>Ga0209402_10000099_pt1 | contig 102503 bp, 55 predicted proteins | sample ArcticOcean_MG_C_3_FD_187437 | JGI IMG/M metagenome (GOLD analysis project Ga0209402, IMG submission 187437) | Marine microbial communities from western Arctic Ocean - ArcticOcean_MG_CB8_126 (SPAdes) (version 2) | ecosystem: Environmental > Aquatic > Marine > Oceanic | place: Arctic Ocean...
CCGATCTCAGATTCGGAATGGACCGCGGAAAGTCGTTTGGATTCATTGAAGCAAGCCGGCGCAACCGCCGTCGCGGACGCTCCCCCGGACGTGAGCATCACACAGATCGCGTCCGAGGAAGAACTTTACGCCACGAAGCGGAACCGATTGGCCATTCGACATTCGTCCGGCGACGAACTCGTGGCCTTTGTCGAAATCGTCTCGTCCGGAAACAAGGGAAGCCGCCGAGCGCTCGATCAGTTTCTGGACAAAGCGTATTCCGTGATCAGGCAGGGGGTTCACCTGCTCGTCGTTGATTCCTATCCGCCGGGTCAATTCGATCCGCAGGGGATCCACGGTGCCATCTGGAATGAGATTGATGGGTCTGCGCCATTTTTGCTTCCGGACAACCGAAACCGGACACTCGCCTCATACTGTGCCCGGCCGCAGCCTGAGGCCTATGTTGAACCGCTTGCCGTGGGTACGAACCTGCCGGCGATGCCGTTGTTTCTTGATCCGAACTGGTACGTGAATGTGCCGCTTGAGAGTACGTACGCCGCGGCCTTTGAAGCGATTCCGGCACGCCGTCGTCGCGAGCTGACGGAAGCCCCGGCGTCATAGATCGGCCCTGTTTGGCCGTCTTTCCCCAGTTCAGCGCAGGTCTCCCGACCCCGCCGAATTACGCAGCCGGTTTCCCTGAATCGGCCGTGGGGGCGCTTATTGGCTGTTCCAATGCTGTAATTCGCGAAGTCAGAATGGCCAGTCGCGGATTCCACAGGGTACGGGCTTATCTCCCCGCGAGTTCCGCTGTTATGTTTTCCCGTGATCGCTGTCGATCCGCCTTCCGTCGGGCGTTTCAATCAGGCGTGATGCTCAGGAACTCACTGGTCATGTTCAGGCGGAGATTCAGGAGACTCAGTCATGTCGCACAGCACTCGTCGTGGTTTCCTTCAACATTCGGCCGCTCTTGGATTGGGAGTGAGTCTCGCTGGCGGTCAAAGCAGTCGGGCGTATTCGACCAGTGAGAAAATCAGTGTGGCCTGCATCGGAGTCCGTGGTCGCGGCAACTCGGTCATGCGAAGTTTCGCTGCCGAGCCCGATTGCGAGATCACTCACATTTGCGATGTCCGCAAGTCCGTGCGTGAACAACGCGCCGCCGAGATGAAGCAGCGGACCGGGCGCATGCCGAAGCTCGTCAACGACTACCGCGATCTTCTGACAGACGATTCGATCGACGCGTTCATGGTGGCGACGCCGGATCACTGGCATGCGATGCTCACCATCGAGGGTTGTCTGGCCGGAAAGGACGTCTATGTCGAGAAGCCGGCCAGTCACAACATCCTCGAAGGGAAAACGGCGGTGGCGGCGGCTCGGAAAAAGGACCGCATGGTGCAGATGGGCACGCAGATTCGCAGTGCGACGTTTCTGCAGGAAGCCATCGAGTACGCCCGCAGCGGAGCCATGGGGAAGATCATTTTCGGCCGGGCGTGGGAAACGAGTCGCAACGGAGCTGTCCACCTGCCACAGGACAGCAAGCCCCCGACGGACATCGACTACCACATCTGGCAGGGCCCGGCCCCGGAGCGGGCTTACAACGCCGGCATCGTCGGCAGTGCCTGGCGGTGGCTGTTCGACTACGGCACGGGTGACCTGGGCAACGACGGCGTGCACCGCATCGATTACTGCCGGGCTGTCATGGGACTGGACGGAATGCCTGAAACCATCTCGACGGCCGGCGGGATGCACTTCTTCAAAGACGATCAGCAGTGGCCCGACACGATGATCGTCAATTACGAGTACCCGGGCGCCGTGCTGCAGTATGAAATGCGGCTGTGGTCCCGCCCGAAACTCGACGGCCACGGCGAAGGCGCGAACATCTATGGCGAGAACGGCTGGATGCAGGTCACGAATACATCATGGAAGGCGTACGACGCATCGGGGAAGCTGGTCAAACAGGGCAGCGGCGACGTCGGCCAGCAGGCTCACATCCGCAACTTCCTGGACGCGGTCCGCAGCCGCAAACGCGAGTCGCTCAATCAGGAAATCTATTCAGGCCACGTCAGCACCGCGATGTGCCACGCCGGCAACATCTCGTGGAGAACCGGAAAGAAACTGCGTTTCGACGCCAAGACCGAGACCTTCAACGACGCAGAAGCAAACCAGCTCGTCGGTCGCGAGCACCGCAAAGGTTTCGAGTTGCCGGAAGTATTTTGAAGCTGTCCGCGCTTCACGCGCGGTAATGACTGTTACGGATCGGAACGAGGGCCACTCTTAATCGCCGATCAGTCCGCTCATCTCGATCAGCCAAAATGGACGTCCTCCGCAAACTCCCGCCATGATGTGGCTCGTCTGTTCGACCAAGTTTTCGTCGATCGTGACATCGCCCACGGCATTCAGCATCGGGACTGCTGATTGGTAATATTTGTTCTTGAGCATGCTCTTAGTCCAGGGAACTCCGAATGAATGTGATCAAAGACTTCACGCAGGCTTGGAGCGATCGACTCGGGAATCCGTTGATCCCTGCGATAGCGATTGCCTTGGCGCTGCGAAATTGGGACGCAGGCATATACCTGTTCTCAGACATGGCTCCGGACGAGAAAGTCACGAAGATCACAAATCTCGTGTCGGCTAGCGACATTGGCTGGCCGCTCGGCGTCGCGGTGCTATACGTCGTCGTGGCACCGATAGTGGCAAGGGCTATTGTGATCTGGCGCGAGATCGTCCGGGGGTTCGACGAGGACCAGGTCATAGCTGCACAGACGCGGGCTGACAGCCATCGCGACAAAGACGCGTTCTCAAAAGATGTCCAAGCGTTAGAAGCATGCGGTTTCTCGGTGAAGAGTGCTTATATCGTTGCCTCGGGAGGCATTCGCGACCACAGCCTTTATCGCCTGTCCAAGAAACGCATGACACTTCTCGCGACGCAGGTTCCTGAGATCTGGGACGTTGCAGCCCGTTGGGGAAACATGGTTGCGCGCGCCAACGTTGGGAAAGGTCACGATTACGAGGTGGTCGATGTCTTGCGGAAAACGATGCTGGCCGTATTTCGTTTTCGCCAAGAGCTCACAAACGGGGAACGCAATTCCGCATTGCGCATGGCGTGCGACCCTGCGATGAATCTGTTGGCTCATCGGCTGGGCGACGAATGGAAGACTGAATTGGATGCCATTCTCGATACAGAAGAAGACGAGTCTGCCTGATCTTCTGGAGGATGGCCGCGGTTGTTTGGTGCTTGCAACCGCGGCCACCCGAAACAAGAGAAGCGCGGGTTCGGCGCGGGTTCGGCGCGGGTCTCCCGACCCCGCGGACGGCACGACCGAAGGTCTCCCTGTACGGTGTTCATCCGGTCTAGGACCGGGGACAGATCCCGGGACAGGTCTCCCCAGGTTCAGCGCGGGCCTCCTGCCCCTGCTGGGTTGCAACCCTGAGACAGATCCGGGAGACCTTCGGTCGTGCAGCGGCGGGGTCGGGAGACCCGCGCCGAACCCGGGCGAGCCGCATCGAAACGGGGCAACATGATTCCGGAAGGGCATGGCATGGAGCGTTATCGGATACGTGACGACTGGCCGGTCTACTTTGTCACTCGCGTTCGGCGCGGGTCTCCGGACCCCGCCGACGGCACGACCGAAGGTCTCCCTGTACGGTGTTCATCCGGTCTAGGACCGGGGACAGGTCCGGCTCAGGTCTCCCCAGGTTCTGCGCGGGTCTGCCTGCCCCTGCAGGGTTGAAACCCTGAGACGGATCCGGGAGACCTTCGGTCGTGCAGCGGCGGGGTCGGGAGACCCGCGCCGAACCCGGGTGAGCCGCGCCGAACCCGGGTGAGCCGCGCCGAAACGGGGCAACATGATTCGGGAAGGGCATGGCATGGAGCGTTATCGGATACGTGACGACTGGCCGGTCTACTTTGTCACTTTCAGCGTTGTTGAATGGCTACCGGTCTTTGTCAGTGAAGCGACCTGCCGGATTGTCACCAACAGTTTGACATTCTGTCACCGGAACAAGGGGCTGCGGATCAACGCCTGGGTGATTATGCCGACCCACCTGCACGCCATTGTTGCTGCTGCGGACGGACGCGGTCAGCAGCTCGCCCGAACGATCACGGACTTCCGCAAGTTTACTGGCCGACAGCTGAGTGATTACTGCGACCGCAACATGCCGGCGTGTTTTGGAGCCACGTTCCGGGAAGCGGCCGGCGACGATCGGCAAAGGCAGTTCTGGCAGTCCAGCCGACATCCGGTGACTATCGAGACGGAGAGATTCTGGCGACAGAAGTTCGACTATCTGCATGAGAATCCGTGTCGTAAAGGACTCGTGCGCCGAGCAGCCGATTGGCGTTTTTCGTCCGCTGCGTACTACCTGTCAGACGGCGAGGTGGCGAGCGAAGTGCCTCTGACATGGCTTGAGTGGTGAGGTCGTCACGCAGGTCTCCTGGACCGGACGAAACGCCGCGTGGGTCTCCGCGCTCCCCGGATGTTCTCCGGTGGGATGGCACTGGTGAGCAGTGCTGGCAGCGTGTGCCACTGCAGGTTTCCGTGCCACTCGCCCCCAATTGTGTCTGTTTGTGTCACCGGGGCGGGAGACGCGCGCCGAACGTGCGCGTAACCTGAGAGACGGTCACGGAGTCTCGTCGAACTCTGGACCGAATCCGTCTTCATCGTCGTCTTCGTCGGGCAGGGGGGCGTGTGTTGATTGCCAGACAACTCCGCAAATTTCACGAAAGCCTTCGTCGCGGAGACTGACGTCGATCAGTTCGGGGCTCGCTTCGCAGCATTTCTCCTGCCAGCTTCGTGCCAGGTGCTCGGCATGTTCGGCGTCGTGCGCGAGGACCCCCCACATCGCCACATAGCTCGGCCAGTGATCCTGACCATGCAGACATCCGGGCGACCCGGACCAATCAGAATCGAGCGGTTGCTCGAATTCGCATGTGTAGAAGCTGATCTCTTCCTCAACTTCGCCGACGCGGAAGCGTTCGAAGTAATCGTCTGGAGCGAGGCCGGACAGCAGTGCGAGACGCTCAGCCTGCAGACGGACTGGATCGTCGTCTGAAAGAGCACCCAGCGCGGTGTTGAACAACTCGAACAACCGCAGCAGACCTGATTCCGTCAGGTAGTCGACCTTATGCAGCGGCAGCGTCAGTACCCGCTCTACATTCCTGCGGAGTGCGCTTGAGTCATCCAGAGCTGCCGTCGCGGCCGCTCGGACCATAGCAATCGGGAACGGACAGTCGGGATTCCGCTCAGCTTCACTATCCAGCGTTGTGAGCGCCTCAGCGGCGCGGTCGGATTCGAGCATCGCCAGAGCCCGGTAGTACTGTGTCCACGGTTCTCCGGGTGAGAGTTGTTCGAACTGATCCAGGCACGTGACGGCCAGCGTGTGTTTGTCGAGCGACAATGCCGTCAGACCGGCCTCCCATGCGACTTCCGGGTCTGTGCAGCCTTCGCGCAGACACAGTTCCAGTGCGTTGAGGGCATCACCCCGACGGTCGGTATTCGAGTAAATCTCTGCCAGTCGCAATGCGACGCGTCCGTTGTCGCGGGCAAGCCGGAAGCCTCGGGCGAAGCATCGCTCCGCATCCCCCACGCGGTCTTCGTTGAGGTAGTAGTCCCCCGCTCGGGCGAAGTTGCCGGCCCGTTCGGTGTCCATGTCCAATGACCGACGAAACAGTTCTTCGATTCGTTCTGCATTCGGCAGGCCCGTGTTGTCATCCTCCGCCATGCTCAATAACGAGTGGCCCAGATACGCAACCAGATTCACGACTCCAGCGTCCTGACCAAACGGAGCCAGAAATGCCGACGCCCACGACCACACATCACTCGGAGCATCACCGGCCGGCGACAGCATCCCTGCAACGTGTATCAATCGCGCGGCATCCGAGACATCCGACACATCGCTCGCTCGTACAGACAGGACCTCGCCGAGCAGTTTGCTGACATCACTTCGTTCTTCGGCGGCCTGAAATCTGTTCTGCAGCTCATTGAAGAAGTCGCTGAGCGGAGATGCCGCAGGCTGATCTGTGTCGACGTTCTCAGTTGTGCCCGTGTCATCGAGAGCCGGCTCCGACTCGGTTGCTGTGGCGGTTTCGGAGTCGGTGGCTGGTTTCACAACCGCCGCGAACGGTCCGCACGTCGGTGCGTCGGTGAACGGGACGGGCGCTGGCGGCACGTCGTTGTCCAGCATCGCCTTCAACAGCCGCAGCGTCATCCAGTCGCGGGCGGGCCTGGCCTTCGCTTCGAGTTGCCGGGCCAATGCGTTCACGCGGTCCGCATTCCCGGCCAGCCGATACGTGGCGATCAACTGCAGCCGGACTTCGAACCATGTGTCGAGGCACTTCAGTTGCGTGAGCTTCTGATCCCACTCGCTCAGAATTGTGCTGGCCGTCTCGAAGTCTCCCTGACAGCACGCAGTCACCGCGGCAACACGAGCCCGGTCCAGTTCTCCGCTCGGGTCCTGGTCCTCGGGGACTTCCACCGGTTTTTGTTCGACGGGAATGACCGAAGTTAATTCGCCCAGTTCGTTGTGTCGGCCACTCAGCCACAAAATCGTTTCGATCTGATTCATGGACGACGGCAGCGCGTCCAGCGGCGAGTGGTACGTATCGACAAGACGCAGTCCATTGAGCGCCTGTTCCAAAGCCGCCTCCAGTTGGCCGCTGACCATGAGCAACCGAGCTGTGTCGCGCATTCCCACCCAGCGGCGGTCATTGTCCGAGTCCGTCCGTTGCGTCGATGATACGGTCCTGGCGTGATGCAGCGCCATCTCGATGTCGTCGGACGCTTCGTACACGTCGGTCGCGTATTCGCGAAAGCAGGTCACGCACTCCAGCTTACCCGTGCGACGGCAAACCTGAATGCCGTCATTGATGCAGTCGTGAACGCCGTCCGAGTTGTATCCCTGCCGCTCGGCCACATGCTTCGCCAGGTTGTCGTACGAGCACGACGACATCCAGTGGACGAAGTGATCGTAAGCCTCCTGCGGCAGGTCCGGCTGAATCTGTCGCGCCCTTTCCTCACTCTCCAGCAGAGCGATCGACTCGATGGCGATGTCAGCGCCGAATTCAGGCTCGAACGTCGATTGAGCACAGTTCATCAAATGAAAGTTAGCCCGCAAATACGGCAGGACCCTCTGGAACTGCTTTGCTCGACGACGCAATTCCCGCCCGGCCTGCACAGCGGATCGCATGCGATTCTGCTCGTGCAGCGTTTCAAGCTGGCTTGCCAGTGATTCCAACTGGTCGTCGACGTCCTGCGTTTCATTGTCCATGGCTTGGGTTAGATTCTTCGGTGGAGGCGCTCTTGAATCTCACGCAAAGACGCGAAGTCGCAAAGAAGGGGATTGTAGGCTTTGCGTCTTCGCGCCTTTGCGTGAATCTCTGTTTGGTTGCGGCTTCGCTGCTTTGGGGACTGAGCGGCAATGGATTGCAAAGCACTGGGCTCTAACAGTCCGTTGATAAATGTAGCGGAACGGCGCCAGCCGTCCGTTACGAGCATGATTTCCCTCTGAAAACCGGGCGGCTTACGCCGCTCCGCTACATCGGCGCCAATTCTTCAACGGGTTGCTAAGCACTTGGCCGTTCCCCGGCAGTCTGATCGTGGCTTCATCGCGAATCAACTGCGTCGGCGACGCTGCAGACCAGACATCGTTCCTGTAGATTGCGACGCCTCGCCACAGCCGCTGGTTCCGAAATTACGATGCAATTCGACGCTGCAGGGACGTGAGAAAGAACTCCATGACAAACTGGTCACGCCGCATCCCGTTTCAGGTGGATATCGCGGGCATCATCGAAATCATGGGTTCTTCGCTGTACAGCCGCGTGGACACTCCGATCCGCGAGCTGATCCAGAATGCACACGACGCCGTCATGCGTCGCCGTGCCGCGGATATTTCGTTCCGCGGCCGCATCGACATCCGTCAGGACGCCGAGCAGCACACGTTGCAGTTCAGTGACGACGGCGTCGGGCTTTCTCCCGAAGAGGCCGAACGATACCTGAGCACGCTGGGTGTCGGTGTCACGGGTCTGATTAAACGCGGTTCGGCTATTCCGACTCAGACAGAGCGGTCGGACTCGGGCAATCTGATTGGTCAATTCGGGATCGGGCTGTTCAGCGCATTCATGCTGGCCGAACGCATGGTTGTCGAGAGCCGACGCGCCGACGCGGACGAAGGCGTACGTTGGGAAGCCGGAGCCGGCACGGAGATCGAAATCTCCGGCACTGACCGTGAGGAATCAGGCACGACGGTCACCCTGTTCCTGAAGCCGCCATTCCATGTACTGGCCGAGCAGGAAGAACCGATCGAGCAGGCCGTCAAGGAATTCGCGGACTTCCTGACCGTGCCGATTCACTTCAACGGAGCATCGGCTCGATTGAACGTAATCAACGTCGCATGGTTCGATCCCACGCCGGATCAGGAAGCCATCGAACTGGCCCTCGAAGAGTATTTTGATGAGACACCGCTCGACGTGCTGCCATTGCGGTTCGAACAGCCGGTGTCGGTTTCAGGAGCGTTGTACGTCACCCCGCAGCGTACTCCCGGCTTTGCCGACGACACCGTCGTCACAGTGACGGTTCGGCGGATGGTGATCTCGCGGCGGATCCAGGGGCTGCTGCCGGCGTGGGGCTCGTTCTTCCGCGGCGTACTGGAATTGCAGGACTGCTCACCGACGGCCAGCCGTGAAGATCTGGTGCGTAACGAAGCCTTTGAACTCGTGCGTCAGTCGCTCGAAGAAAAGCTGTACCAGCACATCGAGACGATCGCGGCTGCGGACTCAACCCGGTGGGAATCGATGCTCGCATGGCATCGTTACACATTCGCCGGCGCCGCCCTGAACGACCGCCGCCTGCGCGACCTGCTCCGCAAGTCCTACAAACTGCCGACCTCCCAGGGACAACTGACGTTCGACCAGATTCTGGAGCGCAGCATCGCCGATCCACTGTTCGAATCCGAAGTCGACCGAGTCGTGTGGTACAACACCGACCGCCGACAGGAACGCTGGGTCAATGAGCTGTTCGCCGGCCATGACGTCCCGTGCGTTCACACACTCCGGAGCTTCGAGGAATCGCTGCTGGCCGCAACGATTGCCGACGACAATGCGGCGGGCACGGCCACCGACCTGCGCATCGCCACGTCAAGTGCTCCGGGATTCGCTCAGACAATTCTGTCGATGACGGATCTGGAAGACGCTCCGGACGAGTGGCAGGAGTTCTTCGCTTCAACCGGTGCGAGAATTCAGTGTGCGTCATTCGCATCAGGGCAGCCGGTGATGGCATTCCTCAACGAGCGGTACGAGTTGTCGAAGACCTTCGAAGAGCTGAAGAAAGAAGGCAACATTCCGGCTGGATTCGAACGTCTGATCGATCGGCATTTCGAGCAGGCACCAACGGGTCAGAACGAAATCGTGCTGAACCGAAATCATCGCCTGGTCGCCCGCGCCCTTTCACAGAGTGGACACAGCCCCCTGGCCAGTGTGTTGCGTCTTCTGGTCCTGAATGCGTTGAACTCAGCCGGCGCCTCAGTCCCGCACGAAGCCCGCCGGCTGCAGACAGACGACCTCGACTGGATCGCCGAAGCGCTTTGGGGCCGGGATTGAAATCGCCAGCCACGTTCTCAGAGCGGTTTTCGTGGGCGCAGTCGCCCATCTTTTGACTTTGGCAGTTCGCCGATCAGCTCACCTCCCTGAGCCGTCAACAATGCGCGAACAGTCTTCTGGTCAGTTGCCGCTGGCAGGAATTTGACGAATCCACCGGCCGTTACGAATGCGGGCGGAGTCAGCACGCTGCAGATTCCGTTGTCCGAATCGACAGTCATGTCCATCTCGTCGAACAAAAGGTCTTCCGGTTTCGTCCACGGAATGGGACGGCCGACGAACTCGGCAACGAGCAACGTGCTCGAAGTTCCGTCGGTGGCAAAATCCGTGGGTCGCCCTTCGGCGCCGCTCCACATCGTTTCTTCTCCAACGACTGCCACGTAATTCGTTGCCGTTTCGTTGTCGTCGTCGATCGTGTGAAGCCGATACGTTCTCGGCATCTGACTCAACAGTTCGGCGTTAGTTGGTCCATCCCACGGCTCGGTCAGGTCGAACTGGTCGAACAGTGGTTGCTCACTGAGGTATGGCAGCACGAGAACTCTCCAGCTAAGGAGTGGGCGACCGTTCTCGTCGGCCACATAAGCTGGAGGGAAGTGACCATGAACATCACAGTAGTTGACGACCGCCAACCCGAGTTGCTTCAGGTTTCATCTATCGTTGGAGCGCTGAGCCGCATGTCGAGCGTCCTGGACAGCCCCCTTTAGCCACCAGCCGGCCCCGATCCCGGCAAGGACCGTTGATCCGATGAACGCGCGTCGGGCGATTTTCCTTCGTGATGACCGGGCTGCGGTCGGGTCAGAGTCAGCCGGAATTGGTTCGAGGTCAAGATTGTCCGACATGTCGAAACTCCCGATGAGAATTGAAAACCAACGTTGTTCTCAGTGGATGCTGCGCCCGCTATTTCGCAGCCACCGGTTCTTGAACTGGCACCGGTGTCAGCCCCTGAATCAGCTTGCCGTCAGCGACATTGTAAATCTGCACCTCACCGCTCTTGGTGCCAACCACCACATGCGTACCGTCCAGATTAAGAGCGACGGCATACACCGGAGCCGCGACTCCAGAGATCAGCGCCACACGCTGTCGGGTGGTTGTGTCGTAAACACGAATCTCGCCAAAGGCGCCGGCGATCGCAAGACGTTTCCGGTCGAAGCTTGTTGACATGTCGAGCACCACGCCGGGCTGAGCTTCCATTCCCTTGGCGTACTGAGCGCGTCGCGTATTCGGTCGCGAACTGTTACCGGCTCCGGCAACCTCAACTCCCTGCAGGGCGATCTTGAATTCGAATCCTGTCAATGTCCGGGCTCTGCCTGAAGAGAACGCAAATTCCGCGTTTCCCGCAACGGCACTGATCTGGTTAGCCGACTCGTCCAGAGTCCGCAGCAGTTTTCCAGTTTCGACAGAGGCAACTTTCGTCGACTTGTCGCGTCCGCCGGTCACGATCATCTTGCCATCAGGAGTGAACGTCACATCGGTGACCCAGTCGCTGTGCAGTGGAATCGACCGGACGGGCGCGGCCGCGTCTACCGGTATCAGATACGCCGCACCGTCAGAACCGCCGAGTGCGATCGACGCCGAATCCGGAGCGAATCCACCTCGAAACAGTGTGTCCGTGCCGACTCGTCTGCTGCTCAGCAGCTTCCCGTCGGTTGCGTCATAGAATCGGATTTCCCCGTATTCACCCGGCGAACCACCCGATGCAACGAGCAGCTTTCCATCGGGACTGAACTCGACGTGCGTCAACAGATCGGACTCGGTGGGCAGACGCACGGACAGGGTTTCGAGTGAATCCACATTCGAGAAGAAAACAACTTCACTGCGACAGGCCGCTGCGAGACGTGTCCCGTCAGGACTGATGGCAACTCCCGTCACGGCTGGAGCGAACCGATACGTTTCCGGGATGTGCACGCGAGGTCCGTCGCTCCCGGGCAACGAATCATCCTTAGCCCCCGCCTTTAGCCAGCGACGAAAGACGTCGACCTTTGCCTGTGACAGTGCCGGTTGCCCCTTCGGCATTTCAGGCTGATCGCCCGAGATCATCTCCAGCAACCGTCCGGCATCCGGCTTCTTGACGTCAAACAGCGGTCCCGTCTCGCCCCCTTTGAGCATGTCGGCGACCGTGTCCATGCTCAGACCACCCTCCGTCTTCGTTCGTGAATGACAACCGCGACAGTGTCGTCTCACGATCGGCCAGACATCACGCCTGAAACTGATCTCGGAAACACTCTCCGTTTTCTCCGGAGTTGGCACGTCCTGGGTGTGAACCGCGTCCGCGACGTTGAACACAAGCAACACTGCGATACCGAGAGTCAGACGTTTCATGCTGCACACAGTGGTCTTAGAGAAACAAAAGACCGGACGCGACCTGTCTCACGAGGCGTGGGGCGTCGCATGGGGTCCCTCGATCTTACGACGACGGTTTCGAAGGAAACAGCCTCAATCACTGATGCGTCCAAAACACGGCAGCCTGACGGATCGACGGATTCAGTCCGACGGAATCTCGTTCAGCGTGTAACAGGCGTGGGCGTGAGCCAGCGACCTGGCTTCGTCTGAGCGAACGGGCTGAAGATCATTCAGCCCAGACACCACGTCACAAGTTGCCCGAAGAACTGTGCATAAAGGTTGCCGACTTCAATAGCTTCGGCGCCTTCCGCCTGCGCAGTGACGCGATTGTCGCCCCAGTCGACGAGTGGTCCGACCCAGTGTGGCGCGACGTCGGTGGCCAATGCGGCCGTTCGTCCACTGCCGCAGCGACCCGTGACAAGCAGCGGAGCGCAGTTGGTCATGCGAAATGTGAATGTGTTGTCGTCCGTGGCTGCGGCAAACTGCACGGACTCCAACAGTACTTCTGCTCCGGCCTTTGGCGTGAATTGATTGAAACCGCCTATGAGTGGCGGTCGCGTGCTCCAGGGAAGCCCATCGATCACGGGATGCGAGTCGACTGTCGGCCGGACCAGCACGGGACAATCACAGTTGGTGCGGTCGTCTGAACTGCTGATCGCGACGGGCAGGATGTCTGCCAGTGGAGTCGTGTCCCAGTCACCACCGAGTCCATGAAATGATTCCCAGCCGCCGATCATCAGCAGACCAGCTCCGTGAGCGACCAGGTCCATGATGCGGCTGTGCTGTGACTCGGACACGCACGCGGCCGGGTAATCACTGAAGATGATCAGGCGAGGCGCCGAGGCAATCGCATCATCGGGCAGGTCGCGGTCACTGGAGACATAGTCAAAGTCGATGTTCCAGTGAGTCAGAAGTCCGGCGAGATACGCGGCGGCGGACCCGAGTGATGTGTCGCCGCAGTAAAGAACACGTTGAGAGATCACGGTCGTCGTCCTTGTGGAAAGTTCGCAGGCATTGTGGCGAATCTGGTTAGAATTCGCAGTCATGATGATTCCCACTGACTATCCGCGGCAGGTGCAGGAGCACGGGTTTGCTGTGATTGAAGGCTGCCTGTCCAGTGTCGAAGTATCGCAACTGCGCGTAGCAGTTCATGCGGCGATTGCTGAGAACCAGGACGACGTTGCCGTGCGGGACCGCGGCGGCGTGTATGCGATTCGCAACCTGACAGAAATCGTCCCGGAGATCCGAGCCCTGCATGCTCATCCGGGTGTCGCACGAATCGTTGAGCCTATTCTGGGATCGTCGGCCTTACTGGTGCGAGGGCTGCTGTTCGATAAGTCCGAGGGGGCCAACTGGGGCATCTTCTGGCACCAGGATCTGTCGATTGCGACAAGAGCGCGAGTTGATGTTGCCGGATTCGGGCCATGGTCAGTTAAGGCCGGAATCCCGCACGTTCAGCCGCCGGTCGAAGTGCTGTCGTCGATGTTGACCGTGCGGCTGCATCTTGATCCGTGTCGGACCGAGAACGGAGCCCTCCGCGTGTTTCCCGGGTCTCATCATGCAGCCCGACTGAGCATGTCGGCGACCGAGGAGCTGAAACGGACGTTCGAACCGGTCACGTGTGAGGTCGATACAGGGGGCGTACTTGCGATGCGTCCGCTGTTGCTGCATTCATCCCATCGGGCGGAACAGCCGGGACACCGGCGAGTGATTCATCTGGAGTTTGCATCCGGGCCCCTGCCGGATCCCCTGGAATGGCATATCGCCGATCCTATTCGAGCGGCGCACAAAACGACCGGGGAGTGAACTCGTTGATGCTGCCTGCCAGATTTCAAAACGCCGCAGCTTCGTCACCGGCCTCACCGGTATATCGAATGCGTTCCTGGTACATCTGCTTGAGCCGCGTGATCGAATACATGCGGACGACCTTGCCCTTGTAGGTCAATCGCCCCAACTCGTCTTTGTCGAGTTCCACGGCAATTTCGTCGGTCGCCTGGCCGGCGTACAGAGCCGCGAACGTCTCGGGATCAACGCCGCGTCCCGATTCCAGGTCGGAGATCGCGTCCACTCCGCCAGCCAGAATGCCGGTTGCGTTCAGGGTGATGGAGGCCGGGTTGTAAAGCCCGTCCTGGTCCAGAGCCCCGCGTGCTGCCTGCAGCGCTGCAAAGACCTCACCAATTTTCTCTGAAACCTCATCGCTGACTGGCTGAGCTTTGAGACGGGAATCAGCCATCCAGTTCGATGTCCCCGCAAGGTATCCCACCGAGAAGACAGTCAGCAGGGTCAGAATTCGTGCCGGACTACGCATGGGTTCATCCTGTGGTTTTATGCTCAGGGCCGCGGACAGTTGTGGCTATCGTCGTCGTCGATGGCTCAGGATTCAAGAATGAACTACCGAACCATGCGTGTTGGCGGACTCTGGCGGGCAGGATTTTCCGGGAAGTCCGGCTGTCGCGGAGTTTCGCTGGGGAGTCCAGGCAGACGGAGCTCTAGAAACAGACTTCCGCGACGCTCAAATGCAACGATGCCCGGTCACCATGCGGAAGACCGGGCATCGTAGTGATCACTTGAGGTCGCCTGCTGTTCAGGCGGCTTTTCTCGTGGATGCGGAGGCGGGCTGCTCGGGGCGCCGAGCTCCCAGACGAATTGGTTCGTGAGATTCCTGCGGCTGCCTGAGCTGGCCAACAAAGTAGCTGACGTACATCAGCCCCCCAGACAGGAGCAGGGCGACAGCGCAGCCCATCAGGGCAATCTGGTCGTCAGAGGCGTTGCGAAATATGTCCATAATTTGACTCGCTGATCAACAGGGCTGGACGGCAACAGGCGCGGGCACAACAACAACTCGCGCCAACTCCTGTTATGTCGGACTGCTGGACCGACAGGCTTGCTGCGAAGACTGCCTGCAGACGACGTGGAGGCAGCTCGGTCGCTGCAATTTCGCGTCTGATGATCTGTAGTCGTCCTGCCGAGTGTTCCGATAACTCACCTTGACCGGTCTGTCTGGATTCCGATACACGGCCCCGCCGTTCGGTCGGGCATCCCGCGCAAACCTGGCGCTGTTTGTCGGTGACCGATCGGGGTGCTTCGGCGCCGATAACTGACTGGGCGCTATCGGTTTCAATCACTCAGTCGGTGTGCCGAACGTCCCGATTGGAACGGTTATTCCAGCACCGACGGCCGCCGCTCTCCCGAATTCGCGGGCGCTGCGCAAGAGCATCACGGATGATGAGCACTCTTCAGCGGTACATTCTATTCGACCTGCTTCGCGTTCTGGCGCTGGTCATCACCGCCACTACTGTGCTGCTGGTGTTTCTGGGTGTCTTTCAGAAAGTCAGCGAAAGTGGCATCGGACCGCTGCAGGTGCTCGAGATCCTGCCCTACATCATTCCCAGCATGCTGCCCTTCACCATTCCGGCGACGCTGCTGCTGAGTGTGTGCATCGTCTATGGCCGGCTGTCAGCGGACTTCGAAATCACCGCGGCCAAGGCGGCGGGAATCAACGTACTGTCGCTGCTTACACCGGCGTTCGCGGTGGGAGCGGCACTCAGTCTGTGTTCGCTGCTGCTGAACGATCAGGTGATCCCATGGTCCATGGCCAACATTCAGCGAATCGTCGCCCATGCTATGGAAGACATCTGCTTTGATGTTCTGGAATCGCACAGCCTGTACGAAGACCCGACGCATGGGTTCTCCATCACCGTACGTGGTGTCGACAAGGAGAACCGACTCCTCATTGAACCCATTATCAAGTACGCACCCGCCGGTCGGAAGCCGCTGACGCTGCAGTCGCGCTCATCGGTTCTGCGTTTCGATTTTGAGACTCAGGAGATCGTTCTGAATTGCCAGGACGCCTACGTCGATGCCCCTGGCCGAATCTCGGGCAGGATGGAACAATTCCGGCTCAGCCTGCCGATCAGCTTCAACGGCGAGAAGCCCAAGGCACGACACCTGAGTATCCGCGACATCGAAGTCCAACTGGAACAACTGCAGCAATCGATCGACCGGCACAGCGAATACGAGACAGTCGAAGCGGCATTTGCATTGGCTCGTGGAGACTTCGAATACCTGGGCACGGGCGTATTCCGCGGTTATCAATGGCAGCGCAACAGTGAAGAGGTCACTGCCCGGAAGCACCACACGGAATTGCACAACCGCTTTGCCCTGTCCTGCAGTTGTTTCGTATTTGCCCTCGTCGGCGGGCCGTTCTCGATTCTGCAGGCTCGACGGCAGTTTCTGACGACTTTCTTCGTCTGCTTCGTGCCCATCCTGCTGATTTACTATCCGGTCGTGCTATTGATGATCAACTTGTCCAGGTCAGGCACCGTGCACCCTGGTTGGGCCATGTGGGTCGGCAATCTGCTGTTGCTGATCACGGCCGCGTTCGTAATGCGACAGGCCGTGCGGCACTAAAGCGGCAGAGCCGCAACCAAAAGTAGGATGGGCACTCTTGCCCGTCCATTGCCGGTGCCGGGACGGGCAGGAGTGCCCATCCTACGATGCGCGCGCACGGCGCGCATGCCTGACGACGGAAGACTCTAAGTACCTGTCAAGGAACAAAGCCGTGTAGCTGCAGGCGGATTTCTCCGAAATCCGCAAGCGGCAGGTCCCGATTTCGGAGAAATCGAGCTACGGCTCAGCCACGGCCTGCTTCGATGCGTAGTCAGGTCCTCGTACGTGAATTCGACCAGTATGTCGTTGCGGTACCGTGGACGGGAGAATCGAGTGCTGATTGTTGAATGTCGATTGATGAGTGTTGAAGTGAAAGCGGCGAAGGGAAACACTTCAGCTAATGGCCATTCCTGAGACTTCACAATTCGACAATCATCAATCGTCAATCGTCAATCAGATCCAACTGCCGCAAAGCGGCCCTGGCTTCTGGAGCTCGTCTCGGACCATCACGCACCTGTCCGTGAGTGTCGCGTCCCTTCTGTTGTGTCTTGTTCATCCGCCCACAGCGGAAGCCGCCGACTGGCCCAACTGGCGCGGGCCGACACACAACGCCGTCTCAGCCGAAGATTCGGGTTGGGACCAGAAAACCTGGCCGCCGACGGATGTCGCCTGGCAGGGAAAATGCGGAGTCGGTGCGAGTGCTCCCATTGTCGCGGACGGCCGCGTATTCACGCTGGGATGGGCGGAAGAAAAGGACACAGTCGTCTGCCTTGACGCTTTGACCGGCCAGGTCATGTGGGAACAGTCCAATCCGAGCCCGCAGCATGGCCGACACAGCTACGGGGACCAGGGGCTGTATTCGGGACCGTCAGCGAGCCCGAGCTACGACCCCGATACCGAGTTTCTTTACACGCTCAGCACTGACGGTGAGCTGATTTGTCGGGATACATCTGACTCGGGCCGGCTCGTGTGGCGTGTGAATTTCTACGACGACTACGACGTGCCACAACGGCCGCTGGTTGGTGGCCGTAAGTTGAGGGACTACGGATACACGGCAGCTCCGCTGATTCACGGTGACTGGCTGATCGCCGAAGTCGGCGATGACGAAGGCAATCTGTTCGCGTTTGACAAGCGCACGGGTCGACGCGTCTGGACGTCCGAGTCGAAGGATCCAGCGGGCCACACTGGCGGCCTCGTGCCGCTCTCTGTTGAGGGCATTCCGTGTGTCGCCGTGCTCACCATCAGGAATCTTCTGGTGGTGCGACTCGATCAGGGGCACGTCGGCGAAACACTGGCCAAATATCCGTGGGTGACCGACTTCGCTAACAGTATTGCGACCCCCGCCGTCCAGGGCAGTTCGATCGTTATCACCTCTGAGTACAACCAGTATTCCATCTGTCGCATTGACGTATCGAGGAACGGCGCGAAGCTCGCATGGAAGCAGCCTTTTGCGTCCGGCGTGTGCTCACCAGTGATCCATAAGGGGCACATCTACTGGTGCTGGCGGGGAGTTTACTGTCTGGACTTTGAGACTGGCCAACCCTTGTGGCGTGGAGGCATTTTCGGAGACACCGCGTCGTGTCTGGTGACTCGTGACGACCGACTGATCGTGTGGGCCGATCGCGGCGAACTTCTGCTGACGGAAACCGCGGTACGATCTCCGAAAAAGTACACGGAACTGGCCAGCAAGAAGGGCATCTTTCGAGCCGATGTGTGGCCGCACATCGTTCTGGCAAACGGACGCCTGTACTGCAAAGACCGCGATGGCAACCTGAAGTGCTTCAAGCTGTGACGCAGGTGCCCTGAGACAGCATCGATGTTGGGTGGCTCGCGAATGCGGCGAACCATCCGTCATGGAATCGTCTTCCGGGTCTGCCAGACTGATCGCTATAGTCCGGCCCCACCTCCGGGATTCCTCAATAGATCCCGCCCTACTCCCCACTCCCCAAACGTCGGTCTCCGCATGCCGCGAGCCGAGTCACCCTGCATTTCGCCACTGCTCCCGCACTGGTCCGGCGCTGCGGGTGCGCGCCGGATTGGCCTGTTGATGTGCGTCCTGGCAGCAAGTGGGAGCATGTGCGGGTGTGGCAATACGCAGCAGCGAACAGCGACCGAACAACTGGTGCTTTCCGACTCAGTGGACCGGGCTGTCCGTGCCATCGATTTCAGCCCGATCTCGGGACTCGACTGCTGGCTGGACACGTCGAATATCAAACCGGCTTCAAAGCCGACCAGTTATGTCAACGACGGATACATCATCAGTTCGCTTCGCAATCAGCTCGCCGCCGCGGGCTGTAACCTGGTTTCGGAACGGGACGACGCGGAGGTGGTCGTCGAGGCGCGGGTCGGCACGCTCGGCTCCGATCACCATGAAGTTACGTACGGTTTTCCGTCGAACAATCTGTTGAGCCAGGCGGCCGTGTTCGTTCCGACGGCACCACCCATTCCGCCGTTGCCGGACATTGCCGTCGCTCAGAAGGATGATCAGACCGGAGCTATGAAACTTGCCGTGTTCGCTTACGACGCGGCGACTGGCTCAGCGATCTGGCAGTCGGGAATCGCCACAGCTCAAAGCAATGGCCGAGATACCTGGTTTCTGGGAATCGGACCGTTTCAAAGCGGCACGATTTACGAGAAGCCACGATTATTTGGCAATCGCCTGCGTGTGCCGCTGCTGGGAGCCCGCGACAGGGCAACGACACAACAGCAGGTAACTCTGCAAAGACCATACGATTTCGGACGGACTCAGTTGGCCAGTGATCCAGACCGAGGTCGACAGATAACTGACAGACCGTCCGATAACACCGCGCGAGAGTGACGTGTCCCGCGTGGCTGTGCGCAGTGAGGCTGTCTGAATTGCCGTTCCCCCGTCGCGTCGTTCGGCGGTAGACTCCCCGCCCCCGACTGGAAGACGCTGGATCGGGCCGTGCTCTCATGGCATTCCCGGCCCGACCGAATTTTGGTCTTCCACCGCAGTCACTTCACGTTGCAAGTCCCTGTTGCCCGTTCGGGCACGCGATCCCCAACCACCACACTCCTCCCGCACGAGCCGCGATTTCTCCTGTCGACGTTGTGCTTTCCGGCGCTTCGTCAGGGAGTGATTCGCCAACGTCGCCGCTCCGATGAAAGTCGTTTCCATGACGATGGACGGAACCGTCGGCCGCACAATTCTTCGTTTGTTCTTCGGCCTGCTGCTGACAGGAATGCTGATCGAGGTGGGTCACGGGCAGGAACTACTTGACGTGCTGATGGACGACGTTGAAGACGCGTCGGAGAGTGTCACAAACTCGTTCGATCGCGCCGTCGACCAGGCTGCGGAAGTCACGGGCGACGGCCCGTTTGATCTGCGCGCTCGGACCGGACACCTGGCCATGGAGACATTCGGCCGCAATAGTTCGATCACGCACTTCGAACTCCTGCCCATCGTCTCGATGGACGACTCGGTGCTGTTTGGTGATCTGCGCATGTTTGTCGACAACTTCGGCGAGGTCGGTGGCAATGCTGGTCTTGGTTACCGGGCCTATCTTGAAGAGTGGGATCGGGTCATTGGAGCCAGCGTGTGGTACGACGCCGACCACTCCACCGGTGAGCTGTTTCATCAGGCTGGGTTTTCGCTCGAGACCTGGACCAACGATGTCGACCTGCTGGCCAATGTCTATGTGCCGGTTTCTGACCGTGACAAGGTGTTTTCACGTCAATTGACCAACGAGCAATTTTCCGGCAACCAGCTTCTGTTCGACGAGGTCCGTCGTGTTGGCGAGGCGATGCCGGGCGTCGATTTGACCGTTGGTCTGGCAGTTCCAGGTGACCTCGCCGCTGAGCACGATCTGCGAGTTTACGCGGGCTGGTATCACTTCGAAGGGGACACGCTCGAGACAATCGACGGGTATCGATTGCGGGCGCGCGGATACATCAACGATCAGATCAGCGCGCAGATTGAGTTTACCGACGACAACACATTCGGCTCGAACGTGATCATCGGCGGTTCGATCGTGCTGCCCGGCAGCGTGCGGACAAGAGGTTCGCGTGGCTCGGCGCGACAGTTCCTGAAGCGGTTCCCGCAGCGGAACTACAACATCATCGTGCCCCGCGCGACGCTGGTTCAGTCGGGCATCGCTGCCGTGAATGCAGCCACCGGCCTGCCGTTTGCAGTCCAGCATGTGTCGGGCAGCGGCAATGCGGGAACTGCCGGTACCGACGTCGATCCGTTATCGACATTCGCTGAAGCTCAAGCCGCATCTCCAGACATTCTGTTCGTGCATGCGGACAGTACGTTTACAGAGGGCATCACGCTGCAGGATGGTCAGTTCCTGCTGGCGGAAACCGCGGCAGGAGAACTTGTCGCATCAGGATTCGGCACCATTCAGGTTCCGACCGTCACGAACGGGACGACGGCTCCCATCCTGGCGGGAGATGCGATCACGCTCGCGTCTAACACGCTCGTGTCCGGATTCACAATCAACAGCCCGACCTTGAACGGAATTACTGGCATGAATGTCGGCAACATCGACATTCGCAACACGTCCGTGCAGAACGCCGGCGGCGACGGAGTCTTTCTGCAGAATCTGACGGGTCCCGCAACGCTGTCGGGCGTAACGCTGGCAGACGCCACCGGTGCTTCACTGCATATCAATGGAACAGCCGCCGATGTGACAGTCAGCGGTGCAATCACGAATTCGACCGGTCGGTCCGTGCTCATCGAGAACACCACGGATGACACGCTCGTCGATCTGTCGGGCGCGACCATTCAGGACAGCGGCCGAGGACTGCTCATCTCCAACGTGGCCGGAGATGTGCGACTCAACGACGTCGGTGTCACGGCCAGCACAGGATCAGGCATCACGGTCAGCGGTGGAACCGGCGAAGTCGCGTTCAACGGACTGACGACGGTGAACACGAACGCGGGCCCGGGCATTGACGTGCAGAATGCGCTGGGCACGGTGTTCTTCAACAACATCGATGTCACGACCGATGCCCAGACGGGCCTGTTCGCTCGTACTAACACGAACCTGTTGATTGCCAACGGTACGATCAACGCGACGAACGGCGGGGCGGCGGCCGATATCGAGGATTCGGCCATCGACATCCGACTCGCAAGCGTCTTCAGCGACGGAGGGACGTTCGGCCTGCGGTCGGTCAACAACACGGGAACGCTCGGCGTGCTCGGTACTGGAGAGGTCGGCTCGGGTGGCTCGATTCAGAACGCCACAACCGGCGTCCTGCTGGAGAATGCCGGTACCACCGTTCTGCAGAGCGTTGACTTCGGGGCAAATGCGACCGTGCTTTCGGATTCCGGGGTTGGCAGTGACCGTGTGTCCGTAGCGGGCCTGCGAGTGACCGACACAACCGGAGCCGCGGCATTTGTCACCAATAACACGCGGACGCTGGAGATCGTGAATTCGACGTTCGCAACCGGGACGGGCGTCGTGCTCGCCGCGACCGCCGATACGGTCGACAGCTATACGCACTTGCTCTCGGGCAACGTCGTGACCGATTCCGCGACCGACGCTTTCCAGATCACGTCGCTGGCCGGTGCCGAGGGCTCGTCGCTGGAACTGCAGATTCTGAACAACAACGTCGGCCTCGCCACGGCAAGTACGTTCGCCGCCGACGTGAACTGGAACGGAATTCTGGCCGCGACCGTCAGCGGGAACACGTTCACAGGCGCAGCCGACATGAACCAGGCGTTGCGATTCACCACGCCATCGACAACAGACCTCGCGACGGTGGCAGTGACGAACAACTTCTTTCAGTTTGAAGGCAATTCGTCGGTCGGCGTTGGTTTCGCGTCGTCGGGACCGGCACAGCTCACAGTCGACTCGAACACGTTTGACTTCAACGGTTCCGACGGGACGGGCATGCTGTTCACGCTCAACAACGAAGCGGCAACGGTCACAGTGTCGTCGAACGTGCTGACCGATGACGGGTCCCGTGCGACGGCGGTCGAGTTCACAACGATTCCCGATCTGTCGAGTGTCGCCCTGTTCAACAACCTGTTCCAGTTCAATGGGACATCCGGTGTCGATCGCGGCGTGAACTTCACCGCGATCGAGGCGGGCGGAACGATCAGCCTGTCGGGCGACATCGACAACGTCATCACTAACGCGACAACGCCATTCTTCGTACCGGTCGGACAGTCCGCCGGTCAATTCCCGGTTAACGGCGTGCTGGTACCGTAGACCTAACGCAAAGCCGCCAAGGCGCAGAGGATGTTCTGACTCAGCGGCGACTGCGGCCGTCGTCGATGAGCTTGCTCAACTGAGCCGTGAGACGCTTTGCGACATCGGGATGGTCCCCGATGACGTTGTGCTTCTCTCCGGGGTCAGTGCTCAAATCAAACAGTTGATAGCGGGGCACCGGTGTGTTGACGAGTCGCAGTTCAACGTTGCGGGCTCTCTTCGAGTCGTGCCTCTGTAGTTTCCACTGGCCGACTCGCAGGCCGTAGTTGCCGCCTCGGCCGTTGTCCTGCTGCACCAGATGGTTGCGTCCTTTGGCATCATCTTCGCCCAGCATGGCACCCAGGACATTGAAGCTGTCGACACACGCGTCATCGACGAGCTTCACACCGGCCAGCGCGGCGAAGCTGGCGGCAAAGTCGATTGTGCAGACGAGTTCATCGGACTCGCCAGATGGGATGCGGCCTTTCCAGCGAGTGATGAACGGTGTTCGCGTACCGCCTTCAAGCACGCTGTACTTTCCGCCGCTGTAAGGACCCGCTGGTTTATGAGTGCCGTTCTTCTCGATCGCCGCGTCTTTGTAACCGTCGTCGAGAACGGGACCATTGTCCGAGCAGAAGACGACCAGTGTGTTGTCTGCCAGTTCGAGTCGATCCAGCGTCTTCATCAGTTCGCCAACGCACCAGTCGAGTTGCACGATCGAGTCGCCGCGAAAGCCAAGCGGCGTCTTGCCCTGGAACCGCTCGTGCGGGATGCGCGGCACATGCAGATCGTGCGAGGAAAAGAACAGGAAGAACGGCTCGTCTTTGTTCGCCTCGATCCACTTCACCGACTGATTGACCCACTCGTCAGCCAGGTCCTCATCGCGAAACCGGGCGGCGTGGCCTCCGGTGTAGAAGCCAATGCGGCTGATGCCGTTGTGAATGGTCGAATTATGCCCGTGCGACCAGTCCATCTTCAGAGTGTCGCGATGTGTCAGGCCGGTGGGGTGATCTTTGCTGGGCTTTTTATTCCCGACCCACAGCGGGTCTTTCGGATCGAGATTCAAGACCCGGTGATTCTGGACATAGACCTGAGGAACGCGGTCATTCGTTGTGGGCAACAGGAAGTTGAAATCGAATCCAATCTCCTGAGGTCCAGGCTTTAGATCACCATTCCAGTCAGGGCCATCCGGTCCCCCAAGTCCCAGGTGCCACTTCCCGATGACGGCCGTCTGATAGCCGGCCTTCTGCAGCAGCGAAGCAACCGTTTCCGTACCAGGTTGAATGATGGCCGGACTGTTGGGTGGGGCAATGCCCGTACCCTTACGACGGAACGCGTAGTTACCCGTCAGAAACGAATATCGGGTGGGGGTGCAGGTTGAAGCGGAACAGTATCCGCTGGTGAAGCGTTGCCCTTCCGCCGCCAGACGATCAATGTTCGGTGTCTTCAGTCTGGTCGCTCCGTAGCACGATACATCTCCGTAGCCAAGGTCATCAGCCATGATGACAACAATATTCGGCGTCTCGGCGGAGGCTGCTACATTCGTGGAAGCGACAAGGGACAGCAGCATGAGAGACAAGAGGCGTGGCAACGTCATCGCGGATCCGTTCCGTAAGACTGAATTAGAATGATCACGTATCGGCAAACCGACACGTCCGCAGTCGACGGAATCGGCCGCGGACGGCGATGATTGTCAGTCAGGCGCGTAGACGCAATGGGCCGCAGGTTTACAAACTCTGGAAGTCGCGGCGAACGACTGTCACGTCTGATTCCGCACGTGGTCGAGCGGCTACAGGTCTCGCGTGATTGTTGTTTGTAGTAGCCGGACTTGTCCGGCTTCCCAGCGACCTGGCTCGTACTGGCGAATACGCACGTGCCATACGACGTCGGACGCGTGAGAAGAACCGGATAAATCCGGTTACTACGATCTACGAACTGCGCAACTCGGCAATCGCGTGACCGTGGTCGAGAATCGGGACCGGGCGATTCTGGATGTCCGTGACTCGGTCTTCCGGATTGATGCCCATTGCCGCGTAGATTGACGCTGCAAGGTCGGCCGGGCCGTAGCCGCGAGTGATCGGGTAGGCTCCCTGGATATCGCTGCGGCCGATGACCTGCCCCACGTTCGTGCCGGCTCCGGTGAAGAACACCGATCCGCAGGCGCCCCAGTGATCGCGTCCGCCGTTTGGATTGATCTTCGGCGTGCGACCGAATTCGGTCAGGAACACGACCAGCGTCGAATCCAGCATGCCGCGGTCCTTCAGATCGCTGATCAGGCCGGCGAAGGCACGGTCGATGCCGGCCACGTGATAGCCGCGTTTGGCCATGTCGCAGATGTGGGGGAAGTTCTGCGAAGCGGCGTTGTGGTTGTCCCACAGGTTGCCGTAATCCGGGTCGTATCCGTAATCGACCATCACGAACCGGGCCCCTTTTTCCACCAGGCGTCGCGCCAGCAGACAGCGTCCGCCGATCTTTGTGCGGCCGTAGGAATCCCGCACCGCGTCATTCTCCTGACCGATATCGAACGCCGACCGAATGCCCTGGGATGTCAGCAGTTGGAGCGCGTTCGAGTAATGCCCTTCCAGTGCGGACAGCCTGCCGCTGGCTTCGGCTCGAGCTGCCGCCTGCTCGATCTGGCCACGGAGTGCCGCTCGACGATCAACACGTGACACCGACACGCCGTCCTGCATCGCAAGGATCCGCGGAGCGAGATCTTCAGCCGTTTCGGCCGGCGGATTTTCGAGCTTGTCACCGACCGTGAAGTCGGGTTGTTCCGGCCGGCCCCCAACGCTGAACGGAGCGTACTGAGCCCCCAGCCAGCCGCCGACGAACAGGTCATGCGGTGGAGGGCCCGGTCGAGTGATTCCGGGAACAGCGATGTAGCCCGGTAGACCACGCCGGGTTCCATACAGCTTCGAGACGATGGCTCCGATATTCGGCTCGGTAAACAACTGCTGCCGCGTGACTTTCCGGCCGGACAGCGTGTAGACCTGACTCATCAAGTGATCGTTACTGTCGTGAGAAAACGTGCGGATCACCGCCAGATCGTCGGCGATGCTCGCGAGGTTCGGGCAGGTCTCACAGAAGTGCACGCCGGGCAGCTTCGTCGCGATCGGCGAGAGCGTTCCGCGAATCTCCTCGGGTGCTTCGGGTTTTGGATCGAGTGACTCGTGATGAGTAACTCCGCCACCCATCCAGAGAAAAATAACGGATTTCGCCGGTCCAGGATGATCGCGATCCGTCGTCGGAGCCGCCTGGATCCCAAGCGCTGGCAGCAGCCCGGTCGACAGACTGACCGAACCGACACGTAACACATCACGACGGCAAATTCGGCCGATGACCCGGTGGCTGGCGGGCGTATTCACAGAACGTCTCCAGACTGCCAGTAATGGGTTTCCTGATCTCGTGCTCGCGTTTGGAACAGAAAACATTGAACAACAGCGGCTTCATTGCAATGGAAAGTGACACTGCATGGCGGCACTTCGGAACTCCTCATAGTCAGTCGCAGGACCGACGGTATCAGACGCTCCACTCAGGGCGATACAGAGGCTGCGGTTCTCTTCTGGACGTCATCGATGACAACCCGCATCAGTGGACCGTCGGGCAACCATGCCACCAGGCCGAAATGCGCTGACGTACCGTAGAGCTGATAGTTCACGCGCGGTTGGGACGGATCGTGTTTGAGGTGTTCCAGTTGCCACGGCTGTTTGTGGATCCGAGTCCAGCCGGAGTAATCGGGAACGACGAATGTGTCCTTGTCGGCCCGAAGCAACGGACCCTGCATGGGCTTGCCGAATCGTTTGGGTGACGGATCCATCACTGTCAGATTCCACTTGCCGGCAGCGTCTGGTACGAGAGTTTCCAGGACGTATCGGCCCTTGTGGAAGATCTGGCCGTCGATCGGCACGACTGGAGACCAGCGATTGTTCTCGGCTTCGAAATGAGCAGGCAGGACGGATACATCTCGTGATTCCAGATCGAGCACGAGTGGCGGCAGTCGCTTCGAATCGATCAGGGATCGGTTTCGGCCGATCAGCACCACACGTCTCGGAGTAGAGCCAGGCAGCTCGAATGGAACGATCCACGATGGGTCAAAGGCATAGCCGGCTTCGCGAACGTATGCGTCGTCACCGGGCGTCGGGATCTTGCGGCCCTGATGGACGATCTCGACCGACCACTGACCCGACTCGTCGAGGCTGACCAGGCAGATCCACAACCGCTTCAGTTCACCAAACGTCCCGGCAACGACGCATCGTCCGTCGCCCAGAGGGCACATCCGCAGCGGCATGATATGAGTCATCGGTGTGAATCCGTTGTGTCGAATGAGCCGATAGTGCGACGGGCCATAAATGCCAGAGCGGTACGGAGGCAGAGTGCTGGTCCCACTGACCAACTGATTGGGGTCGTCTCCGGCGGGTGGCAGGTGCCCGAGTCTCCGGCCATCTCGATCGAACACGCGCAACCCGGACTCATCGGTCGTGACCCACAGCCAGTGTCCGTCCCACACCGCAGTTTGAATGTGATCCGTTTCCGTTGGACGTTTGAAGATTGACTCCAGTTCGCCCGGCTGCTTCATCAGCCACAGTTCGTCACTGCGAAAAACGGCATCCCTGTCTGATCCGCAGGCCACCAGCCGATCCCATGTGGCTATCACGCCTTTGATCGGCTCAAAACGGATCGATGCCGGGTCTTTCCTGACCCACCGTTCATGTTCCTTTAACTGTGCGTCGGTCGGCGCGGTGTCATCCCATTGCTTGGCCCGCCACCTCGTGTACTGACTCCAGCCGCGTGTGGCGATGACTTCGACGTGCAGCAGTCGCCCGTCGATCTCGGCGGCCGCGTCGTAGACGTCGAGGTTGTTCTGCGCGTACTTCAGCAGGAGCGCCCTGAGCAGTTTCAGCTCACCCATGACGGCGCGTGATGGCGGCTCCGGCGGTTTCTGCTTGTGAAATTCGAGTTGTGAACTCAACAGGCCGATCCGGCCGTAAACGTGCAGGAGCGTCTGCCCGGAAGAAGCGAGGTGCTGATAAAACGTCGCGATCTCCTCGTCAGACACCTTGTAGACCTTGAGTGTGCGCTCAAACTCGCCGCCGCCCATCTGCGAATAGCCACGCGGCAGCGTCCGCTGCACCATCGTGGGGACAGGCCACGGAGCACATTCCAGAAGCAACCGCTCGATGTCTTCGAAAACTCTGGCCGATTCAAACGGCAGTCCAAGGAACCGATTCTTACTTTCCAGAGTCAGCACATGTTGGATCGCAGTACTCGTCCACACACGTGTCTGGCCAGCTGGCGTCGGCTGCCAGAACGTGTGTTGCACGTCCAGCGCCTGCCGCAGCTCCGGGTGCGGTTCACCGTTCCGCAGTGACGCATCGAGCTGCTTCAACCGGGGGATGTTGTCCCAGAAGATGCGCCGCTTCAGCTCATGGCGGCGACGACTCTCGACACGGTCACTGGTAACTCCCGGAGTGTTAAGCGCGGTGCTCCATAGCAGCGCCCCTTCGATGATGCTGACATCTCCCGCAGCGAGTCGCTGTTCGATTCGTTGAATCAGACGGTCAATCAACGGAGATTCCGCGTCGATCACTTGCTGGTTGAACGCACGGGACTCCTCCGGTGACGGTTTCTGTTTGAAGAATTCTGATTGGCGTGTGCGATTGATGGCCTGGGTCAGCTTCATGCCTCGACGGTAGTCGCCGATGAGTCGGAAGTGTTCAACCAGTTCGTCTTCCAGCATTAACGCAGACTCACGCAACTGAATGGCTTTGAGCCACGCTCCGACGAGGGCAAACATGTCGGCTCGCCGTGTCAGCGCATCAAACTGCTGACGGCGCGTTAGCGACTGCGGCCGCGCTTCGGTCAGTTTCAGAATTCGGTCTGGCAGCTCCTGAGTGAGCCAGATTGACGTTTCGGCCAGTGAATATCCGCGGCTGCTCCATTCGTCGCGATCTGTTCCTGCTGCTTTCACGGTCACATCGAGTTCTGCAGCGGACGGAGTGACCACGCGGGCCTGTTCGGACATCCGATACTCGCCCTCGAGGATCACCGGGACGACACGATCACTCAGTTCGCCGCCGCTGAGTTCCAACTCACGGCCAATCGCCCGAACTTCTTCAATCTCCAGGACTGCGACGCCTGGATATGTCGACAGGCCCTGAGCCAGCAGTGCGGCGAATCCTGATTGCAGGTAATCGAAATCATGCAGCAGGTTCTGCGACAGGAACGGCCCGACACCAATGATCTGCTCAATACCCTTGGGAAACCGCTGCCGGGTTTCCTTCAAGAGACGGGCCAGTTCGGTGCTGAGCACTTCCGGGTCGTCCGCCGGCCACGGCCGGTATTCGACCATCAATCGAGCCCCGAACCGCGTTTCGCAGATTACCAGCTTCAATCGTTGCGGCTGCTCCGGCTGTTGCTCCAGGCTGAGCAGAACTAGTCCGTCCGCCTTGAGCTGTGGACCGACCTGCAACCTTAGTCGGGCACCCGCGGCCCCTCCCAACTGAGAAAGCTCGACTTCTTTCAGCAGCTTGTCGAGTTCCTCGCGCTCGACAAGATCGAGCCCCTGTTTCGCAAGCTCGACAAACAGCAAGTCAGAAACACCGGCCTGGCGGATTTCCGGCGACGCAATCACTGCCCATTTGCCGGCCAGTTCGTCGGCGTGCAATGTCCAACACGACAGGACAACGTACAAGGAAGCGAGGATTCGAGACATTGGTTCTACCGATCAGCGTTGAGTCGATATGTCAGTCGTGTTGCAACAGAATTCAGTAATTCCAAGTTTGGTTGTCTGCAAATGGGGTGGCTGGGGTCGAGCGCCAGCGAGCCCCCAGTGGCTGCGATACTGGGGGCTCGCTGGCGCTCGACCCCAGCCACCCGGACTTCCAAACCTGGGACTACTGCAATTCAGAACTGATGATTCTGAGAATATCGTGTCGACACGGGCGTTTCAGCGTAATCCGTCAATCCGACGCGCGTTTACGGCGAACACTCCACGTCGGGACCTTCGGCTCGGCTTCTGACCCTTGCCGCCGCGAATTCCTGGCACAAAGCCCAACCGCGACGGACAGAAATAAGGATTGAGACTAATGCGAGTTCGTTTACTGGCCGGCGGCGCAATTCTGACTGCCGCAACCCTCTCAGTGGCCTGGCTGATACCGCCGAGTGTCAGTCCAGCGGCCGACAGCTCTGAAAACACGTCGATTGCCTGGTATGGAACCTGGCAGGGTGGTCTGGCCGCGGCGAAGAAGACCGGACGGCCGATTCTGCTGATTTCGGCAGCGCCGCACTGCCACGGCACTCCGGGCATCTGGTGACCAGGCAAGCAAAACATGGACAGGAGTTTCCTGTCCCAGCCATCCGTGGTCGAAGCGTCGCGTCGATTCGTCTGCGTCCGCCTGGCAACCTATGAGAGCAAGGAAGAAGCCGAGCTGCTCAAGTCCATCTTCATCGGGCGGTCCGGTGAGCTGGAGAACACGACGTTTGCCATTCTGTCGTCAGATGGAAAACGGCAACTGGTGCGCTCCGGTCGCTCACCGAGTTTTGCGTTCGGCGGCCCACTCAATCTCGCCGCCGCGGAAATGGTCAGTTCGATGAACCGCATCGCCGACCTGTACGCGAAGCAAAGCGATGCCAGTGCAGACGACCTCGGGCTTCCACTGCTGAAGGATTTTCGTTTGGCGCTGAATGTCGCGTCCTGCGACAACCAGCCGTTGATCGTGTCGTTTGCCGACGACAGGACTCAACTCGCTGAAATCAACAAAGCTCTGACACCGTTGGCCTGGAGCAGTGATTTCATTGGTCAGTTTCAGTACGCGTCGGTCACACAGCTTGACGAACTGGAGTCCGTGAAGGGATTGAAGCTCGATGCCGGCTTTGCAGTCATCCAGCCAGACGCCTTTGGAGTCAGTGGTGACGTGATTGCTCAGGTCAGACCAGACGCAACACCCGCCGAACTGAAAGACGCGCTCAACCTCGCGATCGTCTTTCACCAGCGTCATTCGAAGGAGACATCCAAGCAGATTCGAAGTGCTCGGCAACTCGGCATTGAGTGGAAGACGCAGATTCCAGTGACCGATCCCGGTCGACCGCCCGGACGTGGTCGACCGCCTGGCAGATGATCACAGCGTCGGTGAGTCCTGAAGGGCCTACGCGGCTTCTGAGACGGGCTCAGAAGCCATGGCCACTTCTCGGCAGTCGGATTGATTGATGATTGTCGATTGCTGATTTTTGATTGGTGATGTGTCAGGGGCGGTCACTTCCGTCGTCAAGCGCGACCACCGCATCCACTTCGAAAATCAACAATCAGCAATCGACAATCATCAATCCCCTTTTCAGCCGTGACAACATGTTGGTCGGTCCCAGGATCGAAGGAACTACCTGCGACTTCTCTTCCGACCACCAGGCTTTGCTTTGGGGTCGTACTTCGGGTTCGGGGTCGTTGGGATGGGTGCGTTGACATCCTTACGCCAGGCGGCCATCGCGTCGCGCAACTCCTTCAGCTTTTCCGGTTCCGTCTCGGCGAGGTTTGTCGATTCACTCAGGTCGGCTTTCAGGTTGTAGAGTTCCAGTCGGCCCGTTTCGAACCACTCGATCAGCTTCCATTCGCCCTTGCGGATCGCTCCGGCCGGAGTTGTGCGGAAGGGACCACCGTCTGGATCACCCTTCCCCTGCAGGAAGCAGGGGAAGTGCCAGAAGATGGCGTCGCGATCAAGCGACGCGGTCGAATCGCGAAGCACGGGAGTGATGCTCACTCCATCGAGCAGACTGATGCGGGACTTCTCCAGCGATGTTTCGGTGATTTCCAGAAGCGTGGGATAGATGTCGATGCCGATGACCGGCTCGTCGCATCTGGTTCCTGGCGTTGTGACACCGGGCCACTTGACGATCATTGGCTCACGAATGCCGCCTTCGTAGAGCATTCCCTTGTAGCCGCGGAGTGGATAGTTCGAAGTCGCTCCAGCGTGGCCACCGTTGTCCGAGAAGAACAGGACAACGGTGTCGTCAGCCAGCTTCAGCTCGTCGAGTTTCGCCAGCACATCGCGGACGCTGTGATCAACACTCTCGACCATCGCCGCGTATGTTGCGTTCGTGTGGTGCTTCGACGCGGGCTTCTCTTTGTATTTGGCGACCAGATCGGCTCGGCCCTGAATCGGCGTATGGACGGCGTAGTGCGTCAGATACAGGAAGAACGGCTTGTCTCGCTGCTGTTCGATGAATTCGCAGGCTTCGTGCGTCAGCGCGTCGGTCAGGTACTCGCCCTTTTTGTCATTGACCAGGTTCGGGTACTTGAAAGGACTGTGATATCCACCGCCGCTCGGGCTGCCCCATTCGCGGCCGGCGATATTCACATCGAATCCCTGAGTCGTCGGGTCTTTGCCCAGGTGCCACTTGCCCATCGTGGCTGTGGTGTAGCCACTTTCCTGCAGGGCTTCCGCGACAGTAAAGAAGCCGTCGTCGAGTACGGTCTTGTTCTCGATCGGCTCGAGTTTGCGGAACGCATGATTCCCGCGTCGCGGATCACCAACGGTGAAGATGCCGTGACGAGGCGTGTACAGGCCCGACATCAGGCAGGCACGACTGGGAGCGCAATTGGGCGCGTTCGCATAGGCGTCGGTGAAGACGAGTCCTTCGGTGGCCAGCCGGTCGATATTCGGCGTTTCGTAGTAGTCGCTGCCGGCGTAACCCAGATCGGTCCAACCCATGTCGTCGATGAAGAAGAAGACAACATTCGGTCGCCGATCAGCGGCAGCCACCGGAGACGCCGCAAGTACCGACGCAGTGAGCAGTGTCAGAATGGTCGCCGCGGCACGCAGGCGTGATGGGTAGGGCATGGGGTTTCGTTTTCTTGAGACAAAATCATGGGGCACAAAATCATGATTCTGTGAGAGGATCGGGGCTTTCTGATGTGGCGGGGTCGTCCTGTTCGGACTCGGCAAGCGACTGCTTCCGATCGTACTTCATGGCCAGAATGCTGAACGCGACAACAAGCACGACTTCGACGCCGATCAGTTGCACGCCATAACGATTGACCCATTGCGCTACGGGCGAATTGTTCGAGAATGTGGCGGCGATCATCATCAGGACCGTGACCAGGAACGCGGCGCTAACGACGATGACCACACGGAACAACGGATTTGGAGTCGAATTCATTCTTTGGTTTTCCTGCCGCTCGCCCTATGCCTCGGCGGCAGCTCGCATCTTTTCGAGACCTTCAACCGCGACTTCCAGTGGGTCCTGTTCCCACAAGTCCCGATTGAACAATTCCAGCGACAGCCAGCCGTCGTAACGAATTTTTCGCAGCATGTCGCAGTACAGTTTCAGGTCGCAGACTCCGTCACCCGGCATGACTCGATCAGGATCGCGCTGCTCAGAACTCGGCGGATCGGCAGGCGCGTCGTTGAAGTGCGAAATCGCGATCTGCTGGGGCTTCAGTTTTCCGATCGACTCGAACGGTCCACCGCCGACGAAACAGTGAAACGGATCGAGAACCATCGACGCATCCGGATGTCCAGACTTCTCCATGACTCCCAACGCGTCTTCGATGTCAGTGAAATCCTCGACGAATCCGAGGTATTCAATGGCGGGCTTGACCCCGAAGCTGCGGCCCAGTTCAAGCAGCTCGTGATAGTGCTGCGCCCCCAGTTCGCGGTCGGCGATTCCGTGTGGCGGACCTGCGACTGCGTGAGACGCGCCAACGTACGCGGCCTGTTCCAGCTTACGCTTCGCTTCGTCCATCGCCTGCTGATGCTGTTCGCCCGCCGGCTGAAACCAGCCGTGAATGTGAATCGTTGTGGGAACAGCCAGACCGGTGTCGTTCAGTGCCTTGCGCACGTCTGATATTGCTCCACCGATCGTCATCCAAGTATCGATGTCGTCATGCCACAGCTCGATTCCCGCATACCCGGCTTCTGCCGCAATGGCGATCTTCTCTAGAATCGGAGTCGGCCTGATCGTGCTGGAATTGAGGCAGTACTTGAAATCCGGCATTTATCTTTCCAAGGGATCAACGAACAGTTGGCACCCAGGCCAGTCTTAATCCTACTCTTAATCTTAATCCTTCCGGCTCCGCGAGGAGCCGTCGTGCTTAGCAGTGGTGAGTAAGATTAAGAGTACGATTAAGATTAAGAGGCGGGGCGAAAAGTGGGCGGCTAAGTTAGCCAGCCAATTCGACGGCCGCAATCGGCTCGGGAACGCATTCACAGGTTCGCATGCAAGACACTCACTTTTACCTGCTGCGATCATTGCTGGCTCCGACTTTGCTGGCCTGCCTGGCTGGATGCGGGTCAGAAGAACTCGATCCCGCGACATCAGGTCCCGCACCGGCGCCGGCCTTCAGAGAACAACCCGTAGAGTTACCGACTCGGCCCGATTCTCCGACGCCGGTCGTTCCAGACGCGGTGTCGACACTGCCAGACCTCAACGACCGACCTATGGTTGTGTATCGCCCCTCATGGCCACGGCCGCAGATTGTTGACGAGCAGCTTCGCCGCGTCGGTCTAATGCGCCACTCAACACCTCGACTGGATCTGATCACCGACATTGGCCCGGAAAAGACGCACCCTTTGCTGCCGTTGATCGAGCAGTTGCATCGCTATCACGAGTCGTACTTTGGTGAGTTGCCGCCGGCCAGAGACGGTTCTGATTACCGCGTTACCGGGTACGTGATGCGCGACCAGGAACTGTTCGCGCAAGCGAAGCTGTTGCCGAACGGCGGATTACTCGCATTTCACGGTCGACAGATCGGACCGCAGTTCTGGATGAACGACCAACCGTGGGACTATTACCGCCGGCACTTGCTGATGCATGAGGCGACGCACGCGTTCATGCGGCACATTCCCGGCTACGCTGAGGACCTGCCATTGTGGTATCTGGAAGGCATGGCCGAACTGCTGGCGACTCACACGACCGATGATCAGGGCACGTTGACTTTCAACGTCATGCCGGTCGTGCCTGGTGAGTTCCTCGGGCATGAACGCATTGCGATCGTGCGGAACGACCTGCGGGAGAACGGCCTGCGATCCATCGAACAGATCACGTCGTTTCAGGCCGCGGACTTTCACAAAGTAGAAGCGTATGCCTGGTGCTGGGCGCTGTGTCGGTTTCTCGATTCGCACCCGAGCTATCAGAAGCGGTTCCGCAGCATCGCTCGTGAGCTGATCACCAAGCCGTTCAACGAGAACCTGGCCACGCAAATTCAGCCGGACAATGACCGGTTGCGTGTCGAGTGGGCGGCCTTCGCGTCGAGCATTGAATATGGATACGACTTTGATCGCACCGTGCTCGCGTTTCCGAGCGGGCAGCCAGCGGCGATTGCAGCGACGGTCGAAGTCATGAGCGACCGGGGCTGGCAGTCGGCGGAGATCACTCTGACGCAGGGGCAATCGTGCGAGGTGTCCGCGGTCGGTCGCTTCACGCTGGCCAGTGATCCGAAGCCGTGGGTGAGCGAAGCCAACGGTGTCAGTATCCGCTATTACGACGGCCAGCCACTCGGCCGCCTGCTGGCGATCGTGATCAGCTATGAGAATGGGCGAGTCGCGATGTCCCCCGTGATTCCGCTGGGAAACCGCAGTGCGTTGACAGCTCCGATCAGTGGAACGCTGTACCTGCGACTTAACGATCACTGGGGGGAACTGTCCGACAACACGGGATCGATTCAGGTCTCGGTCCAGCCGACCGGTTCGTAGGACGCATGCCGCGTCCGTCAGAGCACGCGCATACAAGCCCGACGCGCAAGCGAGTGAACTCGAAAGATCCTCGAAACGCGAAAGTTCACTCGCTTGCGCTTCGGGCTTGTATGAGCGCGTCTCCATTGGTGTGGCCGTTTTGTGACCAGAGTCGCAGTCCTCGTTCGCTGACCGACTTGAGCACGAAGTACCACATCAACCCGACAATCGCGCCCGCCACTCCGAATGCGAACCAGGCATACCGCGTCAGGCGCGACTGCAACTCGTAAACGGGCAGCAGCACTTCCGCTTTGCGTTCCTGCACGATGGCTGTCCAGCCGGTCCTGCCGACAGGGGCAAACGCCGCCAGCCATTCGCCAGCAGACGCCTGCGGGTCGATGGATCTCAATGGATCGCGATAGTCGGTCATCGTGATACTCGTAGTGCCGGCCGTGGATAATCGATGCGACACCTCGTCTGACAGTGTGAGCTGGCCAGCGCCTTTCTTGAGCCCAGCCAGACGTGAGTGATCGAGCAAACGCCAGTTTCGCGTGTCGACCAGTGCAATCGTTCGTGCGACTCCGCCGGCTCCAGAAATGCTGCCTTCATACTGCGAAAGTAGCTCGCTGACATGAGCCGTACGGGCCACCACGCCGATTACGTCGCCTCCGTTGGATCCCCACACGGGCACACTCAGGGCGACCATGTTGCGAAATGTCGAACGACTCTCAAACACCAGCGAAATATGCGGAGCCCGGATTGGACTGACATCCTGAGGAGCCTCGCCTTTGCCGTAATCGACTCCGTGCGCGTGATAGTAATCGCGGTAATTGAACTGCTGCCCGATGATCTCGCTGTCATGGGGGCTGCGCCAGCGTTGAAAGCCGTCGGCGTCGACGAAGAACCAGCTCGTGTCGAGCTCGCGATCGTGCTGCTTTCTTCGGGCGTCCACGCTGTCACGGACTCCGTCCAGAATCGATCCGAATGTCACGCGATCTGACCAGCCATCCCGCTGGCTTGTTTCAATCGCCGCGACCAGATGTCGGTCAGACGCCACACGCACCAGTTCGTCCATGCGATCCTGCAGCTCGCGTTCGATACTGCGGGCAAGAATACTGACGGACATTGCGTCACTTTCGAGTGCGCGCGCGGTCAGGTTGGCGCCGGCTGTGTCGACAGCGCTGTTGGTTGCGTTCGCCGCAAAGAAAAACATTGCCAGCAGAATGAGACCCGGGCCAATCCCTCCCAAAGCGACCAGCGGACGGACGCGACGCTGCCGGTCACGGGCGACCAGTTCGTCAAGCACGGCCTGTGCGTTGGGGTATCGCCGTTGTGGATCGCTGTGCAGACAACGATCGACGATTTCCGACAGTCGCCGGTCAATTCCGGCTGCCTTCCAGTGTTCGTTTGGGGGAGGCGAGTCGGCCGCAATCTGGCGATAACGCTGCAGTCGCTCTTCGAGTGTCTGAGCCTGCCGAAGCGAGTCTTCATTCTCTGGAGTTCGATGCGGTGGATGACCCACCAGCAGATGGAACAAGAGCGCGCCAAGCGCGTACACGTCCCAGCGGGCATCGGGAATTGCATGCAGGTCCGCCTGCTCGGGGGCCATGTAGAACAACGTGCCTAGAGCCGGGTTCTGCTCGTGGGACAGCCGTGACTGACCGAAGTCGCACAGACGCGGTTCCAGATCGGCGTCCAGCAGAATATTGGCAGGTTTCAGGTCGCAGTGCAGCACACCGCGCCCATGTGCATGCACCAGCGCCTGGCAGACGCAACGAATGATCCGCACCGCCTCGTCGGGATGCGGCTGCCCATCGGCCAGCAGCCCTTCCAGCGAACCCCGTTCCAGGTACTCCATCACATACCACGGCGGGTCGGCTTGCCAGCCGACATCGATCAGCCGCACGACATGCCGGGACGTATAAAGCAGCGCGAGTTTCTCGACCTCGCGGCTGAGCAGTGACCAGTCGAGTCCGCGATGGTGCGAGTAGAACTTGACGGCCACTTCCTTGCCGGTCTTCTCTTCCCGCGCCAGCCAGACAGCCCCGTAAGCGCCTTCGCCCAACTTCCGCACGACCTGAAAACCGGGCACGTGGAAGTTCTGCGGTTCCGGCGACCGTGTACTGAGTTCCTGTGACTGCGCAAGTTCCCCCTCGGACTGTCGGGGAGTCTGTTGCAGATGATCACGCGTGGCGGGCATGGCGGGGCAGGAAAGAAACTCGATCGGGGACGGTCGCGAGGAGTCCAACAACGTCCCGCGCTCGGCTGACGGTGTCAACTCAGCCGCGTTCCCCCGGCCCGGACGGTGCATTATTCCCCGTTGGTCGCATCCTCGGGAAACAGTAACTCGCGAGCTCGCTCCGCCGGGAGCCACTTCCTCGCGACGTCGACTGCAGTCTCGGTGAACAGCACCGCTTCCGATGCAGCGTCTGCCGGCTGACTGCCGATTACTCGATGGCCGTCAATCCACCGACTGCGCAGATCCTTCAGGGGTCCCTGGCTTTCGCTGAACGACCGGACTGGCAACGGCACAAGTTTCGCCAGTGCCTCCGCGATCTCGATTTTGACATCGGCACCACTCGGCGATTTAGCCGTCAACTTAGCCTTCAGCGTGTAGAGCAGCAGCAGTCGACGACTGGTGACGAGCGGCCAGTTGGGTGCCACGCCAGGAATTCCCGCCACACCACCCGGCCCGGCGGTGTTTTCCGCTTCCGCATAATCTGACGCGCCGAAATCCCGTCCGGGTGAGCGCGGAGAATAGGACATCAACTGCAACAGAATCGGCCGCGGTCCCTTCTTGTCGGCACTATCCTTCTGGATCAAAGCGACAATTCGTTCCAACGAGGAATCCTGCAGTTCCTCAGACATTTCGAACAGCGCGACAACGAGGTCGGTCAGTTCGACCCCCTCGGGTGTCTGTTCAATCGCACTCATCAGGACGTCCACAAGCCGGGCCCGCAATTCGTCGTCAACGGCCTGGTTCGACGTCAGGGGCAACCGCGACAGAATGACTGCCGCTTCAGCCCGGACAAACGGGTCGTCGTCGTCAAGCAGTCCCTGCATGTACGAATCGAGACTCAACTGCTTTGCTCTGACATCGGTTGTCACGAAACGCCATGCCAGTCGCAGCAAGGCCCGTTTCAGGCCGGCACCATGGCCGATCCATTCGCGTTTTTCGAACTGCTCGAAAAACGCAACAGTGAAGTCTGTTGATCGATTCACGCTGTCCGACAGTTCGGACGGGTACGACCACGAGCTGTGCCCGGTTTCCGTGCGGGTATGCGCCAGTCGATCCACAACCCACCACCTCGCCTGATCGGAACCCCGCTGCAATGTCGTGACGGCCGCCTGGATGGCGGCATCCGGGTCGCCGGTCCTGAGAGCGTCGTAAGCTGCCATTGCCAGACCCGCAGGCACTGTGTTCGGCTGTCCGTCAACGTAGAACTTCTTTGTTGCCAGGAGGTGGTCCAGCACGCGTGCGATCGCGGTTATTGCGATCTGACCACCGGCCCCGCTCTCGCGAAGCACAGTGACACCGCCAAGCATCGACTCCAGTTGCTCAATCGGAGTGTCGTCGAGAATCTCGGCTGCGGCGCACCACTCTTCGAAACGCTTGCCCCGATATGTCACCAGCGTCGGCAGGAACGATGCTGTGTTCTGTTCCCCCGCCGCTCCCGGCGCGACTGAGCCGACGAAGTTCGCCGGCAAGCCCTCTGATCCTCCCACTCCCTCAACCCTACTGGCTTCCAGGTACGGCACCGGGGCACCAGTGATCCTCTGCAGCGCCAGCACGGCCGCATTGAGCGTGGACGCTGTCAGTTCCGCCTGAATGCCAGGCTCGATCACGTCTCCTGACACAACTGACTTTTCAGGTAAACGAGATGTCAACTCGCGGTGGTCCAGCACAAACTTGGGTCGAGTGGCTTCGAAACCAAAATCGCCATCGAAGTCAGGGGCGGCACTGAAGTGGTCACCCATCGAGGCGACGATGGCCTGCCTCACCGTTGCAGGAACGCCCGGTCCAAGTCGTCCGAGCAGCTCGTAGATCAGCAACCGGCGGCTGATCGGGACACGGAAAAGCCCCCGATGGACCGGCGAGGGCAGCGTCAGGAAGGCTTTCTGGTCGAGCCGATTCTGCTTACGGCTGGACTCAAGCAGTGCGGCGATTCGTTCCGCTGCAGCGGCCGCACGCTCGTTTAATCGTGCCAGGCCGATCCACGCGTCCAACTCGTTTGTCCACCATGCGTGACGCGAAAAAGAACTGACTCGCTGAGGGTCCTCAAGGGCAGTCAGAAACAACCCGGCCAGTTCGGGCCGCGGTTTGATCTCCACGATGAGGCGGGCGGCTTTCATGTGGAACGGGGACGTCGGAGTTCTGACGAGTTCCTCCAGCCGCTCGACGAGTTTCGGTTCCGTCTGCGGTCCGCGAACCCGGTCCGAGAGACCCAGGAACGCGGAGTGCTGCGAGGGCTCGGCGAGTTCATCCCAGAGTTCAAGCACTGTGTCGATGTAATCGGGAGATGACAGCAGTATCTCACGCAATGGATCGGGCGCCCCCATAATGGAACCAGAGAGACTCTGGTGAACACCATGCGGAGGTTCGGCGAGCCACTCGATGATCAACCGTCGGAGCAACACGCTGTCTTTCCGCAGAGCGGCAACGACTGGTTCGAGTATGTCTTCCGCACGCAACCGTCTGAGTTGACGGATGGCGGATGCCACGAGCCTTCGTTCACCGGTGAGAATTGAGGTTGTCGCGCGGCGGGGCAATGAATCGAGCGGGTAGGGTTCCAGTATCTGCAGTACAGCCTCGGCGGCTTCTCGATCGCGATAACCTCGGCCCAGTATGCACAGCGCTTTGACCGCTTGTTCGAGTTCATCGGGGTTCCGCTCGGTGCGGACTTCCCGCAACCACTGGTCAAAGGTCTTGCCGCTGAAGACCGGCTCTGGCGTTCCCGCATAGGGATTTGATCCGACCAGCGCAATTCGTATGCCCATCTCCTTCAGCATGGCGGCACTGAAGAGCTCTTCGGCCGGTGTGCGGCTGTCGTCCTTCTTCGACCGAAGCGCTACGGTCAGTCGTCCGACGTCTTTCGCCAGCGTGATGCGCGTCACATCCTTCGTATCGACCAACAGACTGATTCGTCGCGGTGGAAACAACTCTTCCTCAATCATTCCGTGCTGATCGACAGCAAAGACCTCGACCGCTTCAACGACCGTACGGACGGACTTCACCTGAGCCAGTTCCGTCCGCTGACTGAACACAACCAGCAGATCAACACGGTCGCCAGGCGTGAGAATGTGACTTGAGCCAACAGGCTGATCGACATCGATCGAAACGACACGCATGCCTTTCGGTATTCTCGCACCGGCGCCCTGGTCGAGGTCGACTTTCGACTGCAACGTCAGGCTGAGTGTCCCCAGAGAGACGGCTGCTCGAAGACGTGCGGCAATAATCGGCGTGACCTCAAATGTCATCTCACAATGGATGACATCGCTACCGACCTTCTCGACCTTATCCATTCCGGTGATCTGAAGATTCTCCGCGATCGTACGTGCGGACTGAACCACGTACACGTGAGTCTTGTCGCCGGGCAATGCCATCAGAGTTTCGCCGGACAGCTCGACCGGTACTGTGACCGATGTCGGTTCGACCATGGCGGGCGGTCCGGACGCGACCATTCCGGGAGGGTTGAGCGTGCCGGTTGCAATGTTGTCCGGAACGCCCCGTTCAATATGAGTAATGCTGACGTACTCATTGCCGCCCCGCTTGAGCTGAATACTTCGGTCGTCGACTTTGAGCGACTCGTAGTCCTTCGGCAGCACGATTTCGTATTGCCCCGAACGGATGGTCAATTCGTTTTTTCCAATCGAGAGCGTTGCCTTGCGCACCACCTCGTTCCCGCGGCGAATTTCGATCGGTACGTTTTCGTCAGCGCACTGGATGTGAATCGTGCCCTTGTCTGTTTCAAGCCAAATCGCGACGCCAGCGGCCAGGATGAGGGGCAGCATGAGCCAGCGCAGCCACTTCGCTGTGGCGCTCCGTGCCGGGGGCGAGTTTTCAGACTTCGCGTGAGGGAATCCCTCAGGACGCACGAACGGCGGAATCGTCGCCGGGAAGTCCGGCTCGTTGTCGGCTTCCGCCGCCGCTGCCAGAGTTTGTCCGCGACCAGCCAGCTCGATCAGCTGATGCCCTGCACAGAACGGTTCGAGCGAGACAGCGACCTCGGCCGCGGTGGCGAATCGATCATCGACGTCGCGCGACAGCGTGCGGTCGACGATCTCGATCAACTCGATTGGCAGGTCCTCGCTGCGGTCCGCCAGCGACGGCGCGTCGATAGTCGCCAGCGCTTTCATCTTCGCCAGCGGAGTGCGTCGCTCGGCCGACTCGTACGGAGCGGTGCCGGTCAGCAGTTTGAACAGCGTCGCACCAAGGCTGTAAACATCCGCGCGACCATCCACGTCGTGACTGTTGTCTCCCTGCTCGGGAGCCATGTAATCCAGCGTCCCCATAAGTTGCCCGACAGTTGTCAGCTCATCGACCGCTTCACTGGCCGCACCGAACAGCGCCAGCCCAAGGTCCAGAATCCGCACCTCACCGCGGCGGTCGAGCATCAGATTGGAGGGTTTCACGTCGCGGTGAATCAGGTCCTGCTCGTGAGCGTACTGCAGACCCAGCGCAGCCTGACGGATAACCTCACAAGCCGAAGCCACGTCGAGCGGACCGCTGAGCCGGACGAGCTTCGACAGATCGATGCCCTCGATGTAGTCCATGGCGAGGAAATGCGCTCCGTCGACGACTCCCGCGTCAGTCGCACGCACGATCGCCGGATGATCGAGCCGGCCGATGGCCTTCATCTCGCGTTCAAACCGGGCGACTGCCGCGGCATCCCGAAGCCGACGTGCTGGCAGCAACTTCAATGCAACCTCGCGTTCGAGTCGCGTGTGCAGGGCGCGGTAGACCGTGCCCATACCGCCGGCCCCCAGTTGCTCGACCAGTTCGTAATCGCGAATCCGCTCCACGATGCGATCGGATGCGCTGGCACTGCCCGACTCGTCAGTCGAAGCAGGCATCCGGCCGAGGCTGAGGGCCAGAGCGTCCTGCAGCACTCTGCTCTCTGACGCAGCCGCTGCGTGCGATTCGGGACCGTCGTCGCGAGCCGCCTCGCGCAGGCTGGCAATCATCGAATCGGCCGTGTCATCAAACGACGCGACCGTGTCTTCGCACACAGGGCATTCGACAAGGTGCGCATTGATTTGCTCAACGCGGTCTTCCTCGATGCGACCGAGGCTGAAAGCTCGCAGTTCATCGCGATCAATGCAGTCAGGAACTGGCATCGCATTGCTCCATCAAAGGCGGACTCAGCAATCGTATGCGAAATCGACTCTCTTCCTGTAACAACGACGAAGCGCGACAGCTCTTTTCGATTTTCAAGGCACCCATCGCCCCTCGTTCGGCGAGGGTCTCCCGACCCCGCCGTCGCTTTGACCGCAGGTCTCCCTCACGTCTGGAGCAAGTTGTAATCGTCAGATTGCCCGGGGAGACCTTCGGTCAGGTCCACGGCGGGGTCAGAGACCCGCGCCGAACATGAGCTTTCAGTAGGCCGGAACAAGCTCCGCGCAGTTCCGGCATTGTCGCTCGTTCGCGCCGGAACTGCGCAGGGCTTGTTCCGGCCTACGTTTGGTCAGGGCCGAACGCCATGCATTGCGAAGTAGTCGGTAAACTCGGACGATTCGTGCATCATTGACCTGACACGAGAACTCGCAACTTCGACCGGCCACGGTGATCGATGGAAGCTACTGGCACCGCAGGTCGGCCACACGTCGCAGTGATCGGGGGCGGACTGGCTGGACTGGCGACGGCCGCGGCGCTCGTCGAGCAGGACGTCCGTGTCACGCTGCTGGAATCGCGACCTCGACTGGGAGGTCGCGCGAGTTCCATTGTGGATCGCGAAACCGGACAGACGATCGATAACTGTCAGCATGTCACGATGGGCTGCTGCACCAACTTCCGCCACTTCAGCGAGAAACTGGAATTCGCCGATCTCCTGCAGCCGCAGCGCCGCCTGTATTTCGTCGCTCCGCCCCGGCAGAACCAACGTCCGGCCATCGTGCCATTCGCCGCCGGACCGTTGCCCGTTCCACTGCATCTGGTAATGGCATTCAACCGACTGCCGTGGTTCCGATTTGCCGAGAAGCGACAGATTGCCTCCGGGCTGCGCGCGTTGGCGCGTAGTTCGAATGAGCCTGACGAACCGTTCTCTCATTGGCTGAATCGGCACCAGCAGTCCGAAACCGCGCAACGCGATTTCTGGCATCTGGTCCTTGTGAGTGCACTCAGCGAGTCACTGGATCGCATCAGTACGCAACATGCCCGCAAGGTATTCGTCGACAGTTTTCTCGCGTCTCGAACGGGATGGCAGGTTTCGATTCCCACCGTTCCGCTGGAGACGATTTACTCCACGCGCATTTGTCAGTGGCTTGATCGGCAAGAGGTCGAAGTTCGTCTTCAGGCCGGAGTCAAGCAACTGATTGTTGAGAACGGACAGGTCGAGCGAGCGGAGTTACGTAGTGGCGAAACCGTGTCCGCGGATCATTTCGTACTCGCTGTTCCACACTGGCTCGTGAAGTCGATCCTGCCGGACGGCCTGGCGGACGATTCACACTTCTCTGGTATCGACCGCCTCGAAACCGCTCCGATCGCCAGCGTGCATCTCTGGTTCGACAGGCCGCTGACTTCGCTCCCCCATGCCACTCTGCTGAATCGCCTGAGCCAGTGGATGTTCAATCGCGGCCTCGTGCAGCATGACGAAAATAGCTCGGAGTCGGCCGCAACATCACACTTGCAGGTTGTCGTCAGCGCCGCCCGCAATCTGTCGGGTCTGAGCGAGACCGACATCATTGGTCAGGTTGAATCCGAGCTGCGCAGCGTCTGGCCCGAGTCCCACGACGCGAAGCTCCAACACGCCCGACTGATCACCGAGCACCGGGCCGTGTTCTCACCACTCCCCGATGTGGACGCGATGCGTCCGTCTCAACAGACGCCTGTTCCGAATCTGCAGCTCGCTGGCGACTGGACGAGTACGGGCTGGCCGTCAACGATGGAAGGCGCCGTCCGCAGTGGCTACCTCGCCGCGGAAAACGTCCTTCGTCACCTGAACCGTCCCGTCGATCTCATCCAGCCGGACCTCCCACAATCAAGACTCTTCAGGTGGTGCTTTGGCGCGTGGTGAGGTCGTGTGCCGAAGACCTACAGCAACCGATCACGCTTCAGCAGAGCGAGAATCTTCGCGACGATCTCCGGATTCTCCGCCGACACGTCCGTCTTTTCGCCAATGTCCTGCGACAAATCGTAGAGCCGCCAGTCCGGCTGCTGATTCGCCTGTGGCGGCTTTTTCTTCTTTGCCGGACGGTATTTCACCAGCTTCCAGTTTCCGTACCGCACGCCGACGGATGTCGCGCCCTCTGAGCTGGCCCAGTACTGGTACTCATGCTTCTTCTGTCCGTCAGCATTGCCGAGCAAAGTTGGCACGTAGGAAATACCATCGATCCCGGTCGGTGCCTTAACTCCGGCCAGCTCGCAGGCGGTCGGAAGGAAGTCTGGAAACGCCGAGGGGTGATTCGAAGTGGAACCGGCAGCGATCTTTCCCGGCCAATGCGCGATCATCGGGACGCGAATCCCGCCGTCGTGCATCGATCGTTTGAAGCCGGTGAGCGGACCGTTGGAATCGAAGAACTCGTGCTTGTGACCGCCTTCATTGTGGGGTCCATTGTCTGACGTGAAGACCACAAGCGTCTGCTCGTCAATCTTCAGTTCGCGAAGCAGTTCCATCAGACGCCCCACATCGGCGTCCATATGCGTCACCATGGCCGCAAAGCCTTTCTCGGGATTCGGCCAGTCCTTGTCGGCGTACATCCCCCAGTCGGGAATCTCCATGCCATCGCCAGTGACGCGACCGCCTTCGTTGTTCGCGTGCGGAATCGTCCAGTGAATGTGCAGCAGGAACGGAGAGTCCTTGTGCTTGCGAACGAAGCGGAACGCCGCGTCAGTCAAGAAGTCATGCGAATAGCTGACTCGTTTCGATGAGACTCGACCACGTCCCGCCGGTATCGGATCGATCACGTTACCCGGTAGTTCAACCTGCTGATCGTTTTCCCACAGATGAGTCGGATAAAAGTTGTGCGCGTTCCCCTGGTTCATGTAGCCGAACCAGTAGTCGAATCCGTTCCGGTTGGGATGGCCGGGATTGTCGATTTCGGACGGCTTATCCACGTTCCCCAGCGACCACTTGCCCACGCCGCCGGTGGCATAGCCCGCGTTCTTCAAAAGCCGGGCAACCGTGTGTTCTTGTGACGTCAGGCTGCGCGCCCGGTTGCCGATCAGCCCGGTATGCCCAACGTGCTGACCAAGCCACAGCACCAGTCGCGACGGACGGCAGACCGTGTGTCCTGCATAGTGATCCGTGAACCGCATCCCATCCGAGGCAAGACGATCAATGTTGGGAGTCTGAACAACCTTCTGGCCGTAACAGCCAAGGTCGCCATACCCCAGGTCATCGACCATGATGTAAATGACGTTGGGGCGTTTCCGACTCGCGTCGTCAGCGCTCACCTGAGACACCACCAGCATGGACAGCAGAGTCGCACAACACACTGTGATTCGATGGACCATTCAGGCATTTCCTTTCAACGTTCTCGACAAATCAATCGGGCAGTCTGTGTCTGGGATGGACCGCCACATTCCACGTAATTCAATCCGGACGCAGCATCGACCACGGGCGAATTCATTTCAATGACGCATCCTGATCGCTTTGAGACTCCTGCTGACGTGATGCATCACGCCATCGAAATCGCCCGGCGTGGACTGGGACGTGTCGAGCCAAATCCGGCAGTCGGCGCCGTCCTGGTCGATGCGGATTCGAAGTTCCTGGCACACGGATTTCATGAAGTTTTCGGCGGACCCCATGCCGAGATCAACGCGCTGTCGGATCTGGCTCGACGAGTCCCCGACTCGCAGGAGCAGCATCGTCTGCTGGAGAACGCGACGCTGTACGTCACGCTTGAGCCGTGTTGCCATCATGGAAAAACGCCGCCGTGTACCGAGGCAATCATCCGGTCGGGAATTCCGCGAGTTGTCTATGGGCTCGGTGATCCGTCGCCTCATGTCGCCGGTGGTGGCGAGCTCCAACTGACTGAGTCGGGCGTCCAGGTAACCAACGGAATGCTGCGAGACGACGTGGCCGCTCTGAATGCTCCGTTTCTTAAACTTCTGACCTGCGGCCGTCCATGGGTACACGCCAAGTGGGCGATGACGCTCGACGGTCGCATCGCCGCCCATACCGGTGTGTCGAAGTGGATTACCAATGAAGCATCGCGAGCCGTCGTTCACGAGCTGCGCGGACGCATGGACGCGGTCATCGTCGGCGCCAACACCGCACGCGTCGATGACCCGTTGCTGACCGCGCGACCGCCAGGACCCCGAACGCCATGTCGAGTTGTCGTTGACTCGCGAGCGTCACTGTCTGTGGACAGCCAGCTTGTTCGCACCGTCGGTGAAGGTCCGGTCCTTGTCGCAACCGGACAATCGCCTGAACTCGGAAATGTCCAAGCACTGCAGAATGCGGGCGTCGAAGTCCTGCCGTTTAAGAGTGCCGACGATCGAGTTGACCTGAACGGACTGCTGGCCGAACTGGGCAGGCGGTCGATGACGAACGTGCTGGTCGAAGGCGGCAGCGGCCTGCTCGGCTCGCTATTTGATCAGAACCTCGCGAATGAACTGCATGTGTTTATCGCGCCGAAAATCGTGGGCGGTGCGGATGCGTTGTCCGCCGTGGGCGGCAACGGACTGGGCCAGATTCCGCAGGTCGGGCAGTTGAAATCGATGCTGATGCGGGAATCTGGCGGCGATGTCTACATCCACGGCGTTGTCGGTCGATGCTCGTAGTCGCCGGATTTATCCGGCTGGTGGCGGCTTTCGATGGCAGCGCGGACCCGCGATCACGGCGTGGCTGGCAAACCGCATGAATGCGGTTACTACGAACGGCGGTTACTACGAACGTCGTTACGACAAGCGGCGGTTATTTCTCGGTCATCGAGAATGCCCCGTCCCAATCCGATGGCACGGCGTTGTCGGTTCTGGCCATCTGACGGAACAGGAAGTCCTTCGGGCCGTCGTCGCCTTGCAGGGAGTTCAGCAGTGTCGTCGCCTCTCCCCAGTTACCCGCGACGATGGAGTCGACGGCTTTTTCAAATGTCGCCAGATGCTCGGCCGAGATTTCACTCTGGTCGGCTGGTGGCAACATTTGATTTACGGTGATGGCAACCTCCATCCCCTTGGGACGAACACGAGCGAGTTTCCGAACACGCGCCTTGTCTGGGGGAATGTGCTTTCGTACGAACTCTGCCGACGCCTCATCAACGATGATCGAGACGCCAAACTGTTTCGTCATGGTTTCCAGGCGAGCACCCTGATTCACGACCGGGCCGAACACACCGATTTTGGCCTGTTGACTCGTGCCGATCTGGCCGGAAACCGCTCGGCCGTGTGCAACACCCAGGCCCACGCTGAAACCGTCGATCAGTCCGTCGTGCCGCTCGGGATGATTGAATTCGTCCTGAATCGCCAGTGCGGCCAGACAGGCGGGGACGGCTCCATCTTCCAGTTCGACGGGCCACCCCCAGAAACCAAGCGCGGCATCGCCCTGGAAATCGGCGATCGCTCCGTTGTGGGCCAGAATTCCGGTCGTCATGCATCCCAACGCCGCCTTTACGCAGTTCAACAGGTACAGCAGGTTGTCCTGATGCTGCTCAGATTTGCGAGAGAAGCCGCGGACGTCGCAGAACAGGACCGTGATCTCGCGTTCGGACGGGGTCAGAACATCAGTCGTGCCTTTGCCAGTCAGGTTCTCCATGACCGTCGGTGAGAAGAACGAGCTGAGCTGCGTCTGAGTATCCTGCAGATCGCGAACGGATCGAATCGATCCAATGAACTGCGCAAGAAGCTGCGTGAAGCGAATGTCCGGTTTCAGAGACTCCTCGTCGATCAACATCGCTCCGTCTTTGCCGCCCTCACCCGAGATGTACAGGCACCAGCCTTCGCACGCCGCGCCTGGAACCGGCACACAAAACGCCCAGTTCAGGCTGTCACTCATCGTGAACTGGCCGCCTTCATCGCGATCGCCCCAGACATGCACAGTACATTCGCTGGTCTTGAGCGTGTGATTGACGAGTCGGCGACTGGGCACGAACCGCCCCTGATACGACTCGCGCGTTTCAACCCGCATGACCGCCGGTTTCGGAAGTTCGTAATTGCCCGGGTCGTCAGTGTTCTTCAGCGTCTCAACGACAGTTTCGTCCCACTGGGCCGCTGCAACGGCGACGGATTCCGGAATCGCATCCAGCAGTAGCTTGACCAGAAACTGAGCCAGTTCCACATCCGTCTTCGCCATGGCGATCATCTTTGGCAGATCGCAAAGGAGCTCCATCTGTCGTGCAGTGTCGGCAAATGCGACGCCGCTCAGATCGTCGGCTTTGATCGAAAACTCATCGACCTCAGCCACCACCGCGGTGCCGCTAAGGTCTGGATTCGAATCCTCAAACGCACCCGAATCATCGAATGCACCCGAATCATCGAATGTTGACTTGACCCGGCGTGATGATCCAGAGGGATCGATAGGCGCAACTTCAAGCAGGAAGACACCAAAGAGCGTCTGTCCGATCTGAAATTGTCCGCCTGGGCCAATGACGAACTCGCGGGTTGGCCCCTCTTGTGTGAGGATCGGGTTTCGTGCACCCTGAGCACAGGCAACTCGAACCTTATCGCCGCGCAACTCAACCAGGGCATGCTCGCGAGAAATCTCACGGTCCCATGTGACGGCACACTCATTGTTTGGCGTTCGGCCAATGCGGACCTGTTTGCCTTCGACCAGACCCAATTGCATGGTGTGATCAGCCGCGATTGCCTTCACTCTCAGTACCATCTGGCTGGCACTCATCGTACGTATCCCTCTGAATGAGCTTTTCTGTACCCACGAGCCGGGGGTCTGAACGTCGGACGTGGGTAACCCCACAAGGTGAAGTAGATGGAGAGGCGTCTTTCGAATGACATGTGAACATACTAGGAACTCGCGTGCAATTCACGACCGACCGAAAGCTCTTCCGGTCCAAAAAAATCAGGTTCCGGCTGAATGCATGCCGATTTACCTGAGAGCAGCACTTCCGCGTCGATGCCGCGAAACTGGATTGTCGCGCGGGCCCGTTCGTCCACTTGTGAATCTATGGTCCAGATGATCAGACCTGAAATCTCGTGGCAGGTACAAATAAGGCGTACACCAGTGCGAGAAAAATCATCCGGCACTGGGACCGTCATGACGATTGCAGGGGTTATCCAGACGGGGTCTCTTCTGCGTGGTTGAATAAGCTTCCCGGACCGAATGAGAATGTGTGACATGAAAACCAGTTGTGTCTTCGGACGTCCAACCATCAGACTGGACACAATTGCGCAGTGGTGAGTTTCCCCGTCGCAGGTACCTGACATGAATCGTCTGGCTTATCTCGGTTTCGTGATCAGTCTGTTGGCATCTGCCGACGCGCAGGCTCAGGGACTGATCTGGTCATTGCCGGAAGACGGAAGCTGGGTGCGATATGAAGGTACGTACACTCAGGAAGAGGTGCGACCCGACGCGACGGGCAACCTCACCCTTCAATGGGTTCGGCACTTAACCATCAAGTCGGTCGGCAAGACTCAGGCAGACTATCGCAGTCAGATGGTCGACTGTCGCTGGATCGAAATCAAATTGCAGACGGGTCGCATTCTGGACGGACGCGTGGACACCGGATCGGTCGGGGAACGCATTTACAAAATACTGGTCCCAGAGCCCGAAGTACTGGGACGTCTGCAGGATAATGAGGGGTTGCCGGTCTCGTACCTGCCGATCGTGAAGGGTTTCCGCAAGACCAATGACAAGGATCCGACGCCGCGTGAGATCAAAACCGGCATCCTACAGGTCTTTCCGATCATTTCGCTGATTCGGCACTACAAGAGCATGGACGAGTCGGATGTGCCTGGCAGCGTCGCAGTGGGGCTGAACGATTATCCGACGACGGTGTTGACTGGGTCGCTCGTGCACGAGAGCCGCACAACAAGGGTGAAGCACGAGACGAAGGAACTGCACCGCAATGACGACTTTCCTTTTGGACTCATCCAGTGGAAAATCGAAATCGTCGAAGACCGGAAAGGCGAAGTCCTGCCACGCTCCGAATTCGTCTTCGCGTCCAAAGTCGAAGTCGAAATGACCGCGCGGGAAACGGGCACCGACGCGACCAGCGAACTTGCCGTTGAGTAAAGTCGCACCCGGCTCCGGGTCACGACACGTCTCAACGAAACTGGCACGACACGTCGGACCTGCCCTCACGAGTGATTGCTACGAGTTGCTCTCCGGCTCAAATCTGCCGAACAGGCATTGAATCGTGCGGCCGCGCTCTGGCCACGCGTGCAAATCGAAAATGGTCCCGCACGCTTCACGCAGCAGACTCTCGGCGGCCCAACACAAGAGGGCCTCGCGAGGAACTTGCCGAGAAACAGTGTACGCATGACACATTTCGTTGTCGTCGTACCTCGCCGATCTGAGATGGCGTTGATTATTCGACGAATCTAAATACCGTTAGTCGGGTGAAGTACCCATTCGGCTGCGCTGATGCGTTTCAGGCGACCGAAACTGGATATGGGAAGGTGACGGGCCTCAGCCGGAAGAATCGTGCCGGACATAAGCCCTGCCCGTCTGGCTTTTCGACTGACCCTCGATTTTCAACCGAATAACAGGAGTTCGAGACTGTGAAGCGACTCTGCACTCCACTCTGTGTGCTGACAGTTCTTGCCATTTCCGCAGTCGCAGCTCACGCTGAATCTGCTGCGACGGGGACTGACCTCAGCCGGACTCTGACCGCGGAAAACAAAGAACTTGGAATTGAAGCCAAGCCCATCGACCTCGTCGATGATATGGCTTACCTCCGCAGGGCGTCGGTGGACCTGATTGGAAGGATCCCCACGCAACAGGAGGTCAATCAGTATCTTGCCTGGTCACCCACTGAGCGACGTGGACAACTGATCGACCGGCTCATGGCCGATTCTCGGTTCGTCGACCGCTGGACGACATTCTTCGCCGACATGCTCCGCCTGCGATCCAATTCACCCGGTGGCGCTGCAGCCTTGGCGTTTGTCCACAAGGCCATTGAGCAAAACATTCCCTACGACGAAATGGCTCGCCGCTTCATCTCAGCTAACGGTAAGGCCGGAGCAGTACCGGAAGTCGCCTACGTTCTCGGTGACAATGCTGATCCGATGGCTCTTGCTGGCGTGACCGCTCAAGTCTTCATGGGAATCCGAATTTCCTGCGCTCAGTGCCACGATCACCCGTTTGATAAGTGGAAGCAGGAAGATTTCTACGGATTTGCCGCGTTCTTCGGCAAGACGCGACGATACGAGAATGACTTCACCAACACGATTTACACGTCGGAAGTCAAAATGTCGTCCGTGCTGTGGCCGCCTGAGGGCGAAGTTCCGGCGAGTGAGCGGAAGCCCGCGCTGCCGAAGTTTCTTGTCGACCTGATCGAATCGAAGTCCAATCCAGAATACATCGCCCGACTGGAGCGACAACGCAAGGCGGAGCAGGACCTGGTCGAAGCAGCCCTCGCTAACAAGGCGAAGACTGCCGATCTGGACTCACTGCTGGGTGATGCCGCCGAGCGAGCGTTGGAAGGTGCTTTGAGAGGGAAGAAAGACGCCATCTCTGACGAAGCACGACGAGAGCGCGAAGCGATTGACCTGACTGCCAGCTACTACAACTCCAGCGAACTTCGCACGGAACTGGCTCGACTGATCGCCAATCCGCGGAATCGGTACTTCGCATCGTGCTTCGTGAATCGCGTGTGGGCCGATCTGATCGGACGAGGCATCGTCAACCCAATCGATGACTTCAGTGACGGCAACAAACCATCACATCCGCAGACGCTGGACTTCCTGGCGAACGAGTTCATCGCGAGCGGATTTCAGATCAAGCCGATCATCAAAATGATTGTCACCAGCGAGCCATACATGCGTGGCCAGGCGGTTGGCTTTGATGCCCTGCAGACCGAAGAACTGCAGTCCGCGTTTCTTGCTGCTCCGCCTCGACGGATGCTCGGTGAAGTCCTCTACGATTCCATTATCACTGCGGGACATCTCTTTGAGTACAAGTACCCACAGGGTGCCAACATGAGGACTATCTCGAACCGGATTCGAGTTGCCATTCCGAAGGAAGGTGAGGAAGACGCCGTTGTACCTCAGGCATTGGTTGCCAGCGCTGGCGCGGCCATGAAGCCTGGCATGAAGGCTAAAATGGCTGGCCTGCCGGGTTACAGTCTCGAAGCCGGCATTGAACTGGACTTCGACGCGGTGTTGAAAAAAGCCGTTGACGAAGCCAGAGGCGAAACGGTCGTAGTCGAAGCGATGAAAGTGAAATCCTCCGAGGAGATCGAAGCGGAACGTATGCAAATGGAAGGTACGACTCGTCGTCGTTACACCTACATTTACCGTACGGTCGAGCGAACCTTTGACGACAACCCCGTGTTCAGCTCGTCCTTCCGTATGGCCTCTCCAGCCAACCCGGACCACTTTGTTCGCATCTTCGGCCAGACCGACCGTGCCGAACTTGGTGTCCCGCGGGACCATGCTCCGAGCATGCGGCAGGGTCTCATGATGCTCAACGGAAGAATGACTCACGAAGCGTCGCGTGTCGGTTCCTTCGAGCCGATGCAGCAACTGCTTGTGGGTAAGAAGGCGGATCTCAACGAAGCTTTGAAACTGGCATATGTTGAGATTCTGACGCGTCAACCGGATGCTGGCGAGATTGAAATGGCGGCGTCGATCGTTCACGACGGCGACACGCTGCTCGACGGCATGGCCGATCTTCGGTGGGTGCTCCTGAACTCAAACGAGTTCCGTTACCTGCCATAAACTGCGTGTGATTTACCCCCCGCAGAAATTTCTGCTGGGCGCTGAGAACAAGGTTTACTTTTACCCCTCCGCTTCCGTTGAAAGGAACATGCACAATGATGGGTTGCCAGGACTACCGCGTCAGTCGTCGAGCCATGCTCGGAGCTTCCGCTGCGACAATTATGGGTATGCAGGTCAATGACTTGCTCGCTGCAAAGGGACGAGATCACGAGCCAACTGCGGATCACGTGATCTTCTTCTGGAATGGCGGCGGAATGACGCATTTGGATACGTGGGATCCCAAACCGGGCGCTCCGACCCAAGGCGAGTTCGATCCGATAGACACGTCAGCCTCGGGGATTCAGATCAGTGAGATCTTCCCGGAGTTCGCTCAGGAAATGCATAATGTGTCGCTGATCCGCTCGATCGCTGGCACACAGGGTGCCCATGGTCGTGCCAGCTACCTGGCTCAGACCAGCTACAACCAGACGGCCAACATTACGCATCCCGGCTTCGGGTCGGTGGTTGTGTCCGAGAAGGAAAAGCTGGGTGATCTGCCGTCCTATGTCACGATTAGCGGTCGCGCTCGGCGAGCGTCGTACCTGGGACAAACATGCGAGGCTTACTTTGTGGGTAGCCCCGGCGACAAAGACCCTTACCTTGCCTTCCCGGAAGGTATCAGCAAGGTACGTGGCAATAAGCGTTTGGACACGCTGGCGAAATTCAACGCCAAGTTTTCAAGCCGCACGACCAGCAGTGAGCTCGGTGCGACGAAAACCTCGGTTGAGGATGCCGTCAAGTTGATGCGTAGCCCGGCCTTGAAGGCCTTTGAGCTGGATCACCTTCCCCTGACCGAGTTTGAACGCTACGGAGATACTCCGTTTGGTCGAGGATGCCTGGTCGCGAAACAGCTCGTTGAGACGGGTGTCCGCTTCGTGCAGGTCAATCGCGGTGGCTTCGACACCCACAGCAATAACTTTGAAGCCATGCGGAATCATGGCAACGTCATGGATCCGGCTCTCGGCTCCCTGATGCACGACTTGGACAAGACGGGCCGTCTGAAGCGCACGTTGGTCGTGATGCTCAGCGAATTCGGCCGGACACCCCGCATTAACCGCAATGCAGGGCGCGATCACTATCCGTCAGTCTTCAGCTGCTTCATGGCTGGTGGCGGCATCAAGGGTGGTCAGGTCATCGGCTCGTCCGACAAGAACGGCGAACAGCCGCATGATCGTCCAGTCCTCATTCCCGAGCTGCACGCGACTCTGTGCCACGCTCTGGGCATCGATCCGAATAAGGAAGTTATGACGCCGCTGCAGCGTCCCATGAAGCTTGTCGATAAGGGCACGCCAATCATGGAACTGTTCGGCTAAGGCCGAACGGGCAAAGTATTTCGAAGCCCGGCTTCTTCAAAGGAAGCCGGGCTTTTTTAGACTGATATACAGCCTCTGCAGAGCCCGCAGTGACCGTTAGTTGTGTCTGGCCTGCTTACGTTTTGGTGTATGTGTTGCAGTTCAAGCTCTACTGATTGACGATGACGATTTTGCAGTTTACGTTGGTTGTCCTGCCGTCGTCCCCCGCCTGACGTCACCCACCTTTTTCCTGTGTGGTTTTGATCTATGAAACGTATCGTCTGCTGCGCGCTTTTTGCGCTCGTCGTTGCCGGATCGCTTTTCAATTTGTCCGTGGGCTACACGCAGGATGCCCCCGCACAGGCACCGGTCAGAGGCTCAATCATTGAGGACCGGGCGGCGAAGAAACTCGTGGAGGCCGGCGACACTCGCTATGAGGCCGACGAGGTCAAGAAGGCTGTCGAAGTGTGGCAGTCGGTGCTGGAACGTTATCCGACCAGCCGCGTACGATTCGGCGCGCACATGCGACTGGGGAACTACTTTCTTGAGCGGGACCGGGCGTACGACAAAGCCCGCGTTCAGTTCGAAGCCGTCGCCATCGAAGAGAACCGCGACGAAGAGCAGCGAGCCGAAGCCTCTCTGAAAATGGGGATGTGCTTTTACGAAGCCCGTAATTTCGGAAAGTGCTTCCAGGTTATGCGTGACGTGATCTCGGAATTTCCGGTCAGCAAGCAGGTGAATCAGGCCTACTACTACATTGGCCTCGGTCACTTTCACTTGGGACATTACAGCCGATCGATCGCCGCTCTGGAGAAGGTCGGCACGTCCATGGGTGCAGACGACGATCAGATTCTCAAGGTCGAAGCCGGAAAACGTCTGTTTGTGAAGATCGAAGACGCGGACCTGTCGGCGCTGGATGTCGGCAAGGCCGTCAAGGTGCAGTGCGAAGCGACAAGCGGCGATGTGGAAATTGTGGAATGCTTCCCCGTGGGGCGCAATGTTCGCATCGTGCTGGGCAGCATCGTGACGCGGCTGGGTAGACCGAAACACAATAACGGTCAGCTCGAAGTCAAAGGCGACGACCAGGTCAAAGTTGTCTACATCGACGAGCACACAGCGGACAAGCAGTTTGACCGACAGGTGCTGCACGAAGTCGCCGTCGTCGGCGATGGCGTCGTCGAGATTACCGACGGGGCATTTGCGGAAACTCTGCAGGGAGTTGTACTGGGCAAGTCGGTCAATGTTCAGACGAAGGATCCCGATCGCGACCTGACTGACAATGCGGATCAGGTTCAGGTTGCCGTACAGGTGTATCGCGCGAAAACGGACGAAGAGATCGAACAGGAAACAATTGAAGCTCTTCAGGCTACGGAAGGTGAAGCCGGCGAGGCAGTTGAGCTTGACGAGGACGACCAGCCAAAGATCGATCGATACCGCAAAGTTGACGAAGTGGTCGTCACGCTGACGGAAGCAGTGATCGAAACGATCCGCCCGGTGGATAAGGGTGTTCTCGCTGATCCAGCGACGACCGATCCGACAACGACCGTTCCGACTGAAGCAGCGCCCGCAGAGCCGACAACGCCTGCTGCCACGCCACCTGCTGTTGGCACGCCGAAACCCGCCACCGCCACAGAGAAAAACGCAGAAGAATTCGGCGGTACAGAGAAAGGCGAGGAACCCCCAGCGGCCCCCGCAGTTGTCGTCGAAGAGAAGGACGACTCGATCCACTCCGGCGTTTTTCGGTCGGCGGTCAGTCTCGCGCGTGCTGACGAAATCGTCGCAGGTGACGCAATCCTGCAGGCTTTACCCGGCGACGTTATTCGCATCGTCTACCAGGACGAGAAGAACTCGACTGACGACACGATCGAGGTTCGTGCGGAAGCAAGGTGTATCGAGGGCAACCTGGGCGGAGTGCGTGTCACACGGACTCAAATCTCTGATCGCGAACTTCGAGTGCGGACTCGTCTGAAGACCGCCCACGCACTGACGAACATTGGGAATCGGTACAAAGAGTTCGGCCTGAAGAAGCAAGCTGACGGTAAGTACCAGGCTGCCTTGACGCTTTGCGAAGACATCATGAATGAGGCCCGCCAATTGGGTGGGCGGTTGCTCGAAGAAACCTACGTCCAGCTGTGGAAAATCTACTTCGAAATGGACCGTCTCGAACTTGCCGCCGCGATGGCTCAGCGCCTGCAACGGGAGTTTCCGAACAGCGGATTCGTGGACGATGCTTTGCTGCAGCTTGCCGATGTTGCCCGCGAGCAAGGCAACCTCAACAGGGCGATTGGGATTTACAATCGGCTGGTGCGTATGGAAGGCAGCCAGCTACGCGGCGAAGCTCAGTTCGGTGTCGGCGAATGCTATGAAAAGATGGCCGAGGCTGCTCAGGCTGGTGCAGGTTCAGAGCAGCTCTTCGATCGGGCGTTTCAGGAGTACAAGAAAGTCTTTGACGAGTTCCCTGACAGCGGTCGCGTGGGTGAGGCCGTGTCACGCATGGCGAACCATTATTACCGCCAGAAGGACTATGCCCGTGCCATCGATACATTCGAGACCGTGTTGTCGAACTATCCAGACGCCCGGTTCCTCGACGTAATTCTGTTCAACTACGGACGCTGTCTGTACCGCATGGAAAAGCGAAAGCAAGCCCGTCAGCGGTTTGATCAGCTCATTGGGGATTATCCCGAAAGCCCACTCGCGGCGGATGCTCGCAAGATCTCAGAAGCGCTGGCACGCTCCGGCTTCTGAAATTGCTCCATGTCGTTACGTCATTCTGAGCACGATGTTCCACCACAACTTTTCTTTGCAGCCTTGGCTAAGCCGACACAGGCGGAAGGCTGCGGAGTCTCAAACGAACGGTGATTGATATGAGCCGGGTCCTGAATGCGGTGTTCATTGCTGGTCTACTCGCAGTCACGTTTCCTTTGTCAGCTCAGGATACGAGCGACGCTCCACCCGCTGACAGCGGCGAACTCGATGCCGTCAGCAAGGAAGCCACTCAGCTTGAGGGAGAGCTTGGAAAGTACAAGGACACCGCGCCGGAGGCCGCGGAGGCGCTGTTCAAACTGACCGAGCTGTATCACGCGAACGGACGGTCATTTGGCCTCGTGCGAGCAGCGCAGCGGTTCGTCGCCGCCCATCCAACTGACGCGCGGCATGCCGCGGTGATGCTCAGGCTGGCGGACGGACTGGAAACACTTGCACGGCACAAGGAACTCACGGTCATCGCCCGGCAGTTCCTTACTCGCTACCCAAGTGCCCCCGAGTGTCCTGCACTGGAAGAACGGCTGGCGGTGTCACTGGAGAAGACTGGCAAGCGGGAAGATGCCGCGGTCGTCTACCAGAATCGCTGGCGACGTGAGCAGAATCCCAACGGACGCAAATGGGGCGTGCACGCCTGCCGTCTTTTCTCGCAACTTGGTAATGCCAACATTGTCATCGGAGCTGAACTCGCCGAGGAAATGTTCGACAAGCTGCCGAAGGATGAATTCGCTCGCAGCATGGGCGAGCGTTCTTACTGGGAGTGGCGACGAATCAGCCAATGGGCCAAGGCCAACGGAATCGGCGGCAAACTTGTTAAGTCAAACCTGATCCGGCAGCCCGAGAAAAAACGTGAGATTCTGCGGACGATGGCTGAGAATTACCGCAGCCTTGGCCAGTACTCGAACGCTGTGGAAGTGCTCAAGCAAGTGCGCGCGATTCGGGACGATCAATGGTCGCTGTATTATCACATTCAGTCGCTGTACGACTCGGCGGCTCCGGCAGCGCAGATGCAGGCACTCGTGCAGGAGTACCTTCGCGAACACCCCAAACGCATGGACCGGTACGAACGAATCGGGCTGCTGGCGCTGGCTTTTAATCGAGAGAAGAATCCACAGCAGGCGGTCAAGTTGTTTCGCAGTCTGCTGGGCGTGATTCCAGCGACGCACAGTGTCGCGTCATATTTTGTGCAGCTCAATGGCTCTGACCCGGCCCGGCTTGTGGACACGGAAAAGGCACTGCGGGCCGCTATCGCGCAATGTGACGCGGCGAATCCGTCACAGACCTGGGCACTGCGTTATCAGTTAGGGATCTCGGTGTTTCGAGATCGCCTGAAAGACAACGCAAAAGCAAAACTGGCCCTGCGCGAGTTCATTGAGAAGTCACCGACGAACGACGGCAATGTCTGGAATGCCATCTCATGGCTCCTCTCTAATGCCGAAAATGACAGTGAGTTTCGCAGCGATGCCGCTCTAATCATGAAGGTCCGACGTCTGTATCCGCACTGGTCAAATCTACGCAGCTATCCGGGAAACTGGGCCAAAACAGCACTGAAAAGCAAAGAGCCCGGTGTCTCGGCCCGTGGCGCTCTCTTGCAGGGTCTCGTCGATCAGTCCGCCAAAGATCCCGTCTTTCAGCTCATCAGCGGGATTCGCACTTCTGCGACGAACGTACGCGAAGGCGAGATTCGTGTGAAGCTTGGTGAGCCCACCCTTTTCAATTCCTACAGCCTCGAAGCCAAACGCTGGAACCTGTACGAGCTGGGCTACTACTACCAGCACTACTCTCCCGGCGAACAACGCAAACTGTCACCTGGTTACTGGGGCCGGCTCATCCAGCTGTTTCCGAATGAGCCCTCCTACCAGTACTCATATCTGAGTACTGCGACCGACTATGGCACGCCTGAGGAAGCCAAAGAAGCGGCTTTGAAGATACTTGAGCTGGAGCCGACGAGCGTTAGTCCCGACGTGTGGCGTCGAATTGCGATGGCCGGCGACAAGAACATGGACGCTGGCCTGGTTCGCAAAGCGGTCGCGTACGCAAAGAAATCGTTTGCCACGTTTGGGATCACCAATCATCAGTATCTGACGGGAATTGGCGACACGCTACTCAGACTGGAGCTCGAAAACGAAGCCGTCGCACTATGGACTGAAGTTGCTAAGCCAGGAACGAACGGTACCGAAGCTCGCGATTCGGCGTCGAAACTACTTGCGAGGATTGAAGACCCGAGACTGAAGATCGCCTTTCTAAAACAACGGTTTCCACAGAATACCGACTATTTCGCCCGCTATGGATCATGGCTCGGCGACCTGCAGCTTCGCACGGGGGACTTGAACGGTTTTGAAGCCACCATGCGTCAAGTCAAGAAACGCATGGACGATCGCCCGTTCCGACCCACGGACATGTATGCGTATGACCTTCACTACGCGCTGCATTACTACCGGACGAGTCACGCCGATTATCGGGTTAACCCCGAAGTGGAGAACACTCCGGAGAATATTGCTCGCGTCGATCGAGTCATCGCAGATATGCAGTTTGCCTGGCCCTCGGCGCAGGCGACGCTGTTCCTGTTGGAAGCCGAAGAACCTGAGGCACAAAAGCCCATGGACCGGCTTCTGGCCTGGCAACGAGTCACACAGCAAGTCTACGGTGACTCGCATCACTGGGATCAGTTGATCGGCTTTGCCTCACGAGCCATCATTGACAATGACTACAGTGTCGCCGCCACGTTGTTGACCGGGATGCTGGAAAACTTCAAACAAACGGAAGCTGGTCGTCTACAACGTGGCCGGACAATGGTCGGGCAATGTTATGCCCGATTGGGCTCAGTTGGTCTGACGATCGATGAAAACAGCCCGCTTGCTCCCCTGCTGCAGGCTGCTTTGTATCTGCGACTGGGTGACGAGCGCCTCGCACTCGATACGTATGTTGCCAACAAAGCGCTGTACGACCAGCACCGCGACGAAGTGCCAGTCGATCTGACCGTGTTCATTTGCGAGAACATGCTCGCCGCCAGCGGTGAAGAAAACCACAAGAAGGTCGAGGATATCCTGCGTGGCTGGATCATCAAGAACAGTGAATTGACCACTGTCAAAGATGACATCAAAGCGCAGATTCAATTCCTGCTTGCGAAAAATTTCTTTGGGTTTCGGCGCTTCGACGTTGCCCGCAGCGAATACCAGACCGTCATCGATCGCTATCCGGAAACCGCTTTTGCCATTGAGGCCGAGTTTGGTATCGGCGAGACATTCATGGCTCAGAAGGTGTATGACCAGGCCGAACTGGTCTTCGAAAAACTGGCCAACAGCCGGGATTCCGAGGTTATCGTACGAGCTGAATTCCTGCGTGGCGTCCTGGCACACCGGCGGGGCGACAACGAAGAGGCTCGAGACATCTTCCGCGTTGTGCTGGAACGCGTTCCTAACATCGAACTTGCAAACCAGGCCCTGTACAACCTGGCAGAGGTTTATGCCGATGAAGAACGTTACATGGATCAGTTGCAGTTGCTGATGACGGTTGGACGTCTCGGACGAGTCAGCAAGCGGCAACATGCTCCCGGTCTGCCCCTGTCCATCGTTGTACAGGACAGCGACCTGGGGATCAGCCGCGGACACAACCGCATCCCAGTCATTATCACGACTACTCCAGGTGGCGATGAAGAACTGATTTACCTGACGAGCGGTGGGGCGGGAAAAGGCCTGTTCCGCGCCGACGTCGACACGGAATTGGGACCAATCACCAAGGGTGACCGAGTTCTGCAGCTCACCGGTAAGGACACGATCAAGTCCGATTATCCCGACGAATTCAAAGCCGAATTTAAGAGCGTTCCTCTGTCGGACGTTGAGATTCGAATTGCTGCGGACGGACAGTTCGAAGTCGCATCGAGCAAGATTATCGACGAAGAAGAAGAGTCATTCAGTGACCGTCTCGAGCGTGAAGCTCGTGAAGAAGAACTCGCCGACGCTCGTCAGTCACAGCAGCGACCGACGAACCAGATCAAGCCTGGTAACCCGATTTATCTTCGTGTGAAGGATGCTGATCGCGATCTCGGTGATGAGAAGGACACGATCGTGACTAAACTCGTCGCCGATAGTGGCGACCAGGTTCAAGTCACGCTGAACGAGACGGAACCACACTCGGGCATCTTCGAAGGCTACGCCAAGACGGGTGAACTTCCAGCCGGTGCTCTCGCCACTGACACCGCTATTGATCACAACCCGTTGATGTCGATCGATCGCGATCCGGCCACCTTCTGGCTCAGTGAACCTGATGGTGCGACCCCGAAATTGCTGACGGTCGACATGAAAGACCTGAAGTCTGTTTCTCGAGTGAAGTTCCACACACCAAAGTCTGACGAAAACGCTCCCGTTCGGGCCGAACTTCAGGCAAGTTATGACGGGCAGTTCTGGTTCCGCGTTGCCGCTCACCCGGCGATCCCGAATGCACCGAAAATCGGCGCCGATGACTACGGTGCCATGAAGTTTCGCCTCTACAGTGGTAACACAACGGGTTACACGACGTGGCAGCAGGTGATGTCACTCGCGAGCGGAGAGCCGCTTCAAGAGAGCGAAGTTGAGAAAGGCCAGCTCGTCTGGAATCGTCCAGAAGTTGACGAAGCTGACGAAAACCCGCTGCGTTACGTAACAGCCTTATGGTACGGCAAATTCGTGCAGCTAAAGTCAGGCGCTGTTCGATTCGCACCGCGCGGCACACGGACAGGCATGTCCGTCGACGGCCGTCTGGAGATGGAACTCGGACCAGGCAACCGCACGGTTGACGTGTGGCTCGACAAGGGCGTCCACGACCTCACAATCTTCTGCTCTGCACACCCGAACCAGCCGGTACTGGAAGCCGTTCGGGCGCGTTCGGATCTCAACCGGCAACAGATTGTCTTCAGTCCGTTCCTGACCAGCGACTTCGATCTGACACTGTTTGGGCCAACCGAAGTTACAGATGCCGCCGCTGGAACGGCCACCGCGCCGGCGGATGGTGAAACAACGACCGAAGACGGACAAACGACACCGGCAGAGCCGGCGGCGGATGTCACGCTGGACCTTGAAACGGTGCAACTGGCCAAGACGACCGAGCAGTTCGCCGTGACAGAACCCGCGGACCTGCCCAAGTCGATCGGTTTCTGGCAAAACCTTGAGGACGTGGCGAGCTGGGAGTTCGATGCCCCGGCCGGAATCTACGACGTCTGGTTTGAGTACGCGCACCAGTTTGGAACAGCAAGAGTTCGCGTTGAACTGGGCGATCAGCGTTTCACCGCACCAGTTCCCGCCACAGGAAATTATACGACCTACCGCAAAGAGCGTTTTGGCACCATCGTGATCGACGAACCAGGCAAAGCCAAATTGGTCGTGCGTCCAGACACGCTGGGTAGTGGCGTGTTGATGAATCTTCGCAAAGTGGAACTGCGAGCCGCCAACGGAACTCGGGTCGTTCTAGCTGACACTTCGTGGGAGTTCCGCTTCGCTCCGCACGACGTGCGGTACACACGCCTGATTATTAACGAATACCTGGGTGAGGCCGTTGCGATCAGCCACATTGAAGTATCTGGCGAAGACATCAAGGCTCCGTACATTCCGACGGAATCCGATGTGCTGGCTCTCGCACAGAATGACCAACTGGAAATTGCTGGCGGCGACGTCGTCACGGCGACATACACCGATGAAGTGACGCAGATCAATTCCGGAGCCAGCCGACTTCTGACGGGCAAGCTCCAGGCGACGTACTTCAACGGGACTGTGTCTCCGATTGCGTATGACTTCGTACGACAGAACAACGGTGCTGTCGCCAATGTGCGAAAACGCCTGAAGCGAGTCGACCCCGGTGAGCGTGTCACCGTAGAGATCACCGACTACGACCGTGACACGTCCGTGTCGCGTGACAAGCTGCAGTTCGAAGTCAGCGTAAACGACGGCGAACCGATTACGCTGACCGCGACTGAGACGGAAGAAAATACGGGTCTGTTTACCAAAGAGGTTGATACGGCTGCGGTTGCCGACGGCGACAAGCTGGTCGTCAAAGAGGGAGACCGTATCAACATCAAGTATCTTGATGAGCAGAACACATTCCCGGGCCACGCCGTTCCGCGTGAGACGGTTGTCTACGTGAATCGTCCGACGGAGGGCCTTGTTCGCATTCTCGAGTCGAAGGTCATTCCACCGCCCGAGGGTTCGAAGCAACGGCCAACTTTCATCTATCAGATCCAGGAAGCCGAGCAGCTCGCCGACGCCGGAGAGATTGCAGCACTGGATTCTGACGAGGTGGAACCCGGCGAGACGGCTCCAGCGGGGACGGCTCCCGCCGAAACAGAACCGGGCAAGACCGAGCCAGCCGGGACCGAACCGGATGCCGAGGCCAGTCCCACAACGGCCGGCGAAACTGAACCGGCTGCGGGCGCCGATGTGGCCGCCGTCATCACAACAAACGTCGCGTTTGAGGCTCCGCTGACAGTCGAGGTGATTGATCCTGATGCCGCGAAAGACAGTGAGAGCCAAATCACTGTGCGGCTGACAACGACCGATGGTGCGACAGTTGATGTGCTTTGCCGGATTTCATCCGCGTTCTCAAACGTGCCGACCATTGACGGTGAAGACTGGGCACTTGAAGAGGGACGATTCATCGGACAGGTCGTGATGCAGCTCGGTTCAAAGGCCAGCTCGGTGATCGTACCCGTGACATCCGAGATGCCGCGGAATCTGATCGGCGGCGGGATACTTGCTGAGGAAGAGGGCATGTCGAATATGGACATGGGCCTCGTCGCGGCGGTGCTGAATCTAACTGGCAAGGATCGAGTGACAGGAACTTACAACGACGAGCGACGGCCGGACGGCAAACCGGCCGCCCTGGCGAGCTATGGCCGTTTGATCTCGAATGGCCAATTGGCGTCCGTCGATCGCGACTACGACAAGCCAGTCGTGAGCCTGCATGTTGGCGAAAAACTCTTCCTGGTGGTCACTGATCCCGATCAGGACTCGTCCGACGAACGGGACATGGTTAACATCGAGATCACGTCCGAGTTTGGTGAAAAAGAGTCGGTCCAGCTTATTGAAACGCTGGCTCACAGTGGCGTTTTCACCGGCTCGCTGACTTTGAAGTCGACTGAGGAACCGACGGCCGGCAACATCGAAGTAAACGACCCGCATGTGGAAGCATACTTCGGTGACACGTTGACCGTGACGTATCTCGATCCGGCGGCGAGCAACGACGAGGGCCAGCTCGAACTGACAACAACATTGCCCGTTGTCATTGGTACGGATGGCTTGGTTTCCGCATTCAGTAAGACGTTCAACAATGAAACACTGGCCGTCGAAACTCGCTTCCATATTGCCGAGAGTTACTTCGAACTCTTCAAGAGCCACAAGAATCTGGGACGCCAGGAAGAATCCGCGATCGATCTCGACGCGGGTCGTCGTGTGCTTCGAGAAGTGATGGAGGACTTCCCGGATCCGAAGTACCAGCCGCGAATCCTTTATCTGCTGGGTCAGTTCGCTCAGGAACTTGGGGGCATCGAGGAAGCCACTGACTCGTACGAGCAGATCGTGCGACAGTTCCCCGACCACCCACTTGCATCAGACGCGCAGTACAAGCTGGCTCAGACCTACGAAGAAGCTGGTGACTTTGACGAGGCTCTGGAGGCTTATGTCACCCTGGCGGCGACGTATCCGAAGAGCCCGTTGATCGCGAATGTGATGATTCGCATCAGCGATCACTTCTACAAAGGCGAGGATTACCCGATTGCTGCCGAAGTCGGCAAGAAGTTCCTCGATAAGTTTGAAGGGCACCAGTACGCGTCACGAATGGCGTTCCGCGTCGGCCAGTGCTACTACAAAGCTGAGGACTACACGGTAGCCGGCAAAGCATTCGACGAATTTGCCAAGATTTTCCCGGACGATGATCTGGCGTCAGACTCGTTGTTCTGGTCTGGTGAATCATTCCGCATGGCCAGCAACAACCGCGACGCGTTCCGTCGGTACAATCGGTGTCGTTGGGACTACCCGGCCAGCGATGCGGCGAAGTATGCCCGCGGTCGCCTGGCACTGCCCGAGATGCTCCAGCAGTTTGAGGCAGAAGCCAACAGCGTTGAGGACAACAACTGAGTCACAAGCGAAGGTGCTTCACAGGCAGGCGGGATATTGAATTCCGCCTGCCTGTTTTTGTAACCACATGGGACAGCCAGCAGTCCGCCGCTTGCCATGGAGTGTGCAAGTAGCGGCCACGCTTCCTCGCAAGTTCTCTGGACGTGTCGCCACTCGATTGCGCACACTCAATTGCACGTAAGACGTCCTGAGGCAGAAAGCTCTCATCATGCTCACGATCCCCGGCCCGCGTTCGCAGTACTGTGATGGAATGTCACGGCGGAACTGGCTGCAAATCGGCGGTCTGGCGATGGGTGGCCTGTCGCTTCCCTCGATTCTGCGTGCGGAATCGGCGAGCCAGTTGTCGGGCAACGAACTCGGCAACAAGCGACGTGCCAAAGGCATCATCATGGTGCTTTTGCCTGGCGGACCGTCGCATATGGACATGTACGATTTGAAACCTGAGGCTCCTTCGGAGGTCCGGGGAGAGTTTCAGCCAATCGAATCGCGTGTCCCAGGCATCGACATTTGCGAGTTGATGCCGCGACTGGCAGGCATGACCGACAAGCTGACGATCATCCGGTCGCTGATGGGATTCCTCAACGACCACAACACCCACTGGTGTACGACGGGTTGGGAGTCTCATCCCCCCATGCGATCATCGCCGATCGTACCGGGTTATCCGCCTGGCGACTGGCCGACGTTCGGCTCAATATTGTCGCGACAATTCGGCCCGCGTGTGACGGGCGTACCACCGTCGGTCGACTTAGCGCCAGTAGACCCGGATGCGCGGTTCATTATGCGAACCTCACCGGGTCAGCCCGGTTACCTGGGGGCTGCGCATGCGGGGTTCGAGGTTCAGGCCGTCGACCGCCGAAACATCATGCTCAACGGAGTCGATCTTCGCCGCCTGGGGGATCGACAGGCGTTGTTGAGCAGTTTTGATCAGTTCCGTCGGGACGTCGATCGTAGTGAGCCCACTGATGGCATCGACGAGTTTCACCGACAGGCGATCGAGATGCTCACCTCTCCTCGCCTGGCGGAGGCCCTCGACCTGAGTCGCGAGGAGCCCGGAGTCCTGAATCGTTACGGCCTGGATGGCAGTTACCCGAACGAACGAGAGGGCAAGACGCTGCTGGATCAGTTTCTGCTGGCTCGTCGCGTAGTCGAAGCTGGAGCTCGCTGCGTGACTCTGGCCTTCAGCCGCTGGCCATTCGGTCGGATGCTGACCGGTGATTACAACTGGGACTGGCATCGAGACAACTTCAATGAAGCCCGAGGCGCGCTTCCGCTGTTGGACATCGGGCTGTCTACGTTGATTCAGGACTTGGAAGAACGCGGACTGCTGGACGACATAGCCGTCGTCGCGTGGGGAGAATTCGGTCGCACACCGAAGATCAACGGCAATGCTGGTCGGGATCACTGGCCCAATGTCGGCGGTGCGTTGCTGGCTGGCGGCGGATTGCAGTGCGGTCAGGTTATTGGCTCCAGCACGCGACTGGGTGAGGAGCCACTCAGCCGGCCAGTCCATTTTCGCGAAGTCTTTGCCTCGCTGTACGAGCGGCTGGGGATCGATGTGGCGACCACACAGTTCAACGATCTTGCCGGTCGGCCTCAGTACCTTGTCGGCGATCACCGGCCGATGCCCGAGCTGATTGGGTGAACGCCTTCTGGCGACGACTACAACAGATCGCCAAGGCCGCCGAATCCTGTGTACAGACTGTCCAGGTCGTGAGCCGTAACTTCGCGGCGGGTACCGGTCGCCAGCGTATGCTCCATCAGCCCACCATCGTGCTGATGAGCCAGTCCGAGTATGTGCCCCAGTTCGTGTGCGATCACGGTCAGCAGATCATAGCGATGAGCGACGTCCGATCCCGCCGCGACAGACTGAAAGTCGGTGCTGTCCTGCGGGGTTGAGTCGACGAACCATCCGGCACCTGCCGCGTCGATATCCACGATGATTCGATTGCCCGTAGCCAGACCAAGTTGTTGACCAGGCAAATCCCGCACGACAACTTCGACTGACTGCAATCCCAGGACAGAGTCGTCATCCAGTCCCGCTGTTTCAAACTGTTCAATGGCAGCGGTCTTAAGGTGCTCCAGATCCTCGTTGTTAACAACTGGAATGGACGACTCACTTGGCGCAACCTCGGAAGTGGCCAGCAGCGTGGATCGCCAGCTTACCGGAAAAGTGGCGGCATAGGTCTGCTCGCCTGTTGAAGTGATCGCGCGGCCCAGATTGCTGGCGAACAGTGTGATGTCACCAAAGTCAACTGATCCTCCCCGATCGAAGTCGGCCCGAAACGCACTGGGGCTGCTACCAGTGGTGGCTCCAAAAACGGCAGCCAGTGCCGGCAGGTCACCGAATCCGATACTGCCGTTGTCATCAAGGTCGTAAAGGACCGGCCAGATCTCGGTCGTGAGACTGCTGACTTCAAGCGCCGTTGCCGTTCCTCCACCGCTGACCGTGGCAGTGATGTTCTCTGCGTCGAATCGGTCGTCGATCGTCGGCGAGACGTATTGGTTCAACAGATTGTTCGGAAGTTCGACTTGAACGCTCAGAGAAACGCGGGCGAACAGGACGAAGGTTTCGACGCCCGCATTGTTGCGAGGAGTCTCAAGGTCCAGCGTGATGCGACCATTGTCCGGCGTGCTGTCGACGCTGGAAGTTGAGTTGCCGTCGAACGACGACCCGAAGGCAATGGCGTCCACAGAGAAGAAGTTGGATTGGTACGGAATCTCGATGTGTGCAGTTTCGACCCCGTCGATCGATTCAGTGACCTGTCCCCAAACCTCCAGAAAGAACTCGTCCCATTCATCCAGAAAACCAGCATTGGATGGCGGCGTCGACACCTCGTCATCTACGTTCGCCGCAGTGGCAACGTGAGTGATTCTCAGTTCCGTCTGCAGTGACGCAGTTGCAGTTCCATCGTCGTCGCGAATTGTGATCGTGTGTGTGTCGCGGCTTTCATCGATCGACACACTCCCGTTGATGCTGCTACTCAGTCCAGCCAGCCCCAGCGAGATCGTCTCGCTGGATTCCTCTTCGGCGTCATCCGTAATCACAACCGCAACGTTCTTCGTTTCTGACGCAGAGTTGAAGATCAAAGGCGCGGGGCTGTTGAATGTAAAGTCATTCGATCCGGCCGAGCCGCTCTGGAGGTCCGCAACATTAACGGTCAACGGTACTGCCAGCGTCCCCGTGTCGGGTTGTCCATTTGCGGTAATCGTCAGGCTGACGGCGACATTCTGAGTGCCAACAGACTCAGTGGGACTGCTCGTGACCGCATCGAATGAGATGACAGCGGTATCGTCGTCGTCGATCGTGCCAGTGGCCGAATTGGTTGACCCGATGGTGTAGCCAGGAGCAGATGTCAGTGTAATCACGACGTCTTCGTCACCTTCGACAATCGTGTCGCTTACTGCCGTCAGTGTCACCGTTGCTGACACTTCGCCATCGGCAATCGTCACCGTTCCCGCTCCGCCGCTGAACGAATTTGCTCCGGACGCAATGTAGTCCGCTGTCAGAGTCGCCGACCCTGCTACGCTGAAACTAACCGTGACATCACCAGTGTTGCCGGCTCTCGTGAAGTTGTATACGAGGGAACCGCCACCTTCCTCACCAACGCTGGGCGCAGAGACGGTCACTTCCACAAGTGCTTCGATCAGGAGCCGTGCCTGCCCTTGTGTTAGAAGCTGGTACTGCACTCCATCAACGGTCGTGCTGCCTCCGCTTGTCCAGCCCGCCCCCACGTTGATCGTGTCGACCGAATCCATGCGGACTCTAAGTTCATTGGATGTGCCGCTGATATTGAGTACTTCAGACACATCAAGTGTCAGTGCGTTGATCCCTGCTCCGCGCAGGTCGATTCTCTCGATGTCGACGATTCGACTGTCAGCGATCTTCGTCAGATCGAGATTGCCGGAGAACGGTGCCAAGCCACCGAGTTTAAGTGTGTCGATGCCGGTCCCACCGTCGAACCGGAAGCCCGTTCCAATGATCCCAGTTGCGATACCAAGGACATCGTTGCCCTGGCCGCCAATCAAAACATCAGCTCCGCCGTCTGCATTGAGTGCATCATCACCCTGGCCACCAATCAGACGGTCGATTGAGGTGACTCCCTGATTGGCATTCAGCGTGTCGGATTTACTCGGTCCCGCGTCGGTTCCGATCTGAGTTTCGCTGCCGGCGGTAAAGCCGCCGCCAAAGACCACGTAGCCGGTACCAACCTGGAAGTTCAGGCCAATGTCGACGCTTGGTGCTCCGATCAACAGGTCCTCGAAGCCGTCGCCGTTAACGTCTCCGGCGTTGCTGACGGATTGTCCGACGTAGTCGCCCCGCACTTCACCGTCCAGGCGGAATCCGTTTTCGCCATCGAGATACGCTGCTGGATTTGGATTAGACGCATTCGAAATCTGCAGGTTGACAGCCGCTGGAAACGCAGTCGTTCGGCCAAACAGGACGTAGGCGCGCCCGGTACCGGTGGGAGGCGAGTTGCTGGAATCATATTCCGCCCGCTGGACACCGATGAGGATGTCGTCGAGGCCGTCGCCGTTAATGTCTCCGGCTCCGCTGGCTGCCTTTCCCAGATAGTCGTACGAGTTGGCGCCCTGGATTCTGAAGCCGTCGCTGCCGTTCAGGCTGGCGACGCTGATCGGGCTGGTCACAGGTTCTGACCTCCCGAAGATCACATAGGCTTCTCCTGCATATGTACCACTGACATTTCCGTAATATGCAGTGGCAATCAGATCGGCAAAGCCGTCACCATTAATATCCCCGAGTGAATCCACGGCACGGCCAACGTAGTCACCGTCGATTCTGAAACCATCTGTACTGGAGAGTATGCTCAGATCGATTGGATCAGTGATTGACTCACTGCGTCCGAAGACGACGTAAGCACGCCCACCCGCGTATTCAGCGCCACCCTGGCCGTATTCCTCTCCCACAACGATGTCATCAAACCCGTCGCCATTAATGTCCGCCGCTCCGGCAACCGATCGTCCGGCATACCCGGACTGCGTTGCGTTGCTGAACATCCTGAAACCGTCGGTACTGGTCAGACTGCTTAGGTTGATCGAAGAATTAAATCCGCTTGCCTTTCCGAAAACGACGAAGGCCTCTCCCAGGCTGTATGTGGTATTGGAAGGCGCTCCGATGATGACATCGTCCAGGCCGTCACCGTTGAAGTCGCCCGCTGCGGACAGGCTTTGACCTGCGTCATTGCCCGCTGAGCCGTCGAGTCGGAATCCGTCCGAACCGTCAAGTGCCGACAGATCGAGCGATGCGCCAAAACCAGCCCGGCCAAAGACAACCCACACGCTTCCTGCGCTCTGATTGGCGACATGTGATGCAAGACCGAAGTCACCAAGACCGTCGCCGTTCACGTCACCCAGGTCACTTGCGATGGGCGCGTCACCGACCTGGTCAATTCGGAACCCGTTGCCCCCAGTCAGGTCTTCGACACTCAGCGTGGGTGAGAAACCGCCGGAATTCCCGAAGACCACGTACGCGTGCCCGGTCGAGTCAACCCCTGGACCAGTGATGACGAAATCTTCGAAACCGTCGCCATTGATGTCGCCGACTCCACTGACGGACTCGCCCGCTTTTGCACTGGTCTCGACTGCGTCGACACGAAATCCGGCCGGATTCGTACTGCCGCCGGGGTCGAGAGAACCCAGGTCGACGGGGTTGGGTGCTGTAAGCAATGTCCGCTGCTCGAGGTGCTCAATCTGTGTGCTTCTTCGATCCCGACAGGGATCCGCGAAGCGACCCCTCCGCGTCATGCGAGACCGCGCACGACGCTGGACGGTATTGCCTCTCAGAATGCACAGCCAGTGATTAAGCCGCATTTGAGCCAACCCCAGTTATTCAAAAATCCCCGGCAGAACGAGCTGCTGACTTTAGATCTCGCGACCTGAGAAAAGTTCCCGTGTGCTGCCGCCCCAAACGAAATGTGTTTCCCTTGTGTCCACATATGTCATTTTGAGTCCATGCGAATTTCTCTTGTTGACGCATCGGGCTCCGACTGCTCTCACTACGCCAGTGGTAGTTCCTTCCTTGCAGTAAACCGCCGGGCCATCGCATTGATTGCGCGTGAGAGATCGCAATTCTGGCCCTTTCAGCCGGCTATTGTCCGGCAGCTCCGACCATTATCCAGTTGTCACACCGAATTCCGCCCTACTTCGGCCGGGCAAACACGAGACGTGCGGGAAAGAAAGTCACAATGAACGCTGACTTACAAATGCGAGTAACGAGACAATCGGGTTGGCCCAGAAGAACGTGTGCAAGTGCCAGATCTGGAAGAACCCCGGCACGGGCGCCATCCGTGTAACCGGAATCCAGACGTCCCAGGCCGGCAAGTCGATATCGTGAGTCGCGACATCTCCGTGTCCATCAGACCTTTCCGCGATGTCTGCCGACGTAACTACTCGTTCGCGGTTCGACGCTGCAGGTAAAGAAAGCCGTCCTCAGCACCAACCAGCAGATCACGCTGTTCTGAGTTCCAGAAATTCGCGGTCGCGGGACTGCTGGTGTGTCCTGCCAGTCTCCGCTCACTCAGTGGACCCCGGTTAAACAGCATCGTCCTTCCCTCGAACGTCGTCCTGTTCTCGTACAGATCCGCGTTGACGCCATTCAGGAGCAGATCGATGTCGCCATCTTCGTCCCAGTCAACAGCGTGCAGCTTGCGTCGGCCACTCTTGCCGGCGCGGCCAGGGTTGAGACGCACCAACTCGCCACGGACATCAACAAAGGCCCGTCGGCCCGGTTTGAGCTGCAGGTCTGAGTTCTCTGACTGGGCCCGCTCGAAGAGAGCCAGATAGCCCTCGTGGTCAAGCATGACCAGATCGTTGAGGCCATCGCCGGTCCAGTCAACGACGACCGGGGTCGTTCGCCATTGCGTGGCAAGCTGTTTGCCTTCCGGCTTCCACCAGGTCCACGCCGGTTTCGGAGTCGCACCGGTCCATTCGACTTCAATCGGTTGAGCAGGCTCCAAACGTGGCAACGCGGTTGTGCCGGAGTTTCGGTACCACAGCACTTTGCCCCAGATCGAGTTGAGCACAATGTCGAGCCGACCGTCGTGATCCCAATCGGCGACGGTAAACGTGGTGTAACCCCATTTCGCCTCTGCCGGCCCCTGAATCGAACCGTTCCGCCCCGCCTGAATACGAATCACTTCTCCGCCAGCCGTCAGCCGGACCGGGGCCGCCCAGCGGGGTTCACTGCTGACCTCCGGGATGCCCAGGTTCTCGAAGAACTCAACGTACCCGGCTGTGTTGCCCGACAGGATGTCCTCGTCTCCGTCGGCGTCCCAGTCGATGCAATACGGCGTAGCAAGAGCTCCGCACTTCAGGTGCTCGGCTGTCTGACGAAAGTACCGCGGTGTTCGAAAGACAGGAGCGCCGTCTTTCATCTTCCCTGTGTGCTCAATGAAAGCGACCCGTCCGTCTTCGTCACCACAGATCAGGTCGACGTCGCCGTCCCGATCCCAGTCGATCGCGGACGGCACAATCATCTGCAGATCCATGCGGAGCAGGCCATCGCCATCTTTCAGGAATCCCCTCGATTCATAGGATGGCTGGGTTGGCGTCCCGACATTCTCGAAGTACGTGAATCGATCGAGAAACTCTCCACACAGCAGATCGAGATCGCCGTCACCGTCGAAGTCAGCCAGATTCGGCGATGGCCAGCCATAGACTTCGACTGGTCTGTTTGTGGTCGAGACCAGAGTTGGTCGTGCGCCCGGAAGAGGTCGATTTCGGAGCAGTCCAAGATCGGAAAACACGAAGACTGAAGCGCGTAAGGGTCCGTTCTTCCACACACCTCGCGAAGTCCATGCATCATCCCAGCCGTAGTCTTTCCAGTCACCGATCCCGACAACGAGGTCCTGTTTGCCGTTTCCGTCGAAGTCGACGATGTGCCACTGTCGAGCCCGCAGCTTGCGTGCATGAGCAAAGTAATCTCCGCGGATGGCAAGCCGAATCGGGGCCCCGAACTGTTTGCGGCGGAAATCATGGAATTCCGTGCCTGGTATCAGCACGCGCGGCTCACCGTCAACGTGTGACACACGAATGTTGCGGTGCCCCGGTCCGATCTTGACGCCGGGCCTGAAGACGGGAAACGCACTGCCGTCCGGGTTTTCGAAGAAGTATGTGCCGTTGGAGGGCTTATCGGGACAAGAGACGACAAGGTCGTAATCGCCATCTCCGTCGTAATCCATCGGCAGTGGCCATGCCCAGAGCCCGACGCCCAGATCGACGACCAGGCCCGGATGGTTGTAGCTCAGCGGCACCAGATCATTCGCGTGGACCATCGTAGCCCAGAGCGTGATGACGCCGCATAACAGCACCTGGAGCAGCGACGCGTGTACCCGACGGATCACGGTCCCGCCTGAATCTGCTGAGTTCATCACACATCTCCCCGTCTGAAGTCGCAGTTCGTTTCCGGAGAAAAGCGACAGGTTACCGCAATTTCCAATCACGGCCAGGCGAGTCGAATGCCCCACTCAGCGAGTCGGCGCGTTCGATACAAACGAACTACTCCAATGCGGTTGCCGGTGGTTTCCTGACCGGATCAGTTTGCCAGAAGTTCCCCGTTGCTCAGGTCCGATCAGATGTTCGGAAGCGATGCGGACCGCGGGTCTCTGTCGTGAAACGATTCCGCCCGACTCGCAGCCCAGCCACTCGAAAACCGCAACGAAAGACTGACTCCGACGATGAATCCACTGAAGCCGGAAATAGCGACGGCGGCGGGTACTGCTGTCCGCGTAGGTGCTCTGTGTATGGCGGTCATGGTTTTCGCCACCATGTGGGAATCCGACACTAGCCCCAAACACGGCAATTACGGGCTGGCCAGTCGCGCCGAACATCGTGTTCGACTGGTCAAACGCGGCGGCATCGACGACAGCCGTCGTCGCGATTCCGCCTCGAAAACTCGACAGGTTTCAGCGCGAGACGAGTTGCCGCGGGACATCACTGCGGGCCGGTATCTTGTAGCCGACACGCGGGGTCACGTCCGTCGCGTCCATGTAACCCGATCGATGACGTCATCGAATTCACCAGAGCGTGATCAGTACACGTTGCGTGACGGCGATACGACGACCTACTTCATCCGCATCCGCAGCGAGAACACTGCTGCGTTGGCCGCTGCTCGGGATGAAGAAGGGCGCAACTGATTTTCGCCGATCGCATCCACAAGTTTGCATCGCGACGTTGTCAGTCAAATCGGTTGGTTCGCCGCCAGGCCTGGCCCGCGAAGTGACCATCCGCGCCTGAGCCTGGCTTCAGGCCAGCCGCACCTGCCAGCATGTCTTAGTCGACAGGATTTCCTCATCCTCGTTAAAGTGCGTCCCGCTTACTTGGATCTCGACTCTAAACTTTGGCGGGGCAGTCAGACATGAAGACCGGTCACGTTCTCACGCTTGGAATCCTGTCGTTCACACTGACGCTTGCCGGATGCGGAGCCTACGAGCAGGCACAGAAAGCGGCTCGCCGCGACCTGCAGAAGGCTGAGGATCAAAGGCAGTTTGCCGAGGATGCGAATGAGGCAATCATGCAACTGGGAAGCTTCTACGTGCAATATCACCGGCAGAATTCTAAATCACCGGCCAACCTGGAAGAATTGCTCAGCATAAACACCAACACCGAGCAACGGGCTGCGGCGGCCACCGAGACCATCCGGCGCATGATCGACGCGAGCGAAATCACCGTCGACTGGAATGTCGACCTGACAGCGTGGCAGGCGTCAGGTCAGGACCTCAAGCAGTATCGACTGGCATGGTTGACCTCAAAAGACTTCATGCTTTACGCGGATGGAGCGGGCATGCTTCGCAACCTGATGGCAGGCCAGTTGATGACCAGTGTCGGCCGCATGAACGAGGCTCCGGCCGCTGTTGAAGTCGCTTCGACAGACACGACCGGCCAGTCGCAGCCCGCCGATTCAACACAGACCGGCCAGGAAACGTCACCGGCACCGGTTGCGGCGCCTGCGATTCTGACGTTCGAATCGACGCCAGCGGAATTCGTCGCTGTGCTGAAGTCAGGAAATCAGGGTCGAGTGCTTCAGGCTTTGGGTCTTCTGACCGGCCAATTCGACGCGAAGCCCAATCAGCAGGTCTCCGACGCGATCATCGCGGTCATGAAGACAGGCGACTTCGGAGTCCAGATCAACGGAGCTAACGCGCTGGAGCATTGGGGAACCACCTCAGCCGCCGCCGAACTTGAAGCGATTGTCGCCAAGTCCGGTAACCCGGGTCTGGAGATCCAGACGCAGCGCGTCGTGGCGATCCTCAAAGCCCGGAAGCAGTAACAGACGCTGGGACGTTCCCTCGAGAAACCGGCAATTGCCCGAGCAATTGAAACGGCAGGCAGATGACCGGATCGACCACCTGCTCTGGGACGAGTCTGGAAGACGTTGTCGCTCAACTGAAGAAGTCCGCGAAGCGACCACCACAGAGTCTCCCATTTCAACAGTAGTGTTTCGCTCCGAATGAGATGCGGAATTCCCGCGGCCATGTCGTCATCGGCGACGCCCGCTCGCGCGGCACTGGCTGGGGACATCATGAGCCAGTCGTTGCCGTCAACCGAACGTCGACCGGAGACCATCTACGGTGGATTCACGGAAGTCCATGAGGCATCCGACCCGCAAGCTGCGTAATTAACTGGCTCGGGCCGGTGGTTCGATTCAGCACGGAACACCACGATGCCGATCCGTTTTAGCTGCCCGGCGTGCGACAAGTCGCTCAAGGCCCCCGATGGATTCGCGGGTGAGCAGCTCCCATGCCCCGGGTGTGAAACGTCCGTAACGGTCCCACAGAAATCGCAGCGATCCAGATCCAGGACCGCAACACCGAACCCGCGCCGTCGTCGCCCGTCTGAAGAAACCGAGTCGAAGTCTTCCCACCGTCCTGCCGGCGGAGCATCGAAGCCGTCGAAGAAAAAATCGCGCCGATCTCAGTCAACCGGCCAATACCGGCTACTCGTTGGCGCACTGGTTGTCAGCCTTCTGCCACTGATCTACGTGACGGTGCTGCCAGGTCGATCCGCCGAGGAGCGATTTGAGCAGACGGCGCAGCAGAATCCCAACGTCTTCGCGGAACTGGAAGCCTGGATCGAATCGGAAGAGACGAGCGGTGAGTTCGATCTTTTCACACGCCTGCCGGATCAGCGGCTGTCAGGAGCCCATCTGTCGCGAACTTCCTGGATGCACTGGCTCTACGCTTTGCTAAGCACCGGTGTGTTTCTGGGCATGATCCTGATTCTGACTCCGCGGGCCGAGGCATCGGTGGGTGGTCTGTTGACGGCTGGTCTGGTGACTGGCACCGTCGGCATCGTGCTTCTGCTCGGGTTTCAGTGGGTTGCCGATGCGACGCAGGGATTCATGTTTACTGGCCATTCGATTATCACAGTCCTGTTCTACATCGTGAAATTCATCGGTTTCTCATATCGCTCTGCGGTTCAGGAAGGCAATGGATTCCTGCTGAGCTTCATGGGCTTTACGTGTGGCGTTGGACTGTGTGAGGAGTTGTGCAAGGCCATCCCGGTCGTGCTGTTTCTGCAATCGACACCCAATGCGAGCTGGCGCGCAGCGCTTGCCATCGGCCTGGCGAGCGGCGTGGGATTCGGAGTGTCCGAAGGCATCGCATACTCGTCCGACTTTTACAACGGCGTGTCCACGGGATCGATCTACGTCGTGCGTTTTGTGTCCTGTGTCGGCCTGCACGCCATGTGGGCTGGAGCTGTCGCGCTATTGATGCAGGCTAATCATGATCACATGGAGCTGAGCTGGGACAGCGTCTGGCAGTTCGTCGTATTTTATCTGGGCATCGCAATGATTCTTCATGGCCTGTACGACACGCTGCTCAAACAGGAGCTGAATCTCGGGGCCCTCGCCATTGCCGGGTTGAGCATCGGGTGGCTGTACTGGCTGATCAACCAGCGGCGTGCAACAGACGAGTGACGGTCAGTCGCACTCTGGCGGCGGAGGGCTTCTTATCGCGGCGGGCGAGGCGCACCCGGAAAAAGAGCTCATCCGATTAATTGATCTGCATCGGGAATCGATACGGCGAGCGACCGATGAAAACGCACACGATAATCGGACTTCCTGGTTGCCTGGGAACGAGTGCGACTACGGCTCGGTGCTATTGGACAGTTTCTCAACCGGACCCCAGCGGGCTTGAATCCGTGTGGCCAGTCCTCCCTTCAACACGCTGATGAAAACGGCGACGGCGAAGCAGATGCCGCCCCAGAACAGGGGACGCACTCCGTCAGGGATTGTCGTTGCCTGCAGCAATTGCCAGCTCCACCAGACGGAGCCGGCTGTGCAGCCGGCGCAGTTGGCGAACCCGGCAACAAAAAACAGGCGTTCGCCCAGCACGAAGCCCCAGACAAACGTCAGTATCGTGATTCCCACGGCATAGGCGGTCAGCGCATCGATCGACACGCCATGGCGGTCACCCACGAGCAACGCGGCCGGGCATGTGACTGCCAGAGCGACTGCGCCGAGCTTCCGCAGGAACAGTGCAAAGGGATCGCGGAACACTCCGCCAATGATCAGCAGTGAGCCCAGCACCAGATGGAACGTGACTGTCGCCTGCAATCTCGTCAGTTGAGTGCCGTCGATCTGCAGACCAATGGCCAGCGAAATCGCGCAGGCCCCGGACAGAACCTCTTTCGATCGACCGCGTGCGACCCCCAAAGACATTTCCAGGATGCCCAGCACTCCCAGCGGCCAGACATGCGGGTCACTGATGTCGGGCAACAACGACTTCGGCCCGGTAAAGACCAGGGCGAACAGAGTGACGACCAAGCCGAGTTCGCCGCCGCGAACGCCGCGTAACCACGCGTAGCCATAGAACGCCGCCAGTCCAATCAACGCGAGGAACACGGGCGAGGCGGCAGTCGAAACGAACTCATTGACGAATCTCGAATTCGTATAGAAGCGGCTCAGCGGGCCGAGTGATGGATAGGCGATCAAGGGCAACAGTGCCGCACTCAGCAACGCGAACGATTTCAGTCGCTTCAATCGCTCGACCAGTCCAATCTCCAGCAACACGAACAGCGCGGCCAGCAGGAAGGGGACCAGGAAGTACAGTCCGAATGACGTATCCCAGAAATTCGCGGAAACGAGAGGATCGGATTCGCCGACGTCGAACGAGATCGCGAGTGAGTACGAGCGGAAGCACACGGCACCCGCGAGAAAAACAAACACGGTCCACGGAAACCAGGGCCAGCGCCACGGCGTCCCGTTGTCCCTCACAGCTCCCGACCCGCGTCGGACGGCTGGCAGCAGGCACAGCGTCAGAACGCCAGCGAACACTGGAAACGCCATGATGCGCCACCGGGCCTGCTCGGCCGTGATGTCCGCAACTTCTGGAGAAACCCAAAACGGAAATGCGAAGAACAACCCAAGCAAACCATACAGGGGAGCTCGATATCCCCATGGCAGCCCGATTCTCAGGCCGCGGATCAGACCTGCACTGACACAGAGTGAGAACGTCAGTCCGAATCCGAATAATGTAAAGACGTCGCGCAAAGACTCGTCTTCCCGCGCGACGAGGGTCACGATTTCGTCAAAACTGACCGAGATCGCCAGGAACATGAACAAGAGCACGAGAACCAGCGAGCGGGCGTCTTCCCAGACTTTGCCCAGGCGGACAATCAGAAACGCCGTCAGCGCCATCAGCAGCGTGATCCCACACAGGGACATCATCAGCCACCACGGGTCGATGTAGGCGACATCACCACGACTGAAGATCAGATTGATCTGGCCCGGTCGTAACAGCACTTGCAGCCCGTACAGGAACAGGACTGCGCTGATCAGATAAAAAGGATTGTGCGTGTAGAGCATCCGGATCATGCCGGGGACTGGAATCCGGGACATGCAGCACCTCCTTCGCGCGACGGAGAATGGGATCTCATGGAGACGGGTCAAGCTTGCGAAGTGGGTCAGTTCTCGTCTGCCCTCACCTTTCCCCAGCGGGGAGCGGGTGCCTGTGGAAAGTTATTGTCGTGCAGGTCTTGGAGTGGAGCGGCGTAGCCGCAACCAAAGGCGACTCTCCGGTCCCGCAAAGCGCGCACGGCGCGCATGTGTGACGGCTGAAGAATCCAAAGCGGCAGAGCCGCAACCAAAAGTAGGATGGGCACTCTTGCCCGTCCATTGCCGGTGCCGGGACGGGCAGGAGTGCCCATCCTACGATGCGCGCGCACGGCGCGCATGCCTGACGACGGAAGACTCTGATCCGGTGGCGGCGGACGGGCGCGAGTACAGCGGTCTCGCGCGAATCGCAGTCGGCGCAGAAGGCTCACACAGGGACGCATGGCTGGCTCCGCAGCATCCGCATGACGTCCGGCGATCGATGCAAACTGCCGAGCCGAAACCTCACGCTGCGGCAGATACGAGCGGACACGCGTCGAGCGTTGGAACAGAATTCTGAAACGGGCGAAACGCCCCGGACGGCTTCAGAGCCGTCACTCTCGGATTAATTAATCCGCATCGTGAGTTCCCCGAGATCCACCGGCGACGTTGAGTGCAGCGGCACCTCGAAACGTATTACGGCGAAACCCTTCTCCAGTCGAATCTGCACGACATATCGAGCTGCCGGCAGACCGCGAATCTCGAATCGACCGTCCTTATCGAGGCTCACTCGGTCCGGCGTGTCCACCACCGCGATGTCGTCGAGGCGGTAGCGTTTACCTTCTTCCGACGCCTTGAAGTCCGTCCAGCCGGGATAGGTCGCGACTGATCCACCAAAGTTCCGCTTCCATGAGATGTCGTGCAGAAATACTCGAAATCGAGCCGTTGAAAGATCGGCGTCCTTAAGTTCTTCGGGCAGCACAACCTTGCCAGTCACTGGCTGCTCAACCTGCCCCGGAGTCAGTTCAAGGACTTGCCCGGGTTTCAAAACGAAGCGCGTCGCAAGGCCGATCGGTGAGAACGAGCCATGGCCGTCGGAGTTTTCGAACGCGTGTTGAAGACTTCCACTGCCAGGTGCCACGCGATTAACCGAGAATCGCCCGTCCTTGTCTGTGACTCGAGTCACCGTATGACGAACGTGCCCCGGATCATCGCGACCAGGCCATCCGCCTCCGATCCACAGTGTCCGCCCCTCGACCGGCTTCTTCTCGACTCCGACGAGTTGTCCGGTCACTTTGCCCCAGGCTCGAAGCTGGAGCCGCAAGCTTCGAGGATCAACGACGTCCCGCTTCGCGGCGTCAGCTCCGCCCTCTTCGTCAGTCTCTGGACGGATCGGCTGCTGCGTGTATCCCGATTCGTGTGCGACGACCACTGTCAGCGGATCTACCTCTGCCGGAAGAGTGAACCGGCCGCCGGTGGCACAGGTTGCTCGCAACCTCTGTCGCGAAGCGACAAGAGGCAATCGGCGCAGACACCAAATCCTCTCGCGGCTGCGCCGCCCCGGTTGCAAGCAACCGCGGCCACCCACCTGCTGGCTTGAGATCAACCGGTGCCACCTGTGCCACCCCGCGTGTACTTACGCAAGCCTCGCGTGCCTGCGATGATCATGCGAGTCCCATGGAGCTTCACATGTCTGATCGTGCCGCGACCGAGTACCGCTACGAAAAGCTGACCTGGCCCGAAATCAACGAGGCCATCCAGCAGAACCAAGTCTGCATCATCCCCTGTGGTGCCGTCGAGCAACATGGCGACCATCTGCCGCTGGACGTCGACCTGGTGTGTCCCGGTGGAATCGCCCGTGGAGTTGGCGAAGCCAAACCAGACAGTGTCCTGGTGCTGCCCACGATTCAGTACGGGTACACCGGGCACGTCATGGATTTCCCCGGCACGATCAACACGCACTACGAGACGTTCATCCGTCAGGTACTTGACGTCACGAAATCGCTGGCCTACCACGGCTTCAGGAAGATCATCCTGTTGAACGGTCACGGTTCCAACATGCCGAACCTGGACCTGGCGGCTCGACGCACGAACCTTGAAACGGATGCCGAATGCTGCCTGATCGCCTGGTGGAATCTGCTGTCGGTGAATCCTGAGTTCCTACCGGGATGGCGGGAAAGTCAGTTCCCCGGCGGCATCTCCCACGCCTGCGAACTTGAAACATCGCTCTATCTGTATCTCGACGAAGATAACGTGCGGAAAGATCGAATTCACGATCACATCAGCACGCTGAACGACGGCAACCCATACATTTGGGGCGACCTGTTGGGAAAAGGACCGGCAGCTCTGGTTTCGTGGACAAGCACGTATTCGCCGCGCGGCGTCATGGGGCAACCGGAACTGGCCACACGGGAAAAAGGCGAGCAGGTCTACAACGAGGCCGTCAAGCAGCTCTCGGCGATTGTCGATTTCTTCCGCGAGCGACCCAGGGACACGCGACAACGTCACCAGACAGACCGTCCGACGATGCCCATGCCATGGAACCAGCTCGACCTCGACGAGTAATGGGTGTTTGCTGGCTGAACCGCCTTGGTCCCCCGACCTCTTTTGGCTTCGCTATGACGGTTGCATAGCAACCACCACCGCCCTTTCGAGGTGGATCGAATGGACAATGCGCGGCGGCGGCGAAGAAGTCACGTATTGCGTTTCACAGGCTCATTGGCAGGCCTTGACCCGCTGGGACTCATTGATAGCATGCTATCGCTTTGACCCAGAGGAGGGCAGGATGCCAGATTTGTTGATCCGGGATGTGCCTGAGCCGGTTCGCGCGCGCATACGACGCGAACATCGGCGCAGGCTGGTGAGTCAGAATTCGTACCTGGTCAATTTACTGTCGGATGCTGTCGAGAGTCAGAAGGGGCCGAGCCTGTTTGATTCCGTTGATGACGACTCCGTCGAGCAGGATGTCGCGGCTCGAAGCGACGTGAATTACTCGGTCCCGTTCACTTTTGTCGACCTGTTCTCGGGAATTGGAGGCATGCGGCTGGGACTGGAGGCTGTTGGCGGAAAATGCCTGTTCTCCTGCGAAGTCGATCCCTATGCCCAGAAGACGTACCTCGCATGGTTTGGTGAAAACCCGGCCGGTGATGTCACCGCGTTGACGAAGAAATCAGATATCCCCCCGCACGATGTGCTCGCTGCCGGGTTTCCCTGTCAGCCGTTCTCGCTGGCCGGTGTTTCCAAAAAGAACAGCCTCGGGCGCGAGCACGGTTTCAAAGACCGAACTCAGGGAACGCTGTTTTTTCACCTCGCCACGATCATTGAACTGCACCGCCCTCCCGTCATTCTGCTTGAAAACGTCAAGAATCTCCGGTCGCACAACAAAGGCGATACCTGGAAGACGATCGCCGGGACGCTTGACGATCTGAACTATGAAGTCTTCAGCGAGGTCATCGACGCATCTGCCTGGGTCCCCCAGCACCGTGAACGTGTCCTGATTATTGGCTTTGACCGGCGTGTCTTTGGTAATGAGCCGCCGTTCCGTTTTCCGGAAATGCCAACTGAGCCACAACCGCAACTGCGTGATATCCTGGAGAAATCGCCGGACGCGAAGTACACGCTGACTGACCATCTTTGGCAGTACCTTCAGGACTACGCGGAACGTCATCGCAAGAAAGGCAACGGATTCGGTTGCAGTGTGGCCGATCCCAATGGCATCACACGAACACTCAGCGCTCGCTACTACAAAGACGGATCCGAAATCCTGATCCCTCAGGGCAAGAAGAAGAATCCACGCCGCCTGACCCCACGAGAGGCGGGACGGCTGATGGGTTTTCCGCAACACCTGATTGATCGACAGGTCGTTTCGGACACGCAGGCGTACAAACAGTTTGGTAATGCCGTCGTACCGGCTGTGATCGAGGCTGCGGCCACTCAGATCGTTGACGTGATGCATTGGCAACTGCTTAAGCGCAATGGATGTCTACTCAAGCGATAGGAATGTGCCGTGGGCGGAGCCATCGTCGAACGAGCGATCGCAGACTGCCGGCGCGCTGGGACGGCGTTATTGAAGTTCCTGTCGACCAACGATGTGCCGCGGCCAAACAGTCATCAGTGCGGCGTGTATCTGCCCAAGAACGCTTGGCAGTTGTTTTCACCGCACCCGCCCGAAAGAGGAGATAATCACAAGTCGCGGGCCACCATTCTGTGGCCGGACGGTTTGGAAACTGAGTCATGCGTTACGTGGTACGGCCGAAAGAAGCAGGAATACCGACTGACTCGATTCGGACGTGACTTTCCGCACTTGACGACCGACCAGACCGGCTCGCTGTTCATTCTCATTCCAGAGTCGCTCGATCGATTCATTGCGTACGTTTTTGATTACGACGACGAGATCGATGAACTGTTTGCCGGGCTCGGTGTCGAAGTGATTCAGGGCTGGGGATGTGTTTTCCATGCTGTCGGTGCGGACGTCGAATCACCCGAAGACTGTTTGTCACGTTACTTCAGACGCTACTGCGCGGGTCTGGATGGGTTTCCAAGTACCACAGAGATCTCCGCCGCTGCGATGGACGCGGTCCGTTCGTGCGACCCACAATTCGCCGTTTTGTCTCGAGACGACCAGCTAATGGCGTGCGTCCAAGCTGAATACGGCTTGTTTCAGCTTGTCGAACGCGTTGTCTGTGGAAATGAGATTCAAGGCCGCCTCTTCGCTTCCATGGATGATTTCGTCCAGACAGCTCTTACAGTTCTGAACCGACGGAAAGTCCGAGCGGGAAGGGCACTGGAAAACCATTTTGAAACGTTGCTCTCCGAAACTGATTTGAGCTTTGAGATTCGAGCAAAGATTGCGGGCCGTCCCGACGTCATTCTCCCCGGCAGCGACGCCTATAAGGATCCCGCATTTCACGCTGATCGCCTCGTCGCGATCGGAATCAAGACGACCTGCAAGGATCGCTGGCGTCAAATTCTTCCTGAAGCCAGTCGAGCCAATCGTCGATTCCTTGTCACGTTGCAACACGGGATTTCGACGAAGCAACTCGACGAAATGTTAAGCTCGGGCGTCACAGTCGTCGTTCCCAGTCCTTTTCATCGATTCTTCGCACGTTCGGATCGGTTAAGACTGATGACGATTGACGAATTGTTCGAAGTACTCGTCGATCTCCAATCGTGACACCATACCCATCGGCGAGAGAAGAAGAGGGATGGCGATCAGGTATCAAAACAACTCACAGCGGTTCCCGTCCGCATGACGGACGAATCAGCAAGCCACGACCAGCGGTCGCTTCAGCGACCGGGATCGGCCAGGCCGGCGCGACGTCGGAATTCCTGCGGAGTCAGCATGTCAAAACTGCCGTCGTCTGCTTCGACCAGATAGACCATTGCTGATTCGAATTCTGGTGTGGCGGACAGGACTTGACCGCCAACCGAAAACGTCACTGTGCCGCCGTTCGGCAGCAGTAATGTGGTGAGATCGGGGAGCAGCTCGATGGACTCAGTCTTCGCCTGCAGTCCTGTCTGCGGCGCCGTTGGACGCTTGGCGAACTCGACTCGGAAACGGCGAATCAGCGCATTCTCGTCGGCGAGGGAGATCTTCGAACCGTCGGGCGACCAGACGAGGGATCGAAACTGCGACGTCGTTGGAAGCAGGTCGTCGATAAGTTCGCCGGCCTGAGTGAACAGTTGCAGTCGCCCCTGCGTTGCCGCCACTGCCAGCCGCGTTCCGTCCGGATTCCAGGCCAGTCCCGCGACATACAAACGCGATTGAATCGGTCCATTCGTCGGCTTGCCATCGGACCAGAAACTAAGGCCCGGTCCGCCGGTTCCGCCGGCCAGGACATTGTCCCGCGAATGCCAGGCGAGGTAGCGGAGTGGCTGAACCTGATTCACGACAAGCAAGTCTGGATCGGTTGTCTTGACGGAGTCGTCTGGCCAGCAGGGTTGACCAGCGGCGTTCCAGAGTTGCCCGCGAGCGTCGTCGTAGCCCGCGGCCAGCCACCCGGTCGGGCTCCATGCAAGTTGTTCCACGCGGCGTGGTCTGGCCGGCAATTCACGGACCAGCGATCCGTCGGGATTCAGGACGCGGATTGTCCAATCGCGTCCAGCAATGGCGATCTTCCCGTCATGGGCCACCGCGACGACGGTCATCGGTTGCTCGGTCTCGGCGATTGGTTCAACGGAATCGCTTCCGATCCGAAATCGCACGACTGATTTCCCGTGCCCGGCGGCGACGAGTGTTTGATCATCGAGGAATGCCACCGAGTCTCGGCCCGGGAACCTGGTGACCGGTGTTCCGTCTTCCGTCAGCACATGCACCTCGCCAGCATCGATCTCGTCACCCGGTGGCCGCATGGCGACGGCATACAGTGTCCCGGACGGATTGCGGGCAATACTCATCAGACGTCGTGTCGACGGACCGGACGAGGATGCTTCTTGGGCGAAGTCACTCAGACGGAATCCCGTCGCACTATCGACAAACGCAAACCGTCCCGACGGACTTCGCGAGATCGCGGACGTCCCGCGTCGCCATTGGCGCTCGGTCGCCTCAATGCTGCCGTCAGTGCTCCACTTCTTGAGATGCCCGTCAAGTCCACCGGTCCAGACTTCGTTGCTGTCCCAGGCAACCATCAGGACATTGGCGTCGTGAGCCGGGACGGGTGGGAGAGCTTTCCACTGGCCTGCTTGTCTGCGGATGACATGAAGGTGTTTGGATTCGTCCGCCATGGCGATTGCGTCGTCCGTCGAATTCCAGGCGATCACGCGAGGCCGCGTCGACGCAAGTTTGATCTGCTGGGGATCGCCGAACCCATCGGAGGTTCTGGGGTACAGCCGCAATCCACCACCTGCCCCATTGGTGGCCAGCCACCGGCCGTCGTGGCTCCACGCCACAGCGGTCGCACCACCGCTCAATGGTTTTGATTCGAACAGCAGCAGACCATCGACCGACCACAGTCTCAGCACATTGTCCCACGTCACCGTGGCAATCTCGTCGGCTGCGGGAGAGAAGCCGGCATCCACGACCCCGGCCGGAAGGAGTATCCGACGCAGAAACCGACCGTCCGGCATCGACCACAACCGCAACGTCGAGTCTTCACTGGCCGACACGAGCAGTGTGCCGTCGCCGCTCCAGCATACGGTGCGACATCGGCCGAAGTGGCCAGGCAGAATCTTCAGGACTTCAGCGGTTTGCGAGTCGCGAATTCGGACAAGCCCATCGAGTTCAGCCACAGCAACCAGTGAGCCGTCCGGGTTGAATGCGGCCATCACTGACGTTGCCGCCGGTTCTCGAGCGGTCAGTTGCCACCGTCCCGTACCCAGCGAGTTGCTGGGACGCGGAATCACTCCCGGCAGAACAGATTGTGAATCGTCCGGAGTCCATAGATTCTGAGCGGTCGACGGTGCATAGCTTCCTGGCGAGACCTTGAATGTTGCCGCACTCAGCCGAACGCCATCATCGGATTCATTCAGCGACGCCTGCCACGTGGCCGACGGAAGACTCCGCGTGACAACTCCGCGTCCGGTCAGCTCAACATCGACACTGGTCTGTCCCTCGGCTCGCAGTTGAATCGTCACTGGTTTGCCGGTGTCGTTGCGAAGCTCGACTCGCCCTGTTCCCGCTTTAACCTGAGCGAGTTCCGCCTCGGCGAGTGTCCGCAGGCCTGTATCCTCCGTATCGAGGATGACCGTTTCAAAATACGTCACCGCCTGCGAAGAATTCCCCTTCAGTAGCGAGCGGTACGCCATCAACCAGGCCAGTTGCGCCCGCATCTCCGGTTCGAGTTGTGGCGCAACACCACCCCAGCCGATGAAGTTGGTCACACCTTTCCAGGCGAGTCCAAGCTGAGCGATCTGTGTCGCCTTGACTCTTCCGTTCAAAACAATCTCGTCGAACAGAGACTCCATTGTCCGCCAGATCATGTTTTCCTGTTCCACGGAGATCATGCCGCCGAATGCGTTGAGTCGCAGGATCGTGGCCCCCGCGAGCTGCAGAGGCATGCGGATCCGCTCGATCATCGTGGACTGCTCAAACGCCGTTCTTTCGGCCAGATCGTGACCTCGGTCAGACCGCCACATTTCCAGGCAGACACGTCGGATGGTTTCGGGACCGAGCACCGCGCCCAGCGCACCCACCGGAGACTGTCCACCCTGTCCGGTGGTTGAGCGGGCGACAAACAGTGTTGCTTCCGCCTGGCTCAGTTCGCCGGTCAGGCCGCCCATCATGATTGCGTGAAAGACCGTGGCGAATTCCGGCGGGTACTTCTGGATCAGGAATCGGCACCGCGTGAACCCTCGCCGCCAGGTGTTAATCGCAGCCACGGCCTCGCCACGTCGCCGCTGCAGAAAGCCTTTCATCAGCCATGTCGAAGCCTCCATGTGAAAGCGGCCATCGCCGGTCGCGCCGTTGCGTTCCATTTCGAGAGACTCACCCAGGACCTGATCGACGTCGCGTTCCGCCTTCACCCAGTCAAGGCGGGCCGCGTGAATCTTTGCTCGCTCCAGCAGCAGCGATGTGCGGTGGCGAGGCGGCATCGCAGTACGCTTGCGCGCCTGCTCGATCACTTTGGACGCCGTGTCGAAGTCTCCGGTCATCCGCAGGACGCGTGAGTAATTTCTCGCCAGGTCGGCACTATCGGGAAAACGTTGCCACAGCTCCGCCAGGTTCTCAGCGGCCCGTGTGAATTCGCCGGAGAACCGGTACGCCCGACTGAGCTGCATCTGATGCGCGAAGGCGCCGCGACCGTCAGGGCTGAGGAGTCGATCGATGATCGCTGCTCGCTCAAATCGAGCGATGCGTTGCGGGTCGTGCCGGATGATGCGCGCAAACGAATTCAGATCACCGAAGTAGGCCTTCAGAATCGACTTGCGGGTTTCATGAGGAATCACGCGGGCTATTTGGTCGAATCGAAACCGCGCGCTGATCGTGTCGAAGATGGCATCGCCGTCGGCGCGGCGATCCTGTGATAACGCCATCGCCCACAATTGACACCCAGCGAGGGCCGGCCACAGATCACCCGACGCAAGAAACACCTGCGAAAGAAACTCTTCCGCCTCTGCATCGCGCTTGAGCCGCGAGAGACAGAAGCCGGCCTTGGTGAGGGCCTCCTGACGAGTCGTGTCGCTGTTGGCATTCACCACCTGCTGTTCGTACGCGGCGAAGGCGGCTGCGTAGTCGGCCTGGTCGAAAAGCTGATCCCCCTGTTCCAATGGGCTTTGCGCATCCGGGTCGGATTTCACCGACGCCGCGAAGCGGACCAGCCCCACCTCTTCCGGCCAGTCGAGATTGCACCTGACCTGATCTCGCGTGGTCAGTGGAAAGACGTCGCGAAATTCCAGGGCAGGCAGGTCATTGAGCTGAAACGTCAACCGGTCGCGATCGCGAACGACACGCAGAAGCAGAGGTCCGGTCAGGCTTGATGCGGAAACCTGAATCACGTGCAGCGGACTGCCGTTCCGCATCATCTCAAGCTGTAGTGGCAGACCGGCCCGTGCGGCTGTCGCGAACGAACGCGACTCGCTTGTGACGGCTGCGTCCGGCTGTGTCGGTTGCTTCGGCGACGAAGGATCTTCCTCACCAGCGGATTCGATCGAGTCGGGAACTCGCAGTTGAAATCCATAACCCTGTTGGCCACGCAGCAGCAGCGTCAGTCCAATGCGCCCCCCGCTACGCCATGACTCATCGAAACTCGCCTCGATTCGGACTCGGTTTCCCGAGTCGATCGATGCAATGGGGACAGATCGCGTTACGACGGGAATCTGCTCGTCGTCTCCGACCAGTACAAGTGCCGCGTCGGTCTGTCGCAGTGGCTGAGTCACTTCAGGCATCGACTCCCAGGGTGCTGCGAATTCCACCAGCAGTTGCCAGTCGCTTTTGCGTTGATCCAGCAGTTCACGCAGTCCGGACACGTCACCGCCGCGCGTTGCGAGTTCCGACAACGCCGTGTCGATTTTCGAATAGTCGTCGGAAGACAGCCGTGCCTCTCGCAGCTTGGCCTCGATATGGGCCACGTACGAGGAATGGACGGAGCTTCGAAAATCGCCTGCCGCCTTTGCATCCAGCACGGCTGCTTGGGCCAGTGGCTGATCGAATGATGCGAGCCACTCGACTTCCAGTTGCGGCTGTGCCAGGCGAAGTGCGAGTTCGTCCCGAATCGTCGTCACAGCCCGCGCGTCCCGGACCTGCCTCCCGAGAGAAAACACAACGGTCAACGACACGGCCGCCAGTAGAACTGCCGCAACAAGCCCGGTCAGAATCGGCTTGCGACGACACCACCGCCACCCGCGTGCGACTGGCCCGATCCGCCGCGCCAGAATCGGCTCACCGTTCCGGTACCGTTCGATCTCGTCGGCCAGTTCCTGCGCCGACGTGTACCGTTCGCTCGTGTCCTTTCGCAGGCACTTCAGGACAATCGTGTCGAGGTCCCGGTCCACGGACCGGTTGAGCGAACGTGGTGGCGTGGGCTCGGCATGCTGTACCAGTTCGAGTGTCTCCAGAACGCGCGACGCTTTGAACGGCGGTCTGCCGACCAGCAATTCGTAGAGGATCACACCCAGCGAATAGACATCCGAGGCCGGACCGATCGCCTCGAGATCTCCCCGGGCCTGCTCGGGCGGCATGTAGCTGGGTGTGCCCATGATCTGCCCGGTCGTTGTCATCGCCGAATCGCCCTCCAGATTACGGGCGAGTCCAAAGTCGGTGACGTGTGGCCGATCACCGTCCATCAGGATATTGGCCGGTTTCAGATCACGATGGATGATGCCGTGCTGATGCGCGTAATGGACAGCCTCGGCCACCGCCTTCATGACCAGTGCCGCGTCGACCGGCGACGGCCTCTTCACCTGAGCCCACGTCGTCAGGCTGGTCCCCTCAACGAATCCCATCGAAAAAAAGTGCTGACCGTTGTGTTCGCCAACTTCGTAGATCGGAACGATGTTCGGGTGGTCCAGCGCCGCCGCCGCTTCCGCTTCAACATAGAACCGTCGAATCTCCTCCTGAGACGCGAGCTGACCGGACAAGATCATCTTCAGCGCGACGATCCGCTTAAGCTTCTTCTGCCGCGCCTTGAACACGACACCCATTCCACCGCGAGCGATCTCCTCAATCAGGTCGTAACCGAATTCCGAATCGCTGGCTGGCGCTGTGTGAGGCCGCACGTTGATGGTCGAGCCGTCCTCAAGCAGAGTCCTCGCAGGATCCGCCTTAACCATCGGGCCCAAACCAATGTCGGTCCTGGCCAGCTTCGCATTGGCATCCGGCGTACCGACAGCCGACTCGACAATCGTCTGCTCGGCCTCGCCAGGTGACAGTTCGACGTCAGCCTCCTGTTCCGACATTGCCGGGTCGCGGTCAGTCGGTCGTGGAGTCGCGTCCCCATAACGGTCGCGCGTCGATTCTTCAGCGCGTGGGCTGTCCGGCAATAATGAGGCAGGGGTTTGCGGTGACCGGAAAATCGTCTCAGTGTCTTCAGCAGTCGACGCGCCGGTTGGCGGAACGGACTTCTCGAAGAACTCCTGGATCAAATCGGCAAACTCACCCAGGTGCCCGAAATAGTCCGCGGCCTTCGGGTCTTCTCCAGTAGCACGACGGAACTCGAGCTCCAAAGGCAACAGTCGTCGCAGCAAAGCGGGTCTGGCACCGGCCTCAACTCTCGCCAGCACATCCACGATTCGGGGACGCTGACCGGTCATCCAGCCGCGCGTAAACCCGGTGCAGATCGAGTCCGCAGCCGCCTGCTCGACGTCACTTCCGATTGAATCGCGGGGCGTCTGGTCGCTCATCATGCGTACCGATGTCGTACCGACAGAATCCTGTTCGCTGTAATTCTACTGCCTCGACAACAGGAAATCGTTCGCTCCCCCGCGACACAGACCACGAACGACTCGTCGGTGTGTCCCAAATGTCCCGAAGGAACGCTAATCGACGCTGATAAACACTAATGGAGTGCGAAAAAGGGATTAGCGTTTATCAGCGTCAATTAGTGTTCCCAAAATTCCCGGACGTCTGGTCACGCCGGCTCATCCCGGAGGAGCGAGATGGCTACTTTGTGTATAAACGGCCTGCCGGGATACAAGGCTTCTCGTCCAATTGAAGAGCGACGCGGTACTGCTGACCAACTGAACTCCGAATTCGACGGAAATACGATGACTCTGGAACTCAGGTACGGACGGAGAACGATCGCACTAACCGTTCCGTCCGGTGTTGATGTCTCGGTGATCCGTAAACCAGACATGCCGATTGTGGCCGACGCGGCACGTGCGGTCGCAGCGGCGCTCGATCACCCTGTTGATTCACCGTCGATTCAAACACTCGCTCAATCAGCCTCGACGGCCTGCATCGCCATCTGCGACATCACGCGACCGGTGCCGAACCGTCTCTTTCTGCGGCCAGTCATCGAGCGCCTGATCGAGGCGGGCCTGCCGCCGTCGGGCATCACGGTGCTTGTCGCCACCGGACTGCATCGTCCCAACGAAGGCGAAGAACTGGCAGAGCTGATTGGTGACCCTTGGGTTCTGGAAACGGTCAACGTTGCCAACCACTTTGCACGCAACGACGCAGATCACGTGAATCTGGGAACAACTTCAACTCGCGCGACGGTCGTGAGACTCGATCGCCGATTTGTCGAAGCCGACATTCGCATAGCGACCGGACTCGTCGAACCTCACTTCATGGCGGGCTATTCGGGCGGTCGCAAGGTAATCGCTCCCGGCCTGGCCCACGCGGAAACGATTACCACTTTTCACAGTGCCCGATTCATGGCGGATCCGGCAGCCGTGAACTGCAACATGGCCGGTAACCCGTTGCACGAAGAGCAACTGGAGATCGTGCAGATGCTGGGCGGTGCGCTGGCCATCAACACGGTCATTGATGAAGAGCGGAATCTATCCTTCATCAACTTTGGAGAGATCATCAGCAGTCACGAGCAGGCCATTGATTACGTGCGCGAATACTGCGAAGTACCTGTGCCGCAGCGGTTTCACACAGTTGTTACAAGCGCGGCGGGCTACCCACTCGACAAGACGTATTATCAGACGGTCAAAGGCATGGTGGGAGCGATGGACATCCTCGCTCCGGGCGGTGACCTGATCATCGCCTCCGAGTGTTCGGAAGGCATGGGCTCACCCGAGTTCGTCGATGCCCAGCAGCGTCTGTCTCGACTTGGCCCGCAGGCATTTCTTCAAAGCATTCACGCCCAGTCCCACGCGAAGATCGACGAGTGGCAAACACAAATGCAACTGAAGCCAATGGCCATTGGCAACATCCACCTTTACACCACCGGCCTGCCAGACAGGGATCACGCTGCGACGTGCGTCAACGTCGTCTCGTCACTGGATCAGACCATGCGGGACAGTGTCAAACGCGGCGACGGTTCCCTGGCGGTCATTCCGGAAGGACCGTACGTCGTCCCCTTTGTCTGCCCCGACGTCACGCAATCACCGCGTCAGAAGCCATTGAACCACCGGGACAAGTCCGGCGGCAATTAAACCGGCAGCCGCTTCGATCCTGGGATCGACCAATATGATGTCAGCGGCATTTATCCGTGGGTCCGCGCTGCCATCCGTGGGAAGTCTGACAGGCCCACGGATGGCAGCGCGGACCCACGGATGTCATTGACGGCGGCCACCGGCCATGGCTTCTGATCCTGCTTCAGAAGCCGCGTAGCCACGCTTATCCATCAAAACACATCGCAATTGAGTCAAGTTTCGTTCCTGGCCATGAAGGAACACTAATCGACGCTAATTTTCGCTAATCCGGGCGACAGTCGTCACGTGAATCATTAGCGTCAATTAGTGCGGATTAGTGTTCCTTGCTTCAGTCTTCCCCTCTCAGTCTGAGGCGAAGTCTCGCTGGATTCCTCAGTCGTCAGGCATGTGCGCTGTACGCGCATCGTAGCAGGGGCTCCCTCACCTGGATGTCCGGGTTCGACTGGCCTTCTTCTTTGCAGCCGCTTTCTTCCGCCCCATTTTTTTCTTGACGGTGGTTTTCTTCTTCACCGTAGTTTTCTTGGCCGCAGCTTTCTTCACTGTGGATTTCTTCACTGTGGATTTCTTCACTGTGGCTTTCTTCACTGTGGCTTTCTTTGCCGCGGCCTTTTTTACGGTGGTCTTCTTTGCTGCGGACTTCTTCGCCGTTGTCTTATTTTTCGTGACCTTCTTCTTCGTTGTTGACTTCTTTCCAGCAGCCGCCTTCGTTGCTGTGGTACTGCCAGCGAGTTTCTTTTTCGCCGCCTTCTTCCTGACCGCTTTCTTCTTCACAGCCTTGCCGTCGCCGCTCGCTGACCTGGGGCGTGATCGAGTTTTCCGTGGTGAAGTTCGTCCCGTATTCGCGGCATCTGCCGACGACTCCAGCTCGATGCCGAACATGGCTCCCAGATCTTCGCCAGCCAGACCTGCGCCGCCACTGCCCAGGGCGGTGTCGAGGTTGTCTTCGGTTACTGCTTCAGTCACCAGTTCGTTGTGGTCGACACCACGCAGCAGAAACAACAGCTCGGGGTGATGATCCAGGTGGGCTGCAACACCGTACAACACTGCAGCAACGTGCTTGCACAGCGTTGCCCAGTCCGGACAACTGCACGACAGATGAATCTCCGTCGGTCGAGGGAACAGGCCGTCTTTCTTTTGAGTCAGTCGCGACATCACTCCGTTCGAGAATCGACCGGCCAGCAGATCCATCAGCGAATCGATTGACGCCGCACTGTCCGCCTTGATGCGCTTCCACTCCCGCGGCTTTAACTGATCAATCTTCACATCAACTTCGTACAGGTCGCTGCCGGCGACGAGAGCTTTGATCCGACCGGTCAGGATCTCCAGATCCACGACGGACCCGTTGCGGACGTAAGTCCGGCCGCGTGGCAGTCGGTTGGCATAATCGCTGTAGCTTTCCAGATGGTCGCACCAGGCTTTGCCCCAGAACGTTGTGGCAATCTTCCGACCGGCAATGGCCACCGGCCGTGGTTCTCGGCCGGCTTTCTTTGCCCGCTTTGCCGCCTGAGCACGGCCATTCGCTTTACGCCGGGCCACCGGAACGTACGGCCTCCATTCGTTGTATCCCCATCCCATATCGCATCCTTTCGGTCACTGCAGAAAGTTCCGCTGTACTCCAACTGGTTGCGAATTTGTAACGAGGTACCCGGCACACGGCGAGCGGCCGGAAAACCGTACCAGTACGATGGACATTCCTGTCCGTCGTCCGCAGCCGCGACGGACAGGAATGTCCATCGTACTTGCGGGTCTCGAATGGCCGCTCGCACAAAGAAACGTACACGGATTCCCCGGAAAGTCCCAGATGCCAGGGCCACTTTGCGTCAGGCGGACCTGCAGGGCATCAGTCGTCCTTCGCTCGCGTCAGATCGATGGCGACGAAATCCAACAGTTCGCGGTCGCTCATTTCGGTCAGCAGTGACTCGCCGCTGGCGCGGTCGCCGAGGATCTCATCCGCCAATTCCTGTTTGTCCTGAATCATCTGGTCGATCCGCTCTTCCACGGTGCCGCGGCAGACAAACTTATGGACGAGCACGTTGCGTTTCTGGCCGATCCGGAATGCTCGGTCTGTGGCCTGATTCTCGACAGCGGGATTCCACCAGCGATCAAAATGAATGACGTGAGACGCCGCCGTCAGATTCAACCCCGTCCCGCCTGCCTTGACCGAGATAACAAAGAACGGCGGCCCGTCATCTGCCTGAAACTGGTTCACCAGTCCCTTGCGCCGCTTCACGGCAACGCCACCGTGCAGCACCAGTCCAGGTCGTCCAAAGACTCCAGCCAGGAACTCCGCCAGCGGTTCGGTGATCGCCTGAAACTGCGTAAAAACAAGCACCCGTTCCTGGCGTTCGATGATCGGCTCGCAGATCAGTTCCAGCCGTTGCAGCTTGCCACTGTCACCGGCCGGAAATTCAGTCTGCTTCAGAAACTGCGACGGGTGATTGCAGATCTGTTTGAGCTGCATCAGCGTGGCCAGGACCAGACCGCGACGCTCCATGCCGTCGGCTTCGGTGAGCCGTTTCTCCAGGTCCTTCAGCGTTTTCTGATAGAGCGTGACCTGCTTCTTCGTCAGTCCGCATTCCGCGCGCATCTCGGTCTTGTCCGGAAGATCAGGCACGATGTTCGGGTCGGTCTTCATTCGCCGCAGAATGTAAGGGCGCACAAGACGACGCAGGGCTCCATAGGAATTCGCATCCTGTTTTCGATTCGTGTTCTTGACGAATTTCTTGAACTGGCTGGCATTGCCCAGCAGTCCCGGGCAACAGAAATCGAACAGCGACCACAACTCGCCCAGGTTGTTTTCCACCGGAGTGCCCGACAGAGCAATCCGTCCGGACGCATCCAGCTTGCGAACTGCTCGGGCCTGCGCAGACGAAGCGTTCTTGATCGCCTGTGCTTCATCCAGAACGACCAGCCGCCACGTTTGCTCACCGAGCCAGTCCATCCGCCGCACCAACCCGTAGGTCGTCACCACTGCGTCGAAACCAGACAACGACTTTGCGGGATTGTCGGCGAGCTGCTGCAGCGTTTCGGCATCGCACTCCGACCGGTGTGCATAGAGCACTCGCAGCGACGGGGAGAACCGCTCGAACTCGCTCTTCCAGTTGCCGATCAGCGACGCGGGAACGACCAGCAGACTGACCGATGCACTGCGTTGACTCGCCTTTGCCTTCCGTCTCGATCCCGATGCCGCAGCCTGGGATTCGCGTTTCAACGTGAGCAGCAGGTCAATCACCTGAATCGTTTTGCCCAGCCCCATGTCGTCGGCCAGGCATGCGCCGAGTCCCAGGCGGGTCATGAACCACAGCCACCGCACGCCCTCGACCTGGTAGGGCCGCAACGTGGCGACGAGATCGCGACCGGGTTCACAACCCACGACACCGGATGGGTCGCGGAGCTGTTGCAGTGTGTCGCTGAGCCAGTCGCCGGCCACCACGCGCGACCAGTCGGCGGTCTCATCGTCGGTCGAACTGTCGACCATGCGGACTCCGGAAAGCATCCGCATGCCCTCGATGAAATCGACACCGTCCGCATAGCTGCTTTCGACCTGCTGCCAGTGTTCCAGTGCCTGCTGAAGTTTCTCCTGATCAACCTCGACCCACTTGCCACGCAGCAGCACTAGTCCATCGGTCGCCTGCAGAATCTGCTGTCGCTCTTTGTTCGTGAGCGATTCGCCGTCGAGTGCCAGTTCGATCGAGAAATCCATCAGGCTGTCCAGACCCACCTGACTGGCCGCCTTCTGGCCAATGCGAACCCGAACGTCCGGACGTCTCGGCTGGCGGGGATTCCACCAATCGGGAACGCGCACAACCAGACCGCTGCGTTCCATCACGGGGACTTCGGTGAGAAAGCGATGCGCCTGCTGGATCGACCAGGCCTGCGGCTGAAACAGACCGCGGGTATCGAGCAGCTCGCGAATGAGCGTGCTGTTCTCCGAGGCGCGACGGACTGGTTCGAGCAACGCCATCATCCGCTGCTGGTTTTTTGCGCCTGCGTACTGCCTCAGAGCCTCGGCCAGCGGCAGGTGCTGCAGTTTCGCCTTTGCCGAGACCCGATGCGTGTAGGTGGCCAGAAACGCAAACGGCCGTTGCGGATCGCGTTTGTTCTCGGCCAGATGAAACGTTACTCGGCCCAGCAGATTCCAGAGGGGATTGATACTGCGGATGAACGCCGCAGGTCCTTCGGCGTGCTTCGCGGCACGATCCAGCACGCCCGCGCGCAGTTCCTGCCACATGTTCAGCAGCACGTCACGGGACAGATACTCCAACCCGCGCATAGGCGGCGCGTTCTCGATCAATACATCCAGCTCTGCAGCATCTGGCGGAGCCAGCTCAGTCGCACCTCCCGACGCGACCGATTGAACCAGCAAGTCCTCGCTCAAACCGCACAGGTCATGAAACAACCGCTGAGCGAATTCACGCCAGAACACGAACCCCGACGGCACCTCCGCATGCAACGCATCCGATGCCAGAAACATCAGACCGTCGGCCGCCGACGCCTCGAAGGACCCGCGGAGCGGTTCCAACAGTTCCGGTGGAATTGTGATTCCGTCGGGCGACTCCCAAGGCTCAACAAGAAGATGCCCGGCCGGTGTGATGACAAGTCGTATGCTCATGCGCGGCAGCGTACCGACAGCAGAATCCGAAGCAATCCACCAGTCGGCAGCGATGCGTCACGTTGAACAATCACACGACTGCTGCGTCAACTTTGGATAGTGGGATCGGGTGGCTGGCGGTCGAGCGTAGCGAGCCCCCAGCAGTGCAACTGGGGGCTCGCTGCGCTCGACCCCAGCCACCCCGGTATTCAACGTGGACGCAGCACTACGCGACGCGGTCCTTCTCGACGAAGTCTTCGTTCAACTCGACACCAATTCCGCGACCTTCCAGAACTGCGCGGCCGCAGCAACCTCTCACCGCGGCGGCTGGAAGCCCCGCGCCACGGAAACAGTCAGCCGCGATGCAGTACGGAGATCACGGCGATTGCTGCAGTAGCTTCTGCAGGCGTTCGACACCACGGCGAATGTCATTGTCGAAGCGTGATGGCCAGGGTCGGTCGGTGACGTTGTCCAGCGTCTTGCGGGCTGCCGCGGGCTGCTTGCCCTTGATCTGAGCTTCAGCAAGCTTCAGCAGGTTGGTGGGTTCCAGGGCACGCAGGCGGGCGGCGTGTTTCCAATGCTCGATGGCCGCGGACCAGCGCTGCTGGGATTCGCGGTGGACGGCCAGAGCCGCGTGATGCTCCGATTCGCTGGGGGCGGATTCGACGATCGTCGTGGCCGCTCGTTCCGCCAGTTGCATGTCGGATGACATGCGGTTGGCCAGGTCTGTGTATAGAGCAAGGTTGTGACGGTCCAGGTCGAGCTGGGCGAGGACCGTATCAATGGCACCCTGCGCATCTTCGAGCGCGTCGTAGGCTTTGAGCAGTTCCTTATGCGTCTGCATGTCGCCGGGTTGCAGCTCGAGGGACAGTCTGAGCTGCGGGATGGATTTCTGATGTTCGCCCTTCTCGACATAAACGGCGCCGATCGTCTTTCGGAGTAGCGGGCTGGTCTGACCGGTTTCTTCAAGCTGCTCGTCCAGGAAAGCGACATAAGCGTCCAGGTCCTTTGCGGATGACAACACCTCCCGCAATTTCGCGATCGCTGCGGCCCGACGTTCGTAACGCGGACCCCAACTGATCACGGATCCGGAGGCTGCATCCACCGCTTCTTTGGTGTGACCCAGATGCGAGTGCGCATCGGCCAGATGTCGGTAATAGCTCGACAATGTGTCGTTACCGATGCCACGGTTCGGAGCCGTTCGCTGATGCAACGGAATCACTTCGCCATACAGGTCAATTGCCTGCTCGTACAACCCTATCAGGCGCGTGCAGTTCGCGAGTTGAGCGACGTTATGTTCCATCCAGCGACCGCCCTGACGGAAGTGCTCATTCGTCGCCACCAGCAGATCGTCACGCTGCTCGAACCGCTGCGTGTGGTGATAGGCAGTAATCAATCGGCAACGATAGTCCATTGTGTCGGGTCGCCGTTCGACCATCGGTTCCAGAATCGGGATCGATTCGGCATAACGGTCGTGCCGGTGCAGCCACTGGCAGAGAGTTGCCTGCCCGCTTTCTTCCAGAAGATGCTGCCCATGCGCAATCAGCATCATTTCAATCGCGCGGTCGGAGTGGACTTTGTGTGCTCGGGAATTACTGGCCAGACCGTGATAAATGTATTGCGCGATGTACTCCACATACCTGCGTGAGTGTTTCACTTCGGCATAGACTTCCTCAGCGACGCGTGCGAAGTCCGCACGTTTCTCGTGCCAGAAGTAACCGTAGTCGTCGTGGTACATGTACCGGCTACGCTGATTACGAGTTCGCAGGTCGCGGCGAAGTTCAGCCAGCACGATCTTCAGCAGCCGCGGTTCCAGATCTCCGAGTGAATCGCCAACCAGTCGACGCCAGTCGGACATTCGCCAGCCGAACTGCTGCCACGGATGTTCCCACGAATTCCGCAGTCGTTTCGGATAATTCTCGAACCGAGTAATCAGAAATTCCAGAGCCGTGCGTGTGTCGATCAGGTCTTTGACACGGTGGGCCGTTCGATCCACGATGGAGCGATAGTTGCTGGTCTGTCGTTCCAGGATTGGTGGGAGTTGTTCGAAGGCGTACTTGCGAAGGTCATCCTTGTAGTCAATGGACCTGTTCTTCGCCGCAGTGAAGGTGGACAGAATCTTCTGCAATGTCTGATAACGATGGTTCGGGTTATCAGTATCAGTCGCCTTCAACAGCCGTTTAAGCAGAGTTTTATACAGGGTCTCGCCACTGCCCAGAGACACCTGGCCATTGTGTGAAAGAGCGATGATATAGACGTCATCCATTCGCTGAGTCAGCCAGTAGATCTGCGATTCATTCAGTGGGTTTTCCAGGTGGCGATTAATGTAGCGTTCGGCGGTCGTATGGCGGCCAATACCGGTCAGCATGGTGACGTAACCACTAAAGACGACGTTGGCATGAGTCGGCCAGCCATCCGGATGCGTGGCTTCGTACTCGCGCATCGCACTCTCGACCAGAGCCAGTCCAGGATCGCGCAGTCCATACGACGAGTACTGGCTGTCGCCATAATACCAACCGATCCATAGCCGATCGTCGGTGCCTGGATCAGCAGTCGCGTAGAGGGCTTTGAACTCACGCAGTTGTTCGTCCGCCAGTTTCTGCTGAGTAATGCGACCCAGGTTCTTAAGCAGTTCTGCCATCTGACGCGGTTCACCGGCGGCCCAGTCGCGTTCGAAGGCCCGTTGCAGCGCGGCGACCGCAGCATCCACATGTGGTCCCGGCTGGTTGAGTACTTCCGACGCCCGTCGTTCAATCATGGCTTCCAGCAGATCCAGTGCCCGCAGATCGATCACGGTGACGTCGCGGCCGGGTTGCTCAAGCGTGTCCCGTAGTTTGTTGACCTGCCCCAGAATCTCATCAGCAGTGGATTCGTCGCGAACCTCCTCGAGCACGGTGGTGCGCAGCGAGTTCAGGAAGCTGTAGACCTGTTGCGGAGTCCGGCCGACAACCGAATCGGCCAACATGTTCAACAGCCGAAAGTCTCGGCATGCCGTGTAGAACTGCCGCAATTGGGACAGATATCCGCCGGGGTTATTGCTCTTTTCGAACAGCGCCTGAAACGCGAACAGAACGTTTTCGTCGAGTTCACTCGGCAACGTCTGATCGGTGCGTTGCCACGGATTGAGCTGTTGGTTGATCCAGCCACTGATCTGGTATTCCTGCCAGACTTTGAACGCTTCGATCTTCGACCGCTTGTAGCGATCCCGACGATCCACCACCAGGTACCAGTCGGACAGCACTGCATAGTCGGATGGAGACAGTTGCGAATCGCGTTCAATGGTCTCGTAGAGTCCAATAGCCTCATCGATTTCACCCTGTTCGGCGACGAGCTTCGCCAGCGACCGGCGCCAGGGAGTGGCATACTCATCAGTGCGAATCCACTCGCGCAGATCGCGCTCAAGCTGTTGAGGTTCATCCAGGGCAACGAGCATCTGGTACTTGATCGCCTTCCAGGCAGACGAGCCCTCGCCATTCCGATCGACACCAATTTGCACGTAATCAATCAGCCGTTTCCGTGACTCCGGCTTAGTCGATTTGCGCACCGCGAGATTCGAAACAATCGCAAAGGCTCGCTGTCGCAGAGCGGCATCAAACAATGGGAATTCTGTCGCGCTACCGTCGGCACCGGCACCCTCATTTATGCGGTCTTCGTCCTCGCCGGCTTTTCCCACAACAGGCGGAGCTTCACCCAGCCATGCCCAGCACTCAGCCCTGACCTGCTCGAAGTTTCGCGCGAGCTGCACATCGAGCGTCATGCGTTCAAGCTGCAACCAGTCCGCAAGGGAGTTGTTTACATGCGGACCGGACTTTTCTTTGTCTGGACCATCAGGAGCTCCGATCGCACGCAGTCGCTTCGTCTCGGTTGCCAATCGTGCTGCAACGCCCTCACGAGCAGTCACCAGGAATTCACGGTACTTCTGTGCCAATTCATGTCGGGTCAGTTCTTCAGGGTGTTCTTTGTCCTGCAAGGCAGACTTCGCTGCATCCTGTCGAGCGACCAGCACGCGATCGACCAGTCGATGCAAAGCTTCGACCAGGGCACCAAATCGGACGTCAGTGTTCTTATCCGAAGAAATCAGTGGCAGCAGTGTAAACGCTTCCGCTTCGAGTTCGTCCTGCCACGACTGCTGCAGAAGCAGGTTGAACAGACGCAGCTGTAGTCCGGCAATGCGTTCATCAGGAGCTCGCTTAATTCGAGTCCTCATGAACGGCATCTGTTGGTCTGCAAACCGGCTGCCGTAGATTGACAGCAGTGTGTTGCCCAGTGGACTACGAACGTCAAACTTATCGATCTCCTCCCAGCGAGCCAGGAGGGCATCAGCGATGGTCTTCCATCCGGCGTCAGTCGCTTCCGGAGTCGGGCCGTTCAGACACCACTGCACCAGCGAACTCAGGCGACTCTGTTCGAGCGTGGCGGCTTCTTCCAGCAGGATTCCGAATAGCCAGTTGCGGAGACCGTCTGCTTCGTGTGAATCGCTGAAGAGGTGATTGCCAATAATGCTCTGCGCGACGTCAAAGTTGTGTTCATGCCGCACGAAGAAGCGAGCGGTTTCATCCAGCGGTTTGAGCCACTTGGGATCCATGACGTGATAGTGACTGCCGTAAACGTATCCCGTGGCATATTGCGCGGCTGCGAAAAGACGCTGTCTGGTCGCGTCGTCGAGCTTGTCCGCGTCGCGGCCGGCAGTGAGCCATGCCAGACATTGCGCGTCGGCGTCGGCCGTTCGGTCGGCATAGATCAGCGCACCGAGATGCCGCTGGCATGCGTCACTGCTGTCCGGGCGCCTTGTCAGCCATCGAACCGTCAGCGGAACCAGTTCGGCATAACGACCTTCGCGGTTGAGCAGATCATAATACGCCGTGAACAGCCGATCGTACTCCGAGTTAATCCGCTCGACATCCATGGCAAACTGGCGATCGAACCAGGCATACGCTGCATCGAATTCGCCGACAATCGCCAGATCGTTGGTGTATCTGACCTGCGCTGCCAGATCCCCCGCTCCGGATTCCGCGATCTCCCGTTGAAATTTCACATAGTCTTCAGTGCGTCCCAGATTTCGCAGTGCCCGCGTTACGTGCTGCTTCCACCCTCGCAGACCCAGCAGATATTCCGGCTGACGCTCATGCACTGGTTTGATTCGATCAAGCAAGGCGAGCATCTCGTTAGCATCAAGGATGGGTGTGATCTCTCTGAGGCGACAACACGTGGGAGTTGTGAGTTGGAGTTCTTCGGCTTTTGCCGTGAGTTGAAGTGGTCTTGGAGAAAGCGGCGTCCTTTGCGATCCTGATTTCTGAACGGAAATT
>Ga0209402_10000102_pt1 | contig 100477 bp, 66 predicted proteins | sample ArcticOcean_MG_C_3_FD_187437 | JGI IMG/M metagenome (GOLD analysis project Ga0209402, IMG submission 187437) | Marine microbial communities from western Arctic Ocean - ArcticOcean_MG_CB8_126 (SPAdes) (version 2) | ecosystem: Environmental > Aquatic > Marine > Oceanic | place: Arctic Ocean...
ACCTGCATGATATCAAGTGATTAGCTTGCGGTGGATCCAGTGGGGTGTTATTTTGTATTAGTTTTAAAATCAAATATGTTACGTCAATGATAAAGTGAACGACAGAAAAATATCTGTTAAATAACTTAGGAAAAGTGTGCAGAATCAACCAACACTAAATCGTTTAAAAAAAATTAACAGTCTCTATCGGGTGAAGATTCATGTTAGGGATCGAAAAAATGGGTGGACATTGGCCTTAAGGTGGTGGGATGGTCTGAAAAATAGACGGCTTAATCTTGACACCACAAATCTTGATACTGCAATGATAGTTCGTAGCAATGTTGAAACACAGCTTGTTAAGCTCATTGATAACTCATTTAATACTGACCAACTAAAATTGTCTGAATTTCTTGACAAATACCTGAATGATTGCAGAGCACGTCAACTTGCACCGCGTACGATCGAAACCATAAAGTGGCGAATTGAGAACTTTCAAAAAAAGGTTGGCGATCTAAGTCTTAATCAATTGAATAAGGAACTATTACAGTCATATTTTGATGGTCTTATAGCAGATGGGAGAGCAGTTGCAGGTGTAGCAATAGATTATCGTCACTTAAAAGCATCCCTGAATTGGGCTGTTGAAAGAGAGTGGATTTCAGAGAATCCAATACGAAGAGTAAAACTTCCAAAAGTACCAAGAAAAATACCTAAAAGGTTATCGAAGCGTGAGTTAAAAAGACTGTTTCCTGTGATAAACAGGGAACAGGATTATAATATTGCTCTTACCCTTACTTTAACAGGACTCCGAATTAGTGAATTACTTAATATTAAATGGCGAGATGTAGATTTTGATGATGGAATTTTGTTTATTAGTAATGGTAAGGGAGGACATCAGCGTGAAATTGCGATAGGCTCACATTTAATGGATGTGTTGAGTAAAATTAATCGTGAAAGTGATCTGGTTTTTCCTGGAAAGAGATCAGTAGGCAGAGGTAAGGGAACCGTTGCAAATGGCTCAATGTCATACAGCAGATTACACCATAGATTTAGAGAATATTTCAAACTTGCTGAGATTGAAGGTGTTGGTAAATTTCACAGATTTCGTCACACTACAGCCAATGCAATGGTGGACAAAGGATATACGGAATTTGATGTAAGAATCTTCTTGGGACATGCAGATAGATCAGTGACTCAGGGATATATGTCCCTTGGATCTGAGAGATTTAGAGCGATTGCAAATTCGCTTGAAGAATGGATACTCGACTTAATTTCGTCCGAGTTTCGTCCGAAAATAGTATAAATAATTTATTCATAAATAGTTAAAAAGCATATGAATCGGACTGAAAATCCGTGTGTCCCCAGTTCAAGTCTGGGAGGTGGCACAATAGTTGGCGTTCATAAAGAAAACTATTCAAAACTGAGTAATAAACTGAGGAATTTTAGTTATTTTGTTGTCACTTTCTTTCATCATACCTACTTAAACTAATGCTGACTTCCCCATCTCAAATAGTCAATATTGAGCCATGAAGATTATGGTTTCCACCCGTTGATAGAGCTTAAAAATGTTTCCAAGAGTTTTCTCACTGAAACTGTGATTAGCAAGTTTAATCTGTCCATCGGAACAGGTGAAACTGTCGTATTAATCGGACCAAGTGGTTGTGGAAAATCGACTTTGTTAAAATTAATGCTCGGATTGGTTACACCTGATAGCGGTGTGATAAAGTGCTTTGGCGAGGAACTTGATGGCATCAATATTCATCATATACGCAAGCGAATTGGCTTTGTTATTCAGCACGGAGGATTGTTTCCAAACTTTAATGCTTTGGATAATATAGTATTGATGGCCAATCAAGCGAAATGGTCTGATCAAGATATTAAGCGAAGACTTGATGAATTGACTGAGTTTACCTCATTTGAACATCGTCACTTAAAACAATATCCCAGCCAACTCTCAGGTGGTCAACGACAGAGAGTTGCGTTGATGCGTGCACTGATGCTCGACCCTGAAATTCTGCTTCTCGATGAGCCCATGGGAGCACTTGACCCCATGATCCGGTACGACCTGCAGGTTGATCTGAGGAAGATATTCCGTGAACTTGGAAAGACAACCGTCATGGTCACACATGATCTTACCGAGGCAGCATATTTTAGCGAGATTATCATTCTTATGCGCGATGGAAGAATAGTTCAACAGGGGTCAATCGCTGAAATGATCAGCAGTCCTGCCGAACCATTTGTCAGTCAATTTATTCAGGCTCAACGGGAACTGAGCATTGACTAATATGAATTTTATTTGGTTCAATAGTAGAAAATTTCTGCAAAAAATATTATTAATCGGATACTTCTTAATATTTACATCTACAGTCTATGCCAAAGCTGACAAGGTTATAGTTGGGTCAAAGAAATTTACCGAATCGGTGGTATTGGGTGAGATAGCTGCTCAATTAATTAGCGGTGTCTCTCATGATGTTGAGCACAAATCCGAGCTTGGTGGAACTCAAATTCTTTTCAAAGCGCTCGAGCAGGGCGAAATAGACATATATCCTGAATATACAGGCACGATTAGACATGAGATTCTTCGCAAGCTTGAATTACATTCGGATGATGATATCGCAGAAGCACTTGAACCATACGGAATAAAAATCTCTGCTCCGTTGGGATTTAATAACACTTACGCAATCGGACTACGTGAATCAGTAGCGATAAAGCTAAATCTTAAAAACATATCAGACTTGATAAAACACCCTGATTTGAGGTTGGGATTTTCTAACGAATTCCTAAACCGCGGCGATGGCTGGAATAGTCTTAGAGGTGTATATGGCTTGCCTCATGAAAACGTGAGAGGCTTGGATCATGACCTCGCCTATCGCGCCCTCCAAAACGATGATTTGGATGTGATGGAGTTCTATTCTACTGATGCGGAAATAGTTTATTACAATCTGTTCGCACTTAATGATGATCGAAAGCATTTCCCAATTTATAATGCTGTTTTTCTGTATCGAGAAGAATTGCTAATTAGTCATCCTAAAATGATGGAGGCTCTGGCAACGCTTGAGGGAAATATATCGGTTGACCTTATTCGAAAGCTAAATTCACAGGTGAAAATCGAGGGTATTTCACATACTATCGTTGCGGCAGAATTCTTACAAGAGAAATTTGATTTTGAAATTACCGTTACGGAGTCAACCTTGGTTTCTCGCGTGGCGGAAAGAACCGGTGAACATTTGATAATGGTGTTAATTGGATTAATCGTGGGTATCATAGTAGCGATTCCTTTGGGAATTGTAAGTGCAAAAAAACCTCGCCTCGGATTTTTCATCCTTGGATTTGTGGGAATAATTCAAACTTTGCCAGCATTGGCACTGCTCGTCTTTATGATCCCAATATTCGGGATATATGCACCTCCTGCGATTGCAGCCCTTTTCCTATACAGTTTGTTGCCAATTGTACGTAATACTCATACCGGATTAATCAACATTTCAAGCGAAATACAGGAATCTGCAGATGCTCTTGGATTGCGTGCTATTAATAAGCTTTTACTGATAGAATTACCACTTGCCTCGCCAACAATTCTTGCGGGAATTAAGACAGCAGGTGTGGTAACTATTGGTTTTGCAACATTGGGGGCATTAATTGGTGCAGGTGGATATGGGCAGCCAATCTTAACGGGAATCAGGTTGGATAATTATGGTCTGATTCTCGAGGGGGCAGTGCCTGCGGCTCTGATGGCATTGATTTTTCAATTAAATTTTGATTTATTAGAGCGGGTGGTTGTGCCCAAAGGTTTAAGGTTAAAGCAATGATTCAAAGGAATTTATGGAGTCTGTAATAGAGAGACAGTCAGCGGAGGAATTGCCTTCTCTGCCAAAAATATTGGATGAGACATTTTTAGGCGATGTAATTTACGGGCTTTCACAACCACAAAAGCAATTACCCTGTAAATACTTTTACGACGAGGTCGGATCTGCACTATTTGACCAAATATGTAATTTGGAAAAATATTATCTAACCAGAACAGAATTGGAAATAATGAATGATTCTGTGGGAGAGATTTCAGAGTTAATGGGACGGAGTTGTGCTTTGATAGAGTTTGGAAGTGGCAGTAGCCTGAAAACAAGATTACTCTTAAAAAAGATACCGCAGCTAACTGCATACATACCAATTGATATATCACATCAGCATTTGATTAAAACTGCAAAATCCCTTTTCAAGGATTTTCCTTCTGTTCCGATAGTTCCGTTAACAGCAGATTTCACTTCAGATATTACTCTCCCTGAAGTCATCGATCAAGTTGAAAAATGGGTCGTATATTTTCCAGGATCAACAATCGGAAATTTTACGGAGAGCGAAGCAAAAATTCTGCTTTCTAAAATAGCTTCACTTGTTCAAAGGGGAGGCGGGCTATTAATCGGAATTGATCTGGTTAAAAACCGTGAAATATTAGAATCTGCATATAATGATAAGCGAGGAATAACAGCAAGATTTAATCTGAATCTGTTAGCAAGAATGAAGTGTGATCTTAATGCGGAAGTCAATCTGGATCAATTTAAGCACGTTGCATTCTATAATCCAACTGAGGAAAGGATCGAAATGCATTTATCCAGTCTGTCTGATCAGGTTATAAAAGTTGGCGATAAAATATTTAAATTCAAAACGGGCGAAACAATCCATACTGAAAAGTCACATAAATATCGCATAGAAAAATTTGAGAAGATGGCTCTAACCGCTGGGCTAACTCGGATAAAATACTGGACTGATAAGAAAGGTCTATTTAGCGTTCAGTATTTTGAAGTGTGCTAATCTACCCAGTATCAAAATTTCAATTAGCTCCATTTATTGGTAGTGTTATAGTAAAAGTAGTTTTCTTGTTAAGATCACTGTTTACTTCAATAGTACCATTATGGTTGTGAATAATATTGCTGCTCGTGTAGAGCCCTGAACGCATTTGAATTCTTGAGTCCTTTTCTGTAAATCCTGGTTCAAATGCGTCTCAAGCTTTTCAGGTCGAATACCTCTTCCGTTATCTGTTATTGAAGCAGTAACCTGCTCAGCGTCTGAATAGGTTTTTATAATAATTTTACCTCCGTTTTTACAGGCGTGTATTGCGTTAAGTAGAAGGTTCATAAAAACCTGATGAATATCTGCCGCTGTGCACAGGATTTCTGGTGTACCGCCATAGATTTTTTTGATAGCAACATTATCAGGTGTTTCGCTTTTTAGTAATTTGATAACCGCGTCAATGCTCTCTTAAATGCAAATTCGTTGAACAGGAGCCTCGTCAAGCCGCGTAAAGTTTCTCAGATTTCTGACAATATCAATAATACGTTTGGTAGCGATTTGATTTGCGCTGCTGTTTTGATCGAGAATTTCCAATACTTTAGTCAAACCATTACCGTTACTATTTCCACTTGATCCTGCTGTTATTTCTTTATTTATTACTTCAGGTAATTTTATTAGTGCTCGATCAATAACATCCATTGAGCTAGTGATCACAGCAGTTGGTGTATTGAACTCGTGAACTATCCCAGCGACTAATTTACCGAGAGCTGAAGTCTTTCCTGATTGAATTAACTGCGCCTGAGCGGCGTTAAGTTTTTTTAACGTTTGCTCAAGTTTTTTATTTTTATCCTTCAGCTCAATATTTTTTAAGCGATGTATCTCGGTTTCTTTACGTGTGTTTTCTGCCTCGTGCGCAGCCTTGAGCGTAGATAGTTGCTTGTCTGCATCATCCTGAAATATTTTTTTGTCAATCTCATGATGTGCGACAAAATGTTTCAGTGCAAATTTATATTTTTTTGTGGTAATGTAAAGCTCATGAAAGAGCAGATGCGCCCGACTAATTTTTACCTTGGCTTTGATTTTTTTAGAAATTACCAAAGATTCATTAATCAATGATTTAGCCTCATCAAATAGTTCTAATTCAATTTTAAGGCTACTCAAATCCAATAGAGAAGTAATAATGCCTTGAGAATATTCAAGCCTTTTTCTCATGGATAAGCTTTGATTATAATAATCTAAAGCCGTATCCATGTCGCCTTTGCCACGATATATATGTCCGAGGTCATTCAGTGATCGTGATTCTGTAAATTCGTTTCCACCGTTACGCGCAAAGTTAAGTGCTTTGTTAATATAGTCTGAGGCAGTTTCATATTCGCCGACCTGAAATTTAGCATTTCCAATCCCATTCAGGGCACGAGATAATCCGTTGGTATTTTGAATATCTTCAAATATTACAAGTGATTTTTGAAAATAGGAAATTGCTTGTTTATAATCTTTGTAATCGTAATAATATCCACCAAGTGTACTGTATAGCCATCCTTTTCCATTTGAATTGCCGAGATCAGTAAAAATATCAAGGGCAACCATCGCATGGCTAAACCCACTTTCAAGGTCTCCCATTCCCCAGTCAATAATTTACAATCCCATCAAAGCCCAACCCTCACGCTCCGGATCGTTAGATTTTCTGGCTTCGTCTAACGCCTCAAAAATGTATGTCTTAGACTTTTTAATATCACTTCCGGGATTGCCAAGGGAAAAAATTCCAATGTTTCCCTTGGCTAAAGCTATTCCCTTTTTGTAGCCGATTTTTTCTGCTAACGCCAGCGCTTCTTCGCTGATTTCAATACTCTTTTTAACCTCGGCATAACCGAGCTCCCAAGAATAGTTTATAAGCAAATCAATTTGATCTTTCGATCCTGCTGTGACAGTTTTTAGCTGCTCTTCAATCTCACTTAGAATGTCAATCATAGAGTAATAAATATTTTAACATGAATCCTACTTTATTAATAATAACTTCTTCCCCAATGTGACGCCATCTGATTCCATCAACAGAAAATATGTCCCACTGCCAACTGGTGTTTGGTCGCTGTCAAGACCGTTCCAGCTGATGTGGTGATTCCCAGCCTGTTGTGAGCCACTATAAAGATCTTTTACGGTTCGCCCATTTACATCAACAATTTTTAAATTGATTGTGGATGTAATCATCAATTGATAGCTTAGAGTTACGCGATTGTTAAAGGGATTAGGATAAACAGGGTTGAGAAATATCAATTCTGGCAAGGTCGTTCGATAATCAGGCATTAGCGGAGCAGTGAGCTGATTTGATGTAGCAATTGCTAATCCGACAGCTGGGATAGATCCCTCACCTGTTCCTGTATATAGCATTCTCTTTTCACCCTGCCAATCAAAGATTCGGCAACCAATAATATCAGTGACACCGGCCCAATCATCTTCGTCTGCTTCAAGAATGGATTCTAAAGTGCCTAGTCCAGGGTAGTACTCCAACGCAAAGCCGTCAAAGTCCGCCCGGGCGAGGCGACCAATGTCATCTTCGCTTGTTCCAGTGTAGTATAATTCATAACTGACATTCTCTCCCTGAATTAATTTAACTTCAGGTGCTATGACCGTTAAGGCATCACATCGTTCATCAATACCGGACGGTGGAATGGCGAGGTTTTGATCAATCGTCCAATCAGCAAAGTTATTTGTTACCGCAAATAGCACAACACTACCTAAGGGTGTATCAGCTGATATTCCACATGCATAACTATTACCGGCATAAGGCACTATTGATAGTTGCACGCCACTAATTCTTTGAATAACAAAGCCATCAGGTTCAACCACTGGATCGTCAAGTGCCTCCCAATCAGTTCCATTTTCCGAGAATGCTTGACCAATTTTTACAACTCCTTCTTCATCAGGGGCTGAGAGCATCATTAAAATTCTTCCATCCTCGAGTCTTTCTACATCAATGCCTGAAATACCTTCACCCACCCAGGCAATTTGGTCAGCGGTCAATACAGGTGCTTCATTTTGTATCCAATTCATGCCACCATCAACGCTGAACGTATATCCAACTGCCCCAATCACCACACCATCCTCACCGGGCTCTGCCGCGGTTCCAACATACCAGCACCTGATAGTGTCATTCTCTACAATAATTGAAGGGGAGAGTATTGCGGTATCCCAATTTCCAATATTACCACTTAAAACGGGATTTCCCTCAACCTTATACCAGTCACTTGAAGGATTTATACCAAGTCGAATGGTGTATTCAAAATCCTCCATTTCCGCAGTTGTAACTACAAAACTTAGTGCTAATGTCGTGCGAGTCGGAGCGTCCTCAGCAATCTCGATAATAAAGGATTCATTGCCATCACGATTTTCATTAGATGGAACGTCAGGATAGTCTGTTGCTCCACGAGTAATTTCGGCTAATTCACCCTCATAGGAAATGGAAGCTGAAACCGATGTTGCGTCTTCATTACCAATATTTGACAATGATACGCTTAGCTCAATTACCTCCCCGGGCTCAATAGCACCATTGCCATTTTCACCATCATCAATTGTCCATTCCTGTATGTATAGCAGAGGAAAATCGGGAGCTGAAACCGAAAAACTTGCGATCACGTTTTCGCCATCTAAACCTATATCATAAATATTAACTAAGGACGGATTACCGTCGTATGAGTTGGAAGATGGGGTAGAAAATAAATTAAAAACAGTGTGATTCCTGTCGCCCGTCCATTCAGTTCTATCTTCATTTAGTTCAGAAAATCCGGGCCAGAGGTCGCCGTCATCGCCTCGGTTAGAAAGATGAAGATCCAAATTTTTCCCATCACCATCAAGATGCTCAAAGGGCTCGCCTTCAAGCCAAACCGGTGAAGCTTCTTCGACATCTACTAACCTGTGCTCGTCATCTGTGTTGCCACCATTACGCCAGCGTGTTTCATCAATATGGGTGATAAGTAGTCCCTCAGGAGCTGCCAGACCGTTTGCTATTTGGCGGCGAACTAACGCCCTGTCAAAACCGATACGCTGTCTATTTTCCACAAGAAAATATTCGGATGATTCTGCATCGCCATCAGTCCAAAGGCGGTAAACAACACCTGATTCCTCAACCGGTTCGATTTCAACGTTTTCAATAGGTTCGTCTATATTAATAACATCGACCCAACCCAGTTGAATCTTGCACCAAGCTGACATATGAATTGGCGATGTACCCGGTGGGTCACCGGGACGATAGGTCCAACCGCCACCTGCCATCAGCTCCCATTCGCCCATTCCATTCGAGGAATAATCTGTGTCATAAAGATCAGGCAATCCGAGAGCATGACCAAATTCGTGGCAGAAAACGCCGATGGTCCCATCTTCCGGTTGTATGGTGTATCCGGAAATGATAACCCCATCGCGCTCTTGTTGCCTTATGTTCCACTTATGTGACCAAATATAATTCGCTCCGAGAGCGTTTCCCCCAAAAACTTCCGCTCCAGGACCAGCATGAACGATGAACAAACCGTCAACCAATCCGTTGTCATCGTTATCGTAATCAGCAAAATTAACATTTTCGTCAGCTATTTCTAAAGCATCTTCAACCAATTGGCGCACGCTCTGCTCATACTCACCATATCCATTATCATCCGGAGTACCGAACTCCCCATCTCCATTACAATAAAACGTGTATGCCTCGGGTGCTCGAATCCATTCCGTTACTGTGCCGGTAACGGTGAAGTTACCGTGTGAGTTTTCGGTATAGAAATCTCGCATAGAGCCGGTAAATTCGCTTTCAGCACCGGGTTGAGCATAGGAGCCTTCAGAAAACAACATAGATTCAATCTGTTCAGGCGTATATATGTTACCTTCGTTGTCAAAATTTTCATCTTCCTGATGATCCCAAGGATAGTCAGGAAAGTCGACGAGTAAAATAAGCAGATTCCACTCACCTTCGAGGTCAGCGTCATCGCGTGCAGGTGAAAAAGGGTCAGGCTCATCTACGCCAGATGGACGGTCAGGCATAGGTCCACCGTTTAGCGGAGGCATAGCCGATGCAAAATTTATTGTAAGCAGAATAGCAAACATAATGGAGTAAAAATATTTAATCTTATTGCTCAATTGATTATCCTATGATTGTAGTTGTGAATTTTCGGTTTTACTAAATATCTGTAAGTTTACTTTAAATAAACCAGTTTCTTGGTCAATATCTCACCAGTATAATTTGCGGTAATAAAGTAAATACCACTGGAAAGAAAATTATGTTGACCCTGTTCTGGAAAATATATAAAATGTCTGCCAGCTGCGTAGGAACCTCCATTGGTACCGACGATGCGACCAGTCAAATCGTAAATAATAATTTCTACCTCCCCAGATTCCGGCACACCAAACCCGATGCGTGTTGAATTGTTAAATGGATTTGGGTAGGGAGCTTCAAGAGTAAACCTTGTGGTTGGAAGCGATTCTTTTTGAATCGTAAAAGACCAGCCTGTATGCCCTTGTCCAGAAAATGTCATCATATTGAGGTTGTTTTCAGCCCTAACCCGCCAGTAATATTCGGAAGTTTGATCTCTGTTGCCAAGCGAGTCAACCACGATAAATGTATCGTCAACTGTATGGCTTAAAAAAGTTGCAAAAGTTGAATCCTCTGAGATATCAATGATGTAGCTTTGTGTCAATTGCGGGTGGCTTTGAATCGATGTAGTCCAATGAAAACTCACGGTATCTGAACCCAATATCGCATTGCTATCAGGTTGAAAAAGCGAAAATGCAGATGGGTAATCATAATCGTGATTTAATCCGGGCGAACCATGTGGCGACAATGAAATTCGCCAGTTCGTTGGCGAGTAAGGGGTCTATAAGTTCCAATGTCCTATTCAAACTGTCGGGGCTTAATGGCCAAGGGGGTTGGTTGTCAAATTCTACTGAATCTAAGGTGAGCCCGGAAGGCTCTATAAACCTGACTTGATCGCCGCTGGCACGAAATCCAAAATTTAGGTTGCCTACGATTTTGATCTCAGTTCCGTAGTGCTCTCTAAACAGAGCGGTGTCTTCGACGAAAATGATGTGCTCGCCCTGTGAAATAGTTATTCCCGCAGGAATAATAAATTCATTATTTTTGTTTTCATCAGAGATAATGCTGCCAGCAAGGTCGTGACTTCCACGAACTCCATAAATTTCAATCCAGTCACCAGAGTTGAAGTAATTGGAGTTAGCAAAGCAGATCTCATTTATGACCACCGCACCGGTGAAATTTGATGCCGCTTCAAACGTAGCACCAATCTGTGAGTCAGCTGCCAGTATTATTTCCACTCGGGGATCTGGAGCCCACGATGTACCCGACCAATGCGAGAAAAGGTATCCTGTAAATGGCTCAGCCTTCATTTTAATTGGGACAAATCCAAAAAATGTACCTGTCCAAGGGCTGGTATCAACTACTAATCCACCAGCGGTAATTTTTCCTGCATTTAGCGACTCCGCATTTACAGTTAACTCGTACGACCCCGGCAGATTAAATTCTAATTCAATAAATCTGCGCATGTACTCAAGACGATGCTTGGCAAAAATCTTAGTTCTTCAACATCCACATGCCAAGTATCAATAGATCTTTCCCACCTTATCATGTGATTTATCATATCTTCTGCAAGGTTAGCTTCCTTGACATCAATACTGTCCAAAATCCGTTCAGTGGAAAAATTGGTATTTAGTAATTTAGAGAACCTATTTATAAATTTCACCCTAAATTCGTTGCTCGTCATTAATTTTCTGAGCAATAAAGTAGAATAGGCTGGATTTGGCCATTCGGTCTTATCTGGATCCGTAGCTATTTCCAGTGAGTTATGGCGATAGGCTGCACTATCTCGCAATCCAAATCCAAAGTCTGTATCATACAGGAACCAACGCCATTTGCCGCCAGGACGATGTGGTCGCCAGAATTTGTTGTTATTGCCTGGCCAGTCAGTATTGTCGCAGAAGATATTGGTGATGTTGTAATCAATAAAATTGTTTACATCAATCATTTGTTTGACGAGATCATAATTTGTAGAATCGTTGAGATCGTTATTCTCGATAAAATCAAGGAGCAGGTCATAGTGATCCGTGTCGCCCATGAGCGCAATTCCCCAAATGTTTACAATGTCCAATTGATCAGGATCTTCATTGTGCAAGGAAGCTATGAAATGTTCATTGGTCTTCTCGCGAATGTTGTGGATGCCCCAATATACTCTATTTATGTAAACGATAGATGGTCGATAAGCTTGAATATCTACATCTTTATTTTCCATTAGCCCGACGATTAGAGCATCTCGAAGCATTGCGTGATTCCAGTCACTTCCGCCATTGCGCAATATTGTCGCCTGATACTCATCGTAATCTCTATTGCGGAAGATGGGATAGTCAAAAGATTCATCACCATATTTTGTACGTGCGAAAATTGCCAGGGATTTTTGTGGGAAAAACCTCGTCCATCCTCCATGAATCTTCAGCCCGGCATTTATCGCAAATCCCAACTCCCCGTTCGGCTCAATAAAGTCAACATGTACTGGCACTTCCCAATCTTGCCAAAAATTAGCACCATCGTTGGGTGGAGCAGGATCGTAGCTACGTCCGAGCACATATATTCCCTTATCGATATCCCATAGGTTGTCTGGCTCGGTTACTAATGATACAATCGGGAAATTTGAGTCATAATCAAACACAAAAGATTTGGTCATAATCTTGCTTGGTAAATAGTCATTTATTATGCTAATTGCTCGAATCACCGATGTGGAATCAACTAATATTGCATCTGCGTAAGTTAGGGAAGCTGTTGTTGGCACCGATCCATCTAACGTATAGTATATCACTGGCGCAAGACTGTCGCCTGAGAGTATTAAACTAAATTCACCGCTATATATTCCTGATTCATGGGAAGATGTTAGTTGATCAGGAATACCGAGTTTTCCGGGCGTAGAATTGGATGTGCCCGGTGTGGGTTCCGCAAAGAATAACACATTTGCAGAGCCATCCGGTTGACGACCATATGATACATCCGGTGGCAAAGCTGGCACATTCATTCGATCTAAGTTATCACCTGACCAATGAGATAGATACATAGACTCGCCACTGGCACTTATCCTGAAATTGGAGTGATTTGGTGGTAAGGATTTACGAATAATCGCCGATAAACCCCTCGCTGAATCGGGAGCACCGTACATTCCCATAGTTAAGAACGGGATAGCAGTGAAGTCGTCAGAGAATGGATCGTCATTGTGTACTAGAATTGCGATCACATTTTCACCTGGTCGGATTAAACCCCAAATCTGGTGAATCATGAATGTTTCTGGTAATAGTCCACGATAAATGCGAGCTTCATGATCACCTATTGCTTCATCGAAAAATTCTGGTGGTGTTCCTCCAGCGGAGCCAATATTAGCGCGTGCAATTTCTGTCCTGTTCAAGTATGCTACAAAAGCGTCATCATAATCCATGTGGAGGAGTGAGTATTTCATGCTATAATCATCGTAATTGAAGGAATTTCTAAGATATAATGAAATTGTCTGACCGATCTGAGTCTGGTCATCTCCGTCGCCATAGCCAAAACCGGATGGTCCTGTTTGCCAACCAGAGTCGTCGAAGCTGATGTTTTTCCAATCAGCAGGCGGCTCAGAAATGCCGAGTTGATATTTCCACTCATCGCCTCTACCGAATATTTCCTCGTTATGATTGGCAAGATACACTATGATTGGCAAGATACACTCTGTTTTTACCCGATGCGAAAACGGTCAAATAATTACCAGGCTGCATAGTGATGTCGGGGAAAATCCACTTTAGAGGTGTATTCCGGCTGTCAGAAAGTCCAAAACCGTTCATATTTACTGCATGCTCGCTGGGGTTAAATATTTCAATCCAGTCCTGTCGCTCGCCGTCTTCGTCTTGCAGGCCAGTCAGGTTGTTGGACATTACTTCATTTATTACCAGCGATTGAGCTGAAACCGAATATAATTGAAAATTGAGGATGATTGTTACTGAAAAAAAATACAATCCGAATTGCTTTAACATGGCTACCATAACAACGTTTATTTATTTCCTTAATTTGAAAAGACAATACCGTTAAATAATACGGAAATAAACAAGGAAAATAAAGTGTGAGGTTGATTCATAATAGGATATGAGAATTCACAGAAGATTTAATGGAATTAGAGGATTGGGATGGATTCCAGCTTTCCAGTCTGACCGAGAACACTGAATTTGCGAGGAGCTAAGTGACGAAGCAATCTCTAATTTGCTGGTTAGTAATGAGATTGCTTCACTACGTTCGCAAATTCGTTGCACTTATTTGCATTCTCGGACAGCCTGTTTCGCTGGAATGTCGAGGGCAGTAATCTGCTGTGAATACGCCCACTGTAATTACTCTATAGATAGCCAATACCTTCAACAGTCAAGGTGACTGCGCCAAAGCTTTCTTCAACCAACCCACGGATCCGAAACGGTCGTGAATACGAGAGAATATGGCTGAAGCGAGCATACACCTTTGGAAACAGGACGGTTTCGACCAATGCAGTGGTGTCTTCAAATGTGACGAACTCCATGGATTCACGGTTTTTGGTGGGGACGACCTTACCGGTGACGAGCCACGCAGCGATTTCGACATGCCTACCTATATGGTGTCGAAGGTTCTTTCCCTGTATCACAGGTCTATGCTTAAGTGCATTGCGGAACATTTCTAACGGGTGTTTGCTTATCAGAAATCCAAGCGTGTCGATCTCCTGTTCGAGCATTTTGCGCTCGCTATATTGAGGTGGCTTGGGATGTTTGCGCAATGGTGTGTGAAACAGGTCGTTCTGCGTGATGTCCGTTTTCTCGCTGTCGAGAAGGATGTTACACCAGAGTAGCTCCGGTCGCGACCGTCCTGCTTCGAGCACATCAAAGCAACCGGCTTTTACGAGCAGGCGAGCTTCAGCAAGGCTTAACGCTGCACGTTTGAAGCAATCCTCTAAACTGATATATGGACTCAGTTTACGCTCTTTGACTATGCGTAGCATGGTTGATTGGGCGAGTCCCTTTATTTGCATCAGTCCGACTCGCATCCAACCTGTGGTGGGAGGGGATGGATGAAGTTCAGCATCCCGTCGTTGCGAGCGTAGCGAAGCAATCTCACTATTAGGACTGGATTCCAGCTTTCGCTGGAATGACGAGGAGGGAGATTGTGTAAATCCTATGTAATTGACACCACTCTGGTTTATGTCAGGCTGAAGTACCCTAATTCCCATCCGCTTTGTTTCCGAAACATAGGCAAAAGCGTGGTAAAATCCGCCCTGGTTAGAGATCACAGCTGCCATGAATTCGGCTGGATAGTGGGCGCGCAGGTAGGCACTCTTAAAGCTGACCAAGGCATAGGACGCTGAGTGGGCTTTGCAAAAAGAGTAACCTGCAAAGCTCATCACCATCTCCCAGATATTATTGATGGCTACCTTATCAACCCCTTTCTCGGACGCACCCTGATAGAACAGTTTCATTAAATCCTTCAAATGCCTGTGTTTGTGCTTCTTAGAGATGATCCTTCGCAATTCGTCAGCTTCAGCCAGTGCGAACCCTGCGATTTTCATTGCCACTCTGGTAACATCCTCTTGATAGACCATGATGCCATAGTTTTCTTCGAGTAGGTTTCCCAATAACGGATGAAGTGGCTCGTAAGGCTCGCCCTTAAGTCGGTTCAGGTACAGATTTATAAACTCGTTTGCTGCCGGGCGGATCATGGATGAGTGCAGCACGAGATGTTCATAGTCGCCGACACCAGCTTTTTGCTGTAAAAGGCGTGTAGCTGGGGACTCCACATAGAAAACACCCATCGTATCGCCTTTGGCGATCAAGCTCTGTGTATGCTCGTCATCAATCGGATTCCATGTTGCATATTCAAGTTTTACACCGTGATTCGCTTCAATTGCGCTAAGCGTATCTCTGATGACTGCAAGCGATCGGTTGCCAAGCAGGTCAATCTTCACCAGCCCAGAATCTTCGGTCTGATCTTTTTCCCACTGAATGATACGCACCCCCTTGGCAGACATCTCTGTCGGCACCCAATTCACTGTCGGTTTGGGTGTAATGACCATGCCACCGCAATGTACTGACATATAGCGGGGTATGTCCTCAAGGCGGTTGGCATAGTCAAGAATTTCACTCCAGGGATGTGGGAAATCGTGCTCTGTCAGCGATGGATGCTCGGTGATCGGTTTGCCAGTGTAGCTGTATCCATGTGTGAGCTTTTTCGTAATAGTGGAAATTTCATTTGCGGGAATGCCCATGACCTTGGCGACTTCACGGACTGCTGCTCGTTTTTGAAATGTAACGTGATTTGAGACCATCGCTGCGTGGTCAACACCGTATTTGTTGAATACATAATCGAGAATATTATCGCGCTCGTCCCAGGCAAAATCAACGTCAATATCGGGCGCATCCTGTCGGACTTCGCTGATAAAACGCTCGAAGAAAAGATTGTGTTTCAGCGGTTCAACATGCGTGATTCCGAGGCAGTAAGAGACAATACTGGCAGCTGCTGAACCCCTGCCGCAAGTGCGCGGCGATTGGCGGACGATGTCTTCTACCACGAGGAAAACCGGGGCGAAGCCTTTTTGCTCAATCAGGCATAGCTCATACTCAAGACGTTCTGTTACATCTGGGGTAATCCTGCCGTATCGCCATTTTGCACCATGATAGGATTTCTCTCGCAAAACGTCGATTGCTGTGCCGTTCATTCCTATTTCTACCTCTGGATAGACGATACCGAAATCTGGTTTCCAATCGCAGAGTTCTGCGACCTCTACAGTGTTATCAACGGCCTCAGGACAAAATCCGAATTCTGCTCGCATTTCATCCTCGCTTAAGAACCGTGAATTGGGTGATGCGCAGGAATCATCCGGCAAGGTATGCAGAGTGCAATTTAAGGCTATAGCTCTGTTTAGCTTGTGCAGTGTTTGATCTTCAGGCTTAACCCAGAATGCCCTTGTGGATGCGACTGGTTTTACACTTAATTTTCGAGCAAGTCGCATCAATTTTACCACAGGCTGACCGCTGACGATTTCTGCAAAGAGATGCTCAATTTTGCTGAATCGTTGTTCGACAAATGTACAGCTGTCAGACAGCACTACAAGTCCATCAAAGTCATCTGAAGGGATTGAATCAATGCGGAATGAACTATTTAGTTTGAGTTCCGAGATCAGACGACACAGATTAGAGTATCCCTGTCGAGTTCTCACAAACAGGGTTAGTCGCTGTCCAAATGCACTCAACTCTGCACCGACAATCGGTTTGACATCACAGGCTTTGGCAAAGTCAAGGAAAAAGTGCAATCCACAGAGGTTGTTTGTGTCTGTCAATGCTAATGAGTGACAGTTATACTCTTTGGCGGTTTCACACAATTTCTCAGGTGAAACAACACCCCAACCGAGCGAGTAATGTGAATGAATGTTTAGTGCTGAATACATGTTCTTAGTTTGAAAGTCACAAGTCAATGTCATAAGGCATTTCCATCTTGTGACTTTAGACTTGCGACTTCTTTAAACCCCAACTTTTAATGATTCCTTTCCAAATCGATCTTGCAACTTGCTTACAGCTTGAAGAGCCCGATTCATGCGTTGCGAATTGATTAACGGCTTACTTGAGTCAGTCTGTTCCATTCCCTTCGGGTTCGGTACACTCGCACTCCATAAGCTCAGCTGTTCGTGTGACTGCGAAAACTGGCTGAAAATCATCTCGATGTTTCGCACTCTGACCATGCGTTTAAAAGTCTGGCGGAACAGTCGTAGCGTTCGCTCAATCCAGTGCGAATAGGTGTTTTGATCGAACATGGTCTTACACCGGCGTACTGCTACATTACCATCTGAATAGGTGAGTTTAAGGGTCAAGGTTCGTGCAATTCTCTTGGATAATTCTAAGCGAAAAACCGCTTCAATTGTCATCCGTTGTATCTTCATCTCCATGAATTCCGGATCGATAGAATCCTCGGAGAAGGCTTCATTAAGAGTAATCCGTGGGGACTCAGAAGGAGCAGAGATTGGTGAAAAATCGATACCACGAGCATGACGATACAACGAAAAAGCCGGAGGTCCAACAGCAGCGAGCAACACTTCCAATTGAATCTCCCTTATCTGTCGAACAATCTCAATATTCAGATCGCTTAGATTTTGCGATACACGTTTCTCACTAGATGGTAATATTCTCACGCTGAAGGGGGCGATGAACGGTTCTTCTGCACCCTGCTCAATTTCGAGAACCTCACCTGAGTGTGCACCGAAAGTTGCCACTCGACTGACGAGCTTGTTGGTTGCGATTCCCGCTTCGGCAGGCAAGCGCAGCTCAGATATGATCCTTGTCTTTAGCATATCAGTGGCGGGCATAGCACCACCAAACAGACGATTGGAGCCGGTCATGTCGAGGTAATATTGACCCGGTCGCGCCGGTTCACCAAGCGGTGTATAGTTGGAAGCTATCTTCCAAATAGCCTGGGTAGCTCGTTTGTAAAGTTGTGGATTGGGTTGCATCATAGTCAAATCACGACAGAAACGTCTTGCTTTCGACAGGGGCATACCGATCCGTATACCCATCGCAGCAGCTTCATCGGAAACAGCGAGGCAGAGGTTGCGTGCCGAGGCACCCTGTGATATCACCACCGGTCGCTGAAGCAGCGTTCGTGAAACAACTCGCTCGACCGCAATCGGGAAAGAGGGTATTTTTATAAATGTTACTGTTCTTTTATGCATTGCTTATTATATTGCTGTACTAATGTGCAGTAATATAATGCAAGATAAAGTGGTTGTCAAGAGTGATGTCAAAATTGGCGATGCCTCGCTATATATTCACCACCCCACAGAGTTTTACTTCAAACCGGTAACGAGCAGCATAGCGTAAAAACCATCTCCATCCCGCCGGAAGGATGAAAAGGACGTCTGACAGGATGTGCAGATGTTTGACAGCGTGATATTGCCGGGTGCTACGCCACAGTTTATAAGTTCGGATCTGGCGAATCCGACAAGATTGAGGCGTTGATAATCTACGGCTGTTTTGATGAACTGAGCGGGAAATTTGTCAGCAACATCCTTACTGACTTCATAGCACTCAACACCAATGCCCGGACCTATCCACGTTAGAATATCCTCTGTTTTTGACTTTCTATGATCTCTAAAGGTATCGATCAATTTGGCTATAATTCCCGCTTGCAGTCCCCGCCAACCGCAATGCGCCTGACCGATAACATTTTGATTACGGTCAAAGAGCACCACTGGCAAACAATCTGCATGTGTGGTGGATAGCAGGACACCCTTCTGTGAGGTAATGAGTCCGTCAACTTTTGGTATAAAGTTAGTCGGGAGCGAATCACCGCCAACAACCGCGATTTTGACACCGTGTACAAGCTCTGCTGAAACCAATTGATCGAGATTCATCAAATTGGCAGTGAGAAAATTAAGCCGATTGGCATAGACGAATTCATGTTTTCCACGCTTAAATGACATTTGACCGTCATCTTTCCGTGAAAATGCAAAACGAATTTCAGAAAACCATTGAGGTATTTGCATCAGCCTATCTTGGATTAGATTTTTATTTCACTTAAATTAAACAATAGAATGAAAATATAAAATTTCACTCCGTTCAAGGTAACATAGTTTTGTATTGGTACAAATTGGAGCAATTAAAAAAAGCACTCTATAGATGATATTATTAAATAATTTAAGCAGGCTAAGCAGGACACTATTACCATTGGTATGTGTTTTGATAGTATTTATTGGTGGCTGTGACAGCCTTAATCCATCTACCGATGGTGAGGAGGTCGAAGTTGGGATTTACAATGGCAATGGTTCGTGGGATGTATCGGTGAAGGCATTGACCTTAGCAGTTACTGAAGCTGGCTTTGAAGTTCAATTGTTCAACGAAAATGATGTTTTTGAAAATGACATAAAGCGGTTTCGCATGATAATTTTCCCCGGGGGTAATCCTCAAGATTATTCATCAGCTCTAAGCTCAATCGGTATAAAGCGGGTCCAGAATTATATAAATTTTGGTGGTAACTTCTTTGGGGTGGGTGGAGGTGCAGCAATCGCTGACATAGACTCGGGTCTATTTGGGGGAATTGGGATATTTGACGGAGATGCAGTTTGGCCTATCAACCAAATTGCACAGTATCCTGAATCGGTTTTGACCGAAATTGTGAAATCTAATGACGATCATCCTATCAGTCGAGGTATGGCAGAAAAATTTACAACTCTTTATCGATGGGGACCATATTTTATACCCTACCAACCTGACAATATGCGAGTAATTTTTGATTACGTGCTGATAGAAAGTCCAGCGATGGTTTCTTTTACATTTGGGATGGGCAGAGTAGTGTTGGCAGGTTTTCAGCCCGAGATTGAGGAAAATGACGATAGAGATGGAAGTGATTTTGCGGATGATCTGTATGACCCTGAATCGGAATGGGAAATGATTGAAAAGTCAATTGAGTTTTGCCTTGGGGAATTGTTTTGAAATCTCTACCAGAAAAGAAAGAAATATTAAAGATATCCGTTGGGTTTCGTAACTCAGAAGTTTATATTCGTTTAGGTGAACAAACAATCATTCTACCACCAAGTGCTGCAAAAAAACTGACTTCTGATCTTGCGGAAAATATTAAGGTATTTGAAGCTGATAATGGAGTTGTCAAAATGCCTAAATCGAAGAAATCTAAATCCGGGCATTCCCTGCCAAAACTGCTCAAATCACTATACAAAAGTCGTAGGGTTACCAAAAAGTTAGTTTCGGTAAACACCAGTCGAAAAAAATAACCGTTTCTAAACATTTCACTGTGGAAATTACAGATAACTTCTGATCTTAATTTTTCTAATGATTTTTTACTTGACTAAGATCTCATTTTTAGTTTACATATCCCATGATTTGACACTGCAATGCAATCTAAACGCACAAAGCAATTTTTTAGTGTGGGTGCCAAAACAAAAATTGCTTTTGCCGAGTATTTAGATTTTCATTCATCTGTCAATCTACTTGGTACATAATTATACAGGAGTTAATATGACGAACATATTATCGCTTTTTAGTAAATCACCGTTTGAGCCCCTTTATAAACACAGGGTCAAGGTGAATGAATGTGTTGATCAGCTTAAGCCACTATTTGACGCTCTTTTTACTGGTGACAGCGAGAAGCAGGAGTTAATATCTAAAAGAATTTTTGATCTTGAGAGCGAAGCAGACATTATTAAGGCTGAAGTGAGGATTATTATTCCCAAGGGTGTATTTCTGCCAGTAAATCGTGAAGATTTAATGCGATACTTAAAGTTACAAGATAACCTTGCTGACACAATGGAGGACATATCATTAATCGTTGGTCTGAAAAAAATAAAAGCTCCCACCAAGCTCGCCGATGAGATCATGTCATTTATCGAAACGGTATTAACGGTCTGCACAATTGGATACGAGGCGACAAAGAACCTCACGTCACTTGCTGCCTCAGGTTTCAAGGGGGAAGAGGTGGAAAAAGTGCTTGCAATGGTCGAAAAATCTGAGAAAGCTGAGCGTGAATCTGATAGGGTAGGGCTTGCGTTGGCGCGGAGCCTATTTACTTTTGAAGATGAAATGAAGCCGACTGATCTATTTCTGTGGTTTAGAATATTTGATCTGATCGGTGACTTGGCTGATGATTCTGATAATACTACTTCGTGGTTACGCATTATGCTTGCAAGATAATCAAATGGTAATTTTATAATGGGAATTGAAATACCAATTATAATTATCGTTATTGCGATAGCTGTTAGCTTTTATGCTTCTTTTATGGGTGGCGCTAATGACTTTGCTAATGCCTTTGGCACATCTGTAGGATCCAAAGCAATTACAATTCCTCAAGCGGTTATGATTGCTATTGTTGCCGAGCTGCTTGGAGCTGTCTTAGTTGGGGCGAGTGTCACCAACACAGTCAGAAAAGGAATCGTCGATCCGATGATGTTTGAGGCTGACCCGATGATTCTCGTTTATGGTCTTCTCGCTGCTTTGGTTGGCTCCGGGTTATTCCTGCAGATAGCAACTAATTATGGATTACCAGTATCCACAACACATTCAATTGTAGGTGCCATGGTAGGCTTTGGAATCGTAGCCACAGGTTTTGCTGAGATTCAATGGGGGACCATTGGTACAATAGCCATGAGCTGGGTAGTTTCACCGATTGGAGGTGGGATTGTAGCATTTGGTACGTTTAAGCTGATTCAGTCAAAGGTGCTTGGAAGCCATAATCCGATAAAGGCTGCCCAAAAAATGATTCCTTTTTTTGTGGGCTTAACAGTAATAACCATAACTTTAGCCACAATATATAAAGGGCTGAAAAATTTACATTTGGATATGACATTTACTCGCTCACTCAGCTTTGCATTAGTTGGTGCGGTAATTATATCAGCATTCGTTTGGTATCGAATGCGGAAATTAAAGAACACGGATCATAATAGTGATATTGAAAAAGTTGAGGGGAGTTTTAAAGTGCTCCAAATATTTACAGCGGGATACGTTGCATTCGCGCATGGCTCCAACGACGTTGCCAACAGCATCGGACCGCTCGCTGGAATATGGTCGATGTACAAAACCGGCACTGCCAGCATGCAATCCGAAGTACCATTTTGGATATTGCTACTTGGGGGAACTGGAATAGTCTTGGGATTGGCAATTTTTGGGTATAAAGTGATTGATACTGTGGGGCGTAAAATAACGAAGATAACGCCCTCACGCGGGTTTGCTGCAGAATTCGCAGCAGCAACTGTGGTATTGGGTTTCTCAAAAGCTGGAATGCCGGTTTCAACTACGCACACATTGGTCGGTTCGGTGATAGGTGTAGGTCTGGCTCGTGGTTTGGATGCGCTCGATTTTAGAGTTGTTAAAAAGATTTTCATGAGCTGGGTATTTACCATCCCAATTGCTGCAGGCGTATCTGCGATAACTTTTGTGATCCTCAGGGCATTATTAGTGTAATGCTCATTTTATGATATTGATAGATTGTGAGAAAATGAGCTACATAGTCAGTGAACTTAACAGCTAACGCAATATATTTAACGGGTGATTGATGATTAAAGACGATGATTTTTTGAATAAATGCAGGGAGATGGGTAAACAGAGAATTAACGTATCAGTTAAAGCCGAATCTCAAGAGGATTGGGAAGATCGGTGGGAGCCACCCGAAAACCAATATTTCCTTAATTTTGGCAGATGGTGGAAGATGACCATTGAGTATTGTGTAAAAGATTTTGAAGCTGAAGTAGGATTTTACATAGACATCTTAGGTTTTTCGGTCAATGCCCTTGGTCCCGCATACGGCATGTTTACGAACTCCGCCAAGGATTTCCACATGAGTATCGCTGCGGCAAATAGCGGCAGGCGATCTACCCCAAAAGATGCTATGGTCATCGAATTCATGGTTAATGATATACTTAAACACGCCGAAGAATACAAAAGTCGAGGAATACATTTTCATAAGCGACCCTCGCGATATGGGGATGTAGATTCTAAGTTTATGACTGCAAAATTTAAGACCCCAAACGGAATTGGGATAACTTTAGTAGGATTTGCCAGCGATATTCTCAATCAATAATGTTACGAGGATTAATTTTCGTCTGAAATTAGACATGAAACTTGATTTTTTCTGAGAAAAGTTGTAATTTTACGGGTTGGAATAGCTGAGTAGCACTTTTACTATTCAGCGTTTGGACATTAATGGTTTCGTAACCACACTTTGATTATAGAGGTACTTTAGAATGCGATCCTGGATATTAATATTAATAGTTTTTTTCACCCATACAGCAATTGCTGACATAAAACACGTTCCCGACGACTTTGAAACAATAATTGGTGCTGTTGCCGATGCGGAAGATGGCGATACTGTATTGATAGATCCTGGTGTATATCAAATAGATGAAGAAATTAATTTTAGTGGCAATGATATTGTCGTTGCAAGTCTATTCCTGACAACAGGCGAGAGTCGATATATCGAAGAAACTATTATTGACGGTCAAGGTGAAACACGAATATTTGTATTACAAACTAGGGAAACCGAAGATGCTCAGATAGTCGGACTCACAATCCGAAACGGCAGAGCATCTTACGGAGGTGGAATTCGTTGCAGTAATAACGCTACACCGAGGTTTTCAAACCTAATTATCACCGGAAATCATGCTACAGATTGGGGTGGGGGTATTTATTGTACTGCAGGATCAGCACCGACAATAATAAATGTCAGCGTCGTCAACAATAGTGATGAAGGTGATGGCGATGGTGGACGAGGGGGATTGCATTTTCGAAATGAAGCAGCGCCAGTAATTATCAACTCGATTTATTGGAACAACGATCCACCGGATATTAGTAATGGACTTAATATCACTTATTCTGATATACAGGGTGGCTACGACGGCGAAGGTAACATCGATGACGATCCTGAATTTGAAGATCCCGAAGAGAATAACTATAATTTAACCGAAGACAGTCCCTGCCTCGATGCTGGGAATCCCGAATCTCCCGAAGATCCCGACGAAACCCGTGCTGATATGGGTCCACTGTATTATGAACAAGCTCCAAATATTGCTGTTGATATAAATATACTAGAATTTGGAGAAGTAAACTTAGGAGATTACCGCGATATTATCATTACAGTAATCAGTTTGGGTCCTGTTCCGCTCGAAATTGAATCGATTGAAATTAATGCGGAGGACAGCCCCTTTGTGATTGTCGGAGATCTGGAGCTTGGAACACTTGAAGTCGGTGAAGAATTGGAAGTTATGATCCGCTTTACTCCTGTGGAAGTTGCAGAATATGAAGCAGCTCTGATAATCGAGAGTAATGATCCTGAAGATCCTACTATTGAGATAGCTGTTACAGGCACTGGTTTACCAGCCATTCCAAATATACAAGTTGAGCAAGACCGAATCGTCTTCGATGAAACCGCCCTGCAACGTACCACTCTTGATATTGTAACTATACAAAACGTTGGTATGGCAGACTTGACGGTGGGCAATGTCCGTGTTGAAGGTGAAGATTTAGAATTATTTTCAATCGATTTTGACGATGAAGTGGTTATAGCACCAGATGATATGATTGAGGTAGAATTTTACTTCACGCCAACACACCTTGGTGAATTCAGATGCAATGTCATCATTGAAAGTGATGATGAAGATGAGGGGGAGATTGAAATTCGTGTCACTGGTGTCGGGGTCCTGCCAGAACAACATTACGATCCTGAATGGAATAATGGCGTTAATCACACTTTGCTGTTCACCGGTGCTACTATAAATGATGCACCTCTTTCTGATGGTTCTGAAATCGCTGTTTTTTCCCAAAACGGTATTTGTTGTGGTAGTGAGTTTTGGCTGGGCGATACGATAGGGTTCGCTGCTTGGGGTGACGATGAGCAGACAGAAGAAGTTGACGGATTTGTCGAAGACGATGAGATGATTTTTGTATTTTGGGACGCTGTCAGTCAACAGGAAATTAGTGCAGAACCGGATTTTGTTATGGGCGATGAAATCTATCATGTTAATGGTTTGTCTGTGCTAAGTTTAGCAGCTGAGATTGAAGGTGGTCTTGTCAGTTATACTCTACGCATGTTACAAGGCTGGAACATGGTTGCCATTCCCATAATTCCTGAAGAGGACGATATTATAGAAATGTGGAGTCCCGTTGTTGAGCGGGATCATTTGACTGTCTTAAAAGATCAAGATGGTAGATTTTATAATCCCGCATTCCGGTTCAATAACATTCCGTTTTGGAACTTTCGCAATGGTTATCAAGTAAACCTGACTGATCCTGATACACTCGTAATTATTGGTGAACCGATCCCTGAAGATTTTGCGATTCCATTAGAGGCAGGATGGAACATAATCAATTATTTTCTTCCTTTTGAAACTGATGCAATTATAGCATTTGCTAATATTGTTGATATTTTAGCAATTGCCAAAGATGTAAACGGAAATTTTTATTCACCAGAATTTGGCTTCTCAAACATGGGAAATCTTGTACAAGGTAATGGTTATCAGGTTAAGGTAACGGAAGACGGTGAGCTCGTTTGGAATTTTGAAGAGAGGTTAGCAGGGCTTGGATCATTGTTATCCCCTGAGGGATTTGATTTGCCTTCCGCTTTGAATACTGGCAGAAACATGAGCGTTATCATATTGGGCAATGATCGTTTCAGCGAGGGGTCAGAGATTATCGCAATTACGACCGAGGGGGTTGTTGTGGGGAGCGCCAAGGTTAGTCCCAAAGTAGATTTAGGCTTAACAATTTGGGGTGATGATCCTTTTACAGCGAAAATTGATGGTGCGGTGGAAGGCGAGGAAATTTCATTTACAATTGTCAACAACGGAGATCCGACCACTATTGAACCTGATTGGATAATGGGTAGCAGCGTCTATCACGTTGATGATCTGTCAGTGATGAATGTAGATATTGATCTTCTGGTACCTCTCGAATTTACATTCGGCGATATTCATCCAAATCCATTTAACAATTCAGTAAAGCTAAACTTTACCTTAGCGGTTGATAACCAAATGAAGTTATCTGTATATGATATAAGTGGAAGAGAGATTGAGGTATTACTTTCAGAGTACAGAAACGCGGGAGCATATAGCTATACTTGGAATGCAAACAATAATACGTCCGGTTTGTATATTCTTCGTTTGGAATCAGAGGCTCTAATAATTTCTCAAAAAGTTACCTTGATCAAGTAATTAATTTTATAATACAATTCACAGTACAAAATGATAGGCAATATAATCATCTGCAAATATTACCGAGAATATATTCAATGTGTAATAGCTGATTGTCATCTAATCAGGAGTTCAAAATGCGATTGAAAGTATTTATTCCATTCGTAATAGCGATGTTAGTTGCTATTTTAATCTCCACACAGGGTATCGCACAGCCACAGCGGGATGATTATTTATTCTACGAGACTGATTATCGCTGGCTCGAGATTGAGGATATTGGGGATGAGTTAAACGATTTTCGCGACAATGAGGTTCAAGGACCGTTTGAGATTGGCTATGAATTTCCATATTTTGGCGAGATTTACGAACAATTTTGGGTTAGCTCAAACGGATTTATTGGATTTGGTCCACCACTTAACTATATGAGTATGGATAATCACAATCTGCCAGATGAATCACTTCCAAACAATATTATCAGCCTGTTTTGGAAAGATCTTAATCCCGAGGCATTTTGGGCAGATGGGATTGTTTATATAGGCGTGCGGGAAGATCAGCGAATAATAGAATTTCAGGGTATTGGTGAACATAATCCTGACGGTGCTGCACCTGAAAACACAATTACCATGCAGATTGTTCTTGGTGTTGATGGTGATATAACTTTACAGTATAAGGAAATCGGCGAAGATTTTGACCTTGAAATTGGGACTATTGGGCTCGAGGGTCCTGAAGGTCAACATGGAACAACCATCCTTTTCAACAACGATGGTGTTGAGGTTGGGAACGAGACTGCATTTCTACTGTCCGATCATGGACCGGGTGATTTTCTGGTGTGGGATGCCGGTGTCACGCCTTCGGGGCAGATACAGGTTGATGCATTAGAGGCTTTGGGGCATACGGTTGTTTACCGTGACCGCGAAGATGCGCTACCTAATGCGGATGTCCTTGCACAATACGAAGGGGTGTTTATAAATCTTGGGAATCATGGTGCAAATGGACGCGATTATCATGTGCTCAGTGAGGCGGAAGGACGTATCCTCGCAGAATATCTTGAGGCTGGAAATGCTGTATATCTTGAAGGCTCTGACACTTGGCGTAGGGATGATCCAACTGATGCCCACCGATTTTTCCATATAGAAGGTTTGGCAGATGGTGGACCACTCGAACCACCAGTAGTGGGTTTTGATGGCACTTTTGGCGAAGGCTTCCTCTTTGAGGATTATGAGGCTAATAACAATAATTTTGTAGATCACATTGCCCCAGCAGATGGCTCCCAGGCAATATTCAGTTTCCTCGATGACGAAGAAGAATACAATGGGATGGTTGGATTAATGAGCCCTCTATACAGAACAATTGGATGTTCGTTTGAATTTGGTGCTTTAGTTGACGGAGATTCCGGTAATAAGCAAGAATTAATGGAACGAATTGTTGAGTTTTTCCGAGCTCCACCCCCTGATTTTCCTCCTCCTCTGAACCTCAGGGCAACCGTTGGAGATGGTGAGGTCACTCTGAACTGGGATCACCCGCGACGAGTTGAGGGCTTGATGAATATGGAAATTATTGATCTACAACATCAGATCGCTGGTTTATTTCCGCGAAACGGTGAGAAACCTGATGATGATGTGCGAGAATTGATCGTTGAAATGCGAGCTGAGCTTAAGCGTCTGATTGAAATTGATGATGCTCCGCCACAGCGGGACGAACTTGAAGGCTTCACAATTTATGTTGGCGGTGAAGAGTATGACTTTACTAATGCGCATGAGTATGTGATTTTTGATCTTGAAAATAATAGAGAATATGAATTCTCGGTTTCTGCCCTGTATGTTGATCCAGAAGGTGAATCTGAAGTTGCAGGACCTATTATTGCGGTTCCAACAGAGTTTATATCGCCGGACTATAACCAAGGTTTTGAGGATTTCAACGGCGCACTTACACCCACGCCAGGTAACAATGGTTGGCAGTGGGGTGAGCCAGAGATTGGAGCTAATGGGGGTGAGCGTGCATGGGGAACACTGCTGGATCGCGTTTATCCAGATAATGCTACTTTTTATTTGCAGCTTCCACTGATTAACCTGAGCGAAGTCGAGGCTTGTCAACTCAGCTGGTTTCACACCATTGATGCTGAAAATGGCTGGGATGGTGGACAGGTGCAGATTTCCGCTGATGGTGGTGAACGTTGGGAGTTGCTTATTCCAGACGGCGGATATCCCGCCCAAGACATATTTTCCTTAAATGCCACACCGGGATTTACTGGTTTTTTTGATTGGCAGTCAGTGATGTTTGACTTGACTGAGTGGGCTGGAGTTACAGTTTTAGTACGACTGTTGTTTGCCTCTGATGAGAGCAACTTCAGGGCATATAACGGTTGGTATATGGATGATCTATCCCTTGTAGTGCCCCAAATGGGTTCATTATTTGTTATAGTTGGTGATGATGATGGGCAACCAATTGAAGGGGCTCGAGTAGAGTTAGTTGGCGTGGATGTAAGTTCTACTAATGAAGAGGGTGAAGTTCGGTTTACAAATGTTCCTGGCGGCGATTATGATTTATTGGTCACTTCACAAGGATTTACTGATTATGAGACTCAAGTTGAAATCATTGTGAACGAGGAAGCTGTAGAAGAAGTATTTTTGGAGAGGTGGGACAGTTTCATTGAAGTTGATATAGAGGACATAATTTTCGGTGACATGGAATATGGCGACATAGAGGAAGTTACTTTTAATCTGACAAATATCGGGCAGGATGCGACCAATTATAAGATTTACATCAATTCTTTCATTGGTGGAAATCAGCGGCAGGATGGAGTGGGTGGCGATGGCGGTGGAGGCGGTGATGATCCTTGGAATCTTATCGAGAGGATAAATTTAACAGAACTGACCGGTGATCAATATTTTTACGGTGCTCAATTTATTAGGGATGAGCCGGGTGACGATTCAAGTCCGAGAAACTATCGATTCATCGCTGCAGCTGGAAATTTTCAAACAGGTGAATGCCATTTTTATACGTTTGACCGGACTTTAGATTCAGAATTAATATCAGTATCATTACAAAACCGTGGAGCATATGAAGGTTGGGGATTACGTGACCTGACATATATCCCAGATATACACAGAATAATTGGTTCAAATGGCGAATTCATCCGATATATAGACCCCGAGGATGGCGATCAGGTTGGCGGGGGGTTTCGGCAGGATCAGCTACAGTTAAATCGTGCAATCGCTTATGATCCTGAGTATGGTGAAGACGGTGCCTTATGGGTGGGGAATTGGGATGATACTTGGTTTATGATTGACATTGATTCACGTAGCATAGTTGATCGAAATTCACAGCACGGATTAACCGGGGTAACCGGAATGGCTTGGAATCCATCTGATCCAGATGGATTTCATCTTTACATCCACAATCAGGAATCGGAAAACGGTGGGGCAGCAATATATCGTTATAATCCAGAAACGAGAGAAATTGAGCGCATACTTGTTACCGCTGAAGAGGATGAAGGATTTGCAGGGGGTGCTTTTGTTACTTATTTGTATGATACACATAAATATCATCTTGGTGTTGTAATTCAAGGTGAAGATGGTGATGTATTAAAAATTTATGAGCTTTGGGATCGTTCGAGTTGGATCAGCATTGATCCAACAGCAGGTGAAATTGCTGGTGGTCAAGAAATCCCTATCACTGTTACATTGGATTCAAGAGCAGTATATGATGAGGGGCGTGAGGCAATAATTGAGATCTACGACACCGTTCTAAATATTGCAGAAACAATATTTTGCGAAATCACCGTTGTTGGCGGATTGGGCTCAATTATTGGAACTCTCACCTCAGAGGACGCCGGCGATCTTTCCGTGGCAGTGATATCCCTCAACGACGGGGATAGGATAAATCCGAATGTAATTGACGAAGAGCAGAGGATATACGATTTCAGGTATGATGATCTGATTCCAGGAAATTATAGAGTTAAAGTTTCAAATCTTGAAGATTATGAAGAGTGGGAAAGTGACTTATTCGTCTTGGAGCCCGAAGGCGAGGTAGCTTTGGAAATTGTGCTGAGACCATTGATGATGGGAACAGTAACCGGAACAGTCTTATCAGTTGATGACGATTCTGTCGAAGGTGCTGAGATTTCTGCTTTTACCGTAGATGATGAGAGGTTGATAGAGAGTACGATTTCTGATCAAGATGGTAGTTACGACTTATTGTTACCTCCAGGTGATTACAATTTACTCGTTCATCATGTCGATTGGGGAAGTGAACGTGAAAATGGTGTAGAGGTTGTGGATGAGGAAGTCACTGTAGTGGACTTTGTGTTGAATGATAGGTACCAAGTCAAGTCGCTTAGAACAGATGGCTACTATGATGACAGAATTGAGCTAACATGGGCTCCACCAGGAACAGATGGCGAAGAGGTCGAAATAGCGCACCATTCAGGTATGCTCGCAAATGGTGTTTATTTAATCAATCCCAATGATCAACTCGCTGTTAAGTTTACACCTGAAGGTGTTTATGATGTTGTAAATATCAGTGTTTATATTATCAAAAGAAATGGTCCGCTCGGTGGCGTTGACGGATGGCCTGATCGGAGGGCAGATAATATCTATCTTTATGTGTACGTTGAAGACCCAGAAACAGGAATGCCTGGTGAACTGCTTAAGACTATATTGTTTGATACTGCCGATCGCAATTTTGAAGAAGAAGGCTGGGAAAATCAGCTGGTGCGAGATGTCAGATTCCTGCAAGGATCATTTTTCATTGCCTGGAGTCAGGACCCAGACGACCTTGGTGAAGATGGTGTAGCTCTTGATGATGATAATGACAATGAAGGCACAACATTCGCAAGGTTTGACAATGAATGGCGACAATATGATGACTTCCCCGGTGATATGGTGATAGGTGCGGTGATTTGGAGCTATTTCGAGGCGGAAGAGGATGGCGAGAGATTATTGGTTCAACCTCGTCAGGTTAGATCGGTCGGAATCATGCCACACAATATGGAGGATCTCGATGATATTGTGATGATGAACCCAGCTTTCGAACCAATTGTTGCTCCGCCATTAAGGCTAAATTGGCAGGATATCTATAATCTCATAGCACCACCACTCCGGGATGAACTCGTTAGTTACCAGATTTACGTTGACGATGAGCCACAATTTGATGAAGAATTACTTGCACCAGATGTAAGATCGTGGTTTCATGAAATAGGTTCCGACCATGAGAATGAGGAATACACCTATTCGATCGGTGCTTTATTCATAGATCCTAACAACGAAGAAAATGATGAGGAAATTAGAGGTGTATCACGCGATGATATGGCAAATATGCCCCCTGGACTTCCATCTGAATTAAGCTTGGAAGTTGATGGCTTCAGTTACACCATAACTTGGGAAGCTCCGAACCGGAATCAAGATCGGACTGACTGTATCGATAATGTTGGTACAGAAGTATTTATTAATGGTGAGTTTGTGGGTAACTCTGAGGGTGAAGAGCCTTCGTGGTCAGGTGAAATTGATGAAGGCGAGGAGGGATGGTATGACATTACGCTTATAGCATACGATGAAGTCCCGAACCGTTCACGACCATTTACGGCAACAATACCAATTGGTGAGGCTGAAGTTTATGATTTTGAAAACAATGACCCAGTAGTATTTGATGCAGAGCCAATATTTGGGGGATGGAGGAGAGCCAATCATCAGGGTGAGGTACATAATGGGAGAGGGAATTGGGAAACTAATGACTTTGAAAATGACTATGAGGATGATGCTGACTGGACTATAACCACATCATTTGAATTCCTTGTTAATTCTGAGACAGCGAGCTTAGAATTTTATACTTATCTTGAAACGGAGTTGGGTCGTGACGGTGGTCAGGTTTTGATCTCGGAAAATGGTGGCGATTGGAGCCTAATTACACCCCAAGGTGGTTATCCCGATCAAACCGTCGAAGCATTTCGCAATGAGCCCGGTTATACAGGCAATATGACAAATTGGACATTAGCACAATTTGATTTGTCACCCTATCTTGGTAATGTGATCCGAATTAGATTTAGGTTTGGTTCTGATGAGTCCTTAAATGATTATGATGGCTGGCACATTGACGACATGGTATTCTGGGGTTGCCAAATACCTGACTATGCAACGGTTTTCGGAATTGTAACCGATCAAAACGGACAACCTGTCGATGGAATTACCATTTCTGATGGTCGTCAGGATGTTATATCTGATAACGAAGGCGGATATCTGCTGAACAATGTCCTCGCAGGTGAAAGAGTGGTTACGGCAAGTGAACCAGGATACAATTATCTTGAGCATCAATTGGATATCGAAGAGGGCGAGGAGATTGAACATGATTTCGATATTGTTCGTGCTGCTGTAGCTGTTGATCCTGATGCGTATGAATTTGAACTTGGTGGCAACGATCAATTGTCGGTAGAGCTTGAGATTAGCAACCTGACCGAAATAGATCTTCCATACTGGATTCGATTAAGCTCCACACCAGAGCATTTGCGTGACGACAATAGAGTACGGAACGTCAGGTCTGTAGAGGGAGGAAACAGCGAACGAGACGATCCTTGGGATATTGCCTTCGACCTGAACATGACCGATATAATTGGACATTCGCGCATAATGGGTGCTGAATTTGCCAATGATAATTTTTTTATAACATCAGCTGACCCTGTTCATGGTCCGATGATTCATGTGCTGGACTGGCAGGGAAATCTGTTAAATAGTTTTGATCAACCAATTGATGTGGTTGGTTGGGGACTGCGTGATCTGGCATTTGACGGCGATCTATTGTATGGCTCACAGGGAGACGTAATCTACGGATTCAATCTCGACGGCGAACTCGTTGAAGAGTTTGCCGGTGCGCCAATAACTGTGAATCGTGCCATCGCTTATGACCCAGTGGATGATGGATTTTGGGTAGGTGAATGGGACAGCCCATGGTATTTTGTCGATAGGGAAGGTCAAGCTGAAATGATCTGGGATGGTCATCAGCTTGAAGGAGTTTACGGATTCGCCTATCATCAAGATGACATAGACCGATTGCCGCTTTATGTGCTTAACTTGAATGATGAAGGCAATACCGATGTATATCGCGCCAATCCTGGTAATGAAGATATAGAGTTAGTCCATGAAATTGTAGGTGCGCCAACCGGTTGTTTTATCACTGGAAGCTGGGATGACAATCGCTGGGTTTTGGGTGCAGTATCAGGTATGGAGCCACAACAGTTATACGGGTTGGAATTAGGACCACGAGTAAGTTGGATCAATGTTGATCCGGTCAGTGGTGTAATTGATGCTGGTGGGTCTGAAATCATCACTATTGACATAATTGTTCCGATAGATGCTGAGGAAGATGACGTGTATGAAGCCGAATTATCGGTTAGAGTTTTTGATAATAGTATTGCTTCCATTCCAATACAAGCCCGAATTACAGCAGGTTTTCAGCACTTTGAAAATCCACAGGAATCGGATAATATTCACACGATTGGAATTGAGTCAGCTACTTATCAGGGCAATTGGCTGCCAATAGGAAGCGAGATAGCGGTATTCACACCAAGGGACGAGGTGGGTGGAGTGATGAGATGGCTCGATCACGCCGATGAATTTTCTGCCTATCAGGGTGAAGGAGCATTTAATCGAGACGAAAGATTTGATTTCAGAGTTTGGATACCCAATCTTGACAGAGTTTATGAACCGGATGTCGAATTGTTAGATGGTTTTGACAGATTCCGCAATGGCGAGACAACAACATTTGCACTCTCTATAGTGGCTATTGACACTCAAACAGTCGAGTTAGCAGACGGTTGGAATTTGTCTTCCATATACGTCCGTCCCCAGCAATTTGATGTAGCCGATATTCTCGCAGGTGTAAATGAACGCGGTAACTTGGTTATTGCCAAAAACGGAGTTGGCAGATTCTGGTGGCCTGAGATGAATTTCAATGGGTTAGGCGAGTGGGAGATGTTGGCGGCATATCAAATCAACGTCTCCGAGCCGGAAACATTTACCGTTTTTGGTGGCAGAGTTCCACCCAATACGCCTATAAACCTCGAACAAGGTTGGAATGTAATAAGTTATCTGTTCGATCACGAGGTTGACAGTCGGGTCGCACTCTCAGATATTCTCGATGACATTCGCATTGCCAAGGATGGTGATGGACTATTTATGGTACCGGATGTAGATTTCTTTGGGCTTGGTCCATTGATTCCCGGCAGTGGATATAAGCTAAAAATGCATCGTAACTCCGAATTGGTTTATAATGATCAGGAAGAGAATATCGTTGAAAATGCTGTGAATCCAAATGTTATGCCCGCAAATAATTTGCCTGCAACCGGATCAGATATGAGTATTCTTATTGAGAAGGTTTCTAATATTAAATTGGGTAAATCAACCATCCTTAATGCTTACTCTGTGAATAGCGATGTAATGATTGGCAGTGCTACCATTGAATCTCTGCCAGCAGGGATGGTAATTCATGGAGACGATGTCACCACCGAGGTCATTGATGGGGCGGTTGAAGGTGAGCCAATTCGATTTGAATTAGATACATATTCTTCTAATTTCCAAGTTGAAGCAAAATTATTAGCGGGAAGACTTGAGTATAATACTGATGCACTTACTCGATTAGAAATTCATGCTATTATTGAGGCTGTACCGGAATCGTTTACCATCAGCAACGTCTTTCCAAACCCATTTAATGATGCAGCAGTAATTAAATTCAGCGTTCCCAGTGAGATGAGCATAAATGTTGTTATTAGGGACATAACAGGGCGGGAAATTTATCGACAAGAGTCGTTCAAATATGCTGCAGGTTGGCACGAAGTAAGCATTGTTTCAACCAATTGGAGCAGCGGTATTTATTTTATGGATATTCAGGCGGATAATCAAATTTATCAACGAAAATTAGTATTATTGAGGTAATTTTCGCGAAAGATTTGGATTAGGCAATTTTAATTAATTTTGCTCAACTGAATTTGCAAATGAATATAGGCATTGGAGCTATAAAAGTCAGTGATGTAAGACAATTTAGAAATTTGTATTAAATGTTACATTTTGATTGTAGAATTAACAGACGATATAAATCATGGCTTGACAAATGGAGTAAAACTATTTAACTTTAATTGAATTTATAATTAATTTAGTGGTTATAATCTCAAAGGTACAATGGTAATTATTTGTCCCAGTCATCAGGGATCTCAATGTGTTAAATTGCATTTCAATGTATGTAATGGATTGATTTCATTTTGCACATCTCAAGTTTATAATTTATTGGAGGTAATATGCAGCTTAGAAAGCTAACGGTTTTGTCAATTTTATTTTTGTTGCCAGCATTATTTGTAACGCAGGTAATAGCGCAACCAGAACACTTCGAGTGGGAAAACACCGATGTAAATATGAGTATCATTCTGCGCGCTGCCACCCTCGATGGGGAATCTCTTGGTGAAGGTGATGAAATCGGTATGTTTACTGCTGGCGGTGTCTGTGCTGGAGCGAGCCAAGTACCTGCAGATTTTCCAGATGAGCAAATGGGCTTATCTCCTTGGCAAGCAGAAGCAGGTGAGGATAATGGGTTTGCCGGTGGAGATGTTATTAACTTTGTATATTGGGATCAGGAAGCCGACGAAGAGTGGGCTGCTGCAACCGATAACATTATTGCCGGTGACGGAGATGATGATGGGAACTTGCTATTTGCTGGTAATGGCTTTGCGGTCATAACCTTGGCGGGTAACCGTGGAGAGCCGGTCCCTGAAATGGTGATTGATGCTGATATCCTTGAGAACGGTCACGATTTTGGTACCATTCGCGTAAACCAAGATGCTGATTGGGTTTTTGATATAGGTAACACTGGACGAGCGGATCTTGTTATTTCAGATTTATCAGTTGACAGTGATCATTTTTCAGTAAATTTCGGTGAAGATATTGTTATATCACCTGAGGAATCTGCTGAAGTGACTGTAATGTTTGAGCCATCAGAAGAAGGTGAATTTGATGGAACGCTTTCCATTACATGGAATGATCCCGATGAAGGTGAACCTGTGGCAATTGACCTTACCGGAGTTGCCGAGCCAGCACTTCCTCCCACAATTATGCTTGACCCCGATCAATTAAACTATGGAAATGTCATCGTTGACGAAGGACGAGCCAGTTCTTTTCAAATTTTTAACGAGGGTGATGAGACGCTTGTTGTCAGCAGTATAGCAGTTGAAGACGAAGCTTTCGAGACAAACTTTGGGGCGGAAGTAGAAATTCCTTCTGGTGAAGCCGTTACTGTAATTGTTACCTTCACGCCAATCGCCGAAGAAGTATATTCTTCGGATGTGATCATAACCTCAAACGATCCTGATAATGAAGAAGTCAGTGTTCATGTTGTAGGTCGTGGTGTTGCAGAAGATGCCCCTCCTGAAATTGGTGTGGCTGAAGGCGATGAAGAATTTTTCTTTGGATGGGTAATTACTGGCGAGGATCGCACATGGCGATTTATCCTGTTAAATAATGGTGTTGGTGATTTGCATGTTAGAAATATGGAAATTGATGACGATGCTTTTTCCGTTGACTTTAACAATGAAGTGCGATTGCGTAGTGGTGACCGCTTGTTTACTGACGTAACTTTTGCGCCAGAAGAAGATGGTATTTATGAAGCTGTATTGACCATTATTTCTGATGACCCTGATAATGATGGACTATTTACAATCTTGCTTGGTGGTGTCGCTGGTGATGACCAAGGGACACATTTCCAATGGGCAGGAACAGAGAATAACTCAAATATTCTTGCCCTTGAGGTAACACTGGATGGCGAGTCTTTAGTTGAAGGCGATGAGATTGGATTGTTTACCCAAGCCGGAATGCTTGCAGGTGGGGGACTTGTTCAGGACGATGGTCGAGCTGGAATGGTCGCAGTTGGCGACGAAGAAGGAACGGAAATAATTGATGGATTCGTCGAAGATGAGCAATTTAGGTTCTTGGTCTGGGATGCAGACCAAAACGTTGAAGCATGGGGTGTAGCGGAGTTTTTACAAGGTCCCGAAGCCTATGTCGCTAACGGATTCACACTTATCAACCTTGTAGCTGAATCTGGTGATCCCGCTGGTCAGATCAGCTTAGATCGCGACCGCCATTTCTTTGGGCAGGTCGAAATAGAAGATGATATGCGTGATTGGGTGTTCACCATCACAAACGTTGGAATTGGTGATCTCACAATAGAGTCAATCGACTCTGACATGAATGAATACACCACAGATTTTGGTGACGAAGCTGTCACGCTTGAGCCAGAAGGTGGATCCATGGATATTACAGTTGTCTTCATTCCGGTTGAAGAACGACGTTTCATTGGAAGATTGGCTATAACCTCTGATGACCCGCGCAACGATGAAATCTATGTTGACCTGATTGGTGATGGCGTGGTAGAGGCTCGCAACCCTGGTCTTGAATTTAATCGGGATAGTTGGTTCTTTGGAGTTACACCTGTTGATGTAGAGCGTTCTTACACTCTTGTAATCACAAGTTCTGGTGGAGCTGATCTTGAGCTTCAAGGATTTGGTTTTGAAGGCGATGATGTATTCTCGGCTGAATTCCCGGATCAAAATCCTCTACTCGAACCAGGCGAAACTTTTGAGTTGGATATTACATTTTTACCCAATGAAGAGCGAGAATTTGCTGGAGTCTTTACGCTTGAAACAAATCTGATCGAAGAGGAGGCTGTGACCTTCCCCGTAAGCGGATTTGGTCGCGTTTCAGACGATCATTTTATGCACCTTGATACGGGCATAGATCATTTGTTTACCATATCTTCCGCAGTAATAATTACAGCGCAAGATAACAATGTACCATTGTATCCTGGTGATGAAATTGCAGTATTAACTCCTATTGGTCTAATTGCAGGGCATGTCGTAATCGATGAAGATAACCAATTTAATATTGGTCTTGCAGCCTATGCAGATGACCCTGACAATGACGTTCTGGTTGGATTTGAAAATGGTGATGAGTTCAGCTTTATGTTCTGGGATATGTCAACTGAAAATGAGATTGATTGTGAAATTGAATTTATCGAAGGTCCTGAAGGTTTCAGTGCCAATGGCGAAACCGAAATTAACCTGACAGCTGATGCCGCTGAGGAAGAGCCATTGATTCTTGTTGAACCAATGGTATTGCAGTTCCCACCGACTTTCGTCGATGAAATGAGCGAGGAAATGTTTACGGTAAGCAATATAGGTGGTGCTAACTTAACCCTTGAAGGTTTTGAATCAGATAACGAAGAATTTAGCCTTGATTTGGACAACAGAATTGTCCTGGAACCAGGTGGGTCCGTTGAATTAGCAGCAACATTTACTCCGAGTGCTGCCAGTGGATTTGAAGGAACCATTTCAATTATGAGCGATGACCCACATGTACCAAGCTTTATGGTACATCCAGTTGGTATCGGTTCTGATCACGATGGATATTTCTTGTTCGGTGTTACCGACGTGAACCACAGTGTAATTATTAATGCTGATATCGGTGGAGTCGATCCCTCTGCAGGCGATGAAGTTGGTGTATTTACAGCTGACGGACTGTGTGCAGGATCTACAGTTTATGATCCCGACGTGGACTTCGGTCTGGGTGCATGGGGTGATGAAGCTGATACCGAATTATTAGTTGAGGGCTTTACTCAAGGTCAAGAAATGACTTTCTTGTTTTATGATGAAAGTCAGGATCGGGTTTATGAGCCTGAAGTTGAGGTCGCTAACGAAGAGATGAGCTTAGATTGGACTCCCAATGGCTTTACGGTAATAAACTTGTCAGTACCTGATATTATTTCAATCGTGCAGGTTGCATCTATAGAAGTGGGTGAAGGTGAAGATGTAAACTTTGTACTGAGAATGTCGGTTGATGAAGGCAATTGGGATTTCACTTGGACAAATGAAGATGATTTCGACAATATTCCCGATGGTGTTTTTACATCTGAAAACAATGAGGGTACATTTGATTGGCAAACATCTCCTAACGATCCTGACGACGCGGGTGAATATAATTTCACTTTTGAAGCAACCGATGGTGAGTTAACTGATCAGACTTCAGTTAGCGTAACGGTTATTGATGTAAATCAAGATCCAGAGATAGATGCAGAATACTTAGCTGAGATAATTGACGAAGTCGTAGATGATGTCAGTTATATTTACTATAATGAAGATGAGATCATTGATTGGACATTTGTATTGAGTTTCGATGCACTATTGTCAGACCCTGATGGTGATCAATTGCTGTTGGGAGCAACATTCCCGGGTGGTGCTCAAGATGGTTTCCGACATCGAAGAGCAGAGGTTAATGGTGAAAATACATATGAAATCCAAGCAGATGAAAACTGGACAGGAGAGATACGCGTTCAATTATTTGCCAATGATCAACGAGGGGAAAGAGACGAAGGCACACGTAGTGTCAGAAGGATTAACGGTGCAAATCCCGATCGTGATGTTATTGTAACAGTTGATTTCACGATAGTCGTATTAAACTTAAATGACAATCCAGTATTTACAGCACCGGACGATGCCGACGATGATGGTCAGGCAGATGACGTAGTACAAGGTACAGAAGATGAAGAATTGGTAATCGAATTTTCGGCAACTGACGAAGAGGATGACCAAGACGAAAATGTAAACCTTGTCTTCACCCTATCAGATAGGGATGGACTTCCTGATGAAGGTCCTGTGTTCGTGGATAATGGTGATGGAACAGCATCGTTCACATGGACACCAACATTTGAGGAGGCTGGTCAGTATAATCCGATCTTTACAGTTACCGATAGCGATCAAGATGATCCGGGTACAGATGTATTGACTGTAACCATTGAAATTGATAATGTCAATCAACCACCAAGAATGCCTAATCCTATTGCTGATCTAACTGAAGAAAATGCAATATTTGAAGATGCAGATCGGTTTGAAGTTGCAGACTTGAACGATGTATTCGATGAACTCGATGATGATGATGCTCTCGTGTTTGAAATTCGCGAAAGTCCCGATGAATTGCAAGTTCTGCTTGATGAAGATACAGGCATTCTCAGTATTCAACCTATGGAAAACTTTCACACTGCGAATGAAGTAGGTGGTTTAGATGAGTTGTTGATTACAGTGGCAGCAAATGATGGTATGGACGCAATAGCAGGAAGCTTTATGGTCAGCGTATCCCCAGTAAATGATGTACCAGCAGACTTTGCAATGCTATCACCAGAAAATGGACTTGTGATTGCATACGCTGACTCAATGAGTTCTCTTGATTTCAGCTGGGAAGAAGCAGTTCAAGTCGAAATGGAACTTGACACGGTCTCTTACATCGTTGAATTCTGGGTTGAAGGTGCGGAAGATAATAGAATGAGATCTCCAGAACTGGAAGAGACAACCTATGATGGAATCTCAATCGACTCGATAGCCGCCTTCATTTTCGGTGGTTTCGGAATGCGTGAAGAGGATTTGGTCGTATTATGGCAAGTGTTAGCACTTGATGATACAGAAGACTCTTTAGTTGCTTCAAACGCTACCTTCAGCTTTACTATACCTGCATTGGGTGTAAATCCTGATGACCAAATTGGAGTCCCGACCGAATTCTTCATGTCACCGGCTTACCCCAATCCATTCAACATGGAAACTACCGTAAAGTTTGGCATCCCACAACCGGGAAGAGTGTCGATTACGGTATGGGATATGCATGGACGGCAAGTTGCGGAAATTGTGAACACGCAGCTATCAGCAGGCAACTACTCAGTTGTCTGGAACGCCAATGGGTTGACATCAGGAATCTACATGATCCGGATGCATTCTGGAAACTTCAACAAGTTACAGAAATCCGTACTTGTAAGGTAATCCGATACCCAACAAATAATTCAAAGCCCCACACTATGGTTGGTGTGGGGCTTTTTCATGTAAAAGCGTGCGGGATCCGATGGCTGTCTTACTGCCGTCCATTGAAATTAAATATCACTATTCTATTCTAATCTACTTATACACAAAGATTAAAACTTTTGGTTTCATTGAATTTGCGTTGATAATATTTAATTATATTCAAAATAAAATAATCAGGATATTAATCTGAATATTGTAACATATTGTAAAAGAAGAGATAGTGGTGTAATAATTCAACATATATTGAGTTAGTAAGAAAAATTATATACATTTAAGTACGTGTTGTCAAAATTATTACATGCTGAAAAGCATTGAAAAATTGGAATTACTCAAATTAGAGTTATGAGCAAAATCTTTTTACATATTATTATATCGCTGCTAATTATGTTATCATTCAGCAGTTGTCAATTATATAATCGACTGTTTTCGGGATTTACCGAAACCGAGCAAGAGATGGATAAATCTGTCGATATGGATTCTATCGTTGTTTCAAACTTGGATTCAGTTGTTTATGATCTTGATGGCGAGATAATTGATCCTATGGAGCTTATTGAGCTTGCTAAACTTGATTCAACATCTCAATTGCTCGAATATGCCAATCAGTTTTTGAACTCGGATCAACCGATGATGAGTGGATATTGGTTTGCTTTGGCAAAGGTGATGCTCGCGTCGGTCAATAAGGATAATGCTACTGAGTATTTAGATTATCACCGTGACTTGATTGAAGAAGTTAATAAGTTTTACGCTTCGTACGTATCTGGAATAGATGTCCTGCCTGTTGAAAGCTCTCAGGAGATCATTATGGCAGGTATAGATGAAGCAGAAGCGGATTCTACATCTGAGGCACTTGATACCCTATCCACTGCTTCAGATTCGCTACAGCTTGTCGTAGAGCTGGTAGAAAAACCTGTTGTAGAATATGACTCATCTGCATTGACAGCTCTGCTGGACACCGTTACCGCTCTACCACCTGTACCGCTGGTCACAAACCGAAAAGTGAACAATGCTATCAAGTTCTTTCAAAATAAAGGACGGAAAGTATATGAAAAGTGGATGGAGCGAGGTAATACATTTATACCTTCGATACTGCCTATCCTTCAAAAAGAGGGGCTTCCTGATGATATAGTCTTTCTCGCAATGATCGAGTCTGGTTTCAATCCCAAAGCGTATTCATATGCCCACGCATCTGGTCCATGGCAATTTATTTCATCCACAGGACGGATTTTTGGCTTGGAGGTTGGGTGGTGGTATGATGAACGGCGCGATTCACAAAAATCTACACTGGCAGCGGCAAAATATTTGAAGAAGCTGTACACAGAGTTTGACGATTGGTACCTTGCGCTTGCATCATACAATTGTGGTGAAGGAAGAGTACGACGACAAGTCAGGAATCTCGGCTCAAAGGATTTTTGGCGAATGAAGCGACTTCCACGACAAACACGTAATTATGTTCCAACCTATATCGCTGCTGTGATGATCGCACACGATCCTGTAAAATACGGATTTAAGGAATGGGAATTTGTGTCACCAAAACCAGTAGATTCTGTATTAATTACCGAGTGCATTGATTTGGAGTTGATTGCAAAATTCACCGAATCAGACTATGATGAGATTGTGCGACTTAATCCACCTATCACAAAGTGGTGTACACCTCCGGACAGAGATGCAACATGGATTTATTTGCCTGCGGGTTCAAAGACTGATATTGCGGATGAGCTGAAAGCTGTCCCCAAGGAGAAAAAACGCCGCTGGACGCGACACACCGTGCGGAATGGCGAAGCACTTTCTACCATTGCCAGGAAGTATGGGACGACGGTTTGGGCAATCTGTGACGTAAAAGAAAATAAAATTAAAAACCGCAATCGGATAAAAGCGGGTAAAGTTTTACTGGTTCCTGTTCCACCGGATAAGTATAAGAAAGTTGCCCGTTCAAGCGCACCTTTCACACCTCCATCAGATCGCAAAAAAACTTATTATACCGTCAGACGCGGAGACAATTTATCTGTAATTGCTGCGCGTTTTCATACGTCAATAAGTTCACTTAGAAAATGGAACAAACTGTATCGAAAAAGGTTTATACATCCCGGGCAGAGGTTAGTCGTGTGGACAAAACCTGGGTATGCTCAGAAATCCCCCGCGCGGAATTCGTCCAACGCTCCATATAAACAGAGTTCGATTGGTCCGAATAGCAATTCCCACACAGTCAAAAAGGGTGAAAACGCTTGGGATATCGCACGTAAATACAAAGTATCTCATAGTCAATTATTGAGTTTGAATGGTTTAGCCAGAAAGTCAGTTATCCGACCGGGGGATAAACTACTGATTCCAGAGTATCTTGCTGAGGACAAACCCGCCGGAGCAAAAACAAACAACCAATTGAATAGCTCCGGGAATTATTATACGGTCAGAAGAGGTGACACTCTTTGGGACATATCTATTAAATACAAGACCTCGATCAAAGAGCTGAAAAAACTAAATCAGATTAATAATCATAAGAAAATAAAGCCGGGTGACAAGCTGAAATTGCCGGGGTAAAAAAGTGGATTATTATTCAATCCTTGTTTAATAATAATGGCATTCCGTTATGTATAATTCGGAATGCCATTATTAATTTACCTCTTAAAAGCTTACTGATCCTAATTTTCCTTTAACAGATCTTCAACCCACCAGACTAAATTTTCCTTGAGGGCTTCAGTGTAACCGCGCTCTTCATAGCGGATATTGCCTTCCCTGTCAACCGCACAGATATATGGGATTCCCGTTATGCCATATGCTTTTGTCAATTCTTTGCTGCCAAATAACAGGGTCATATCATAGCCTTTTTTTTCCATGAATGCTTTTGCCTTGTCATTATTATTTTCCCATACGTTAATGGAAAAAACATGAACGCCATCGGGCATTTTATCCTTTACAAATTCATCAAGCACTGGCATAGCAAGCCTACAAGGTCCGCACCAAGTAGCCCAAAAATCAAGTATTATGACCTCACCTCTTAAATCTGCAAGGCTCATGTTGTTTCCCATAACATCTGGCAAGTTCCATTCAGGAGCTTCTTTATCAAATTTTGATTGCATAACTTCATCATGCCGTTTGTCCGATCCCATATCCCAAACATCTTGAATTCTCTCAACAGCGGTCGCCCACCGAGAATCTTGGTGTAATAAATCGAGATCACTATCAGTTCGTGTGTGCTGAGCCCTGTTCCAGCCGTTATCGGTAGCCAAGAATAAGGCATTAAATGAATTCTCGACGTTATCTAACAATGAGTAGTAACATGCTAAATCATAGAGAATATCGCTGTCTGTGGTGAAATCAGTTTTGCTTTCATAATAATCGATTATCAATTGATATGCTTTGGCATCGCGTAAAAAGCCGACATATATCATATCGGTGTATCGATTTTTATAATCAGCCTCAATCCGATTTTTCTCACCGGCTTTATCAGCCATGCTTATAGCAAGTTTCAAGGCATCTTTATATCTTCCCAAATTTACATACAATTGTCCATAAGAGCGTTCGGAAGCAAACTTTGCCTCCATTATTTTGCCTCTATTGAGTGACTCAAGTGCTTTATTATATTGCTCATTATACACTTGTAGGTTAAAGAGGAATTCGAGTGGATATTCTTCGTCTGGTACGAGTTTCACCAGTTTATAAAAGAGTTTTTTATCATTTGGCAATTCAGCTTTCAGATGCTCAATGGTTTCCGCAGCACCTCGTCCCTTAAACAAGTTTGAGACATATGAAGTGAGAATTAGTCGATATCCATATGACCATTTTTTATCAAGCTTAACTGCTTGCCTTCCTAATTCTATTTGCTTAATGGGTGGTTTTAAACGACCTAACAGGTAAGTAAATTGGGCAGATTTGACGTTATTATCATAGAGTCCTTGAAAGTATGCTAATGCGCCATTTGAATCAACAATCTTCCATTTGTCCTGAACAACTCGTAATAATTCCATATCGTCAGAGCTGTTGATATACTCTTTGCACAGAGAAACAATTGCTGAATTGTCATCTATATTTTTTAATTCAGATTTGAAATTATCTACAGAATACTCTCCTGCTACGGATAACGTAGCCATAATGCCGATTAGCACTATCGAATATATGAGTGACTTAGTGTACATATTGATCCCTTTCAATATAATTGGTGCTGTTAATAAATTATCAATATTATCAATGAATATTGAAGTACCTCGACAGGTGCGAATATAGTATAAGAATTATATGCTGTCAAGTTTGGGTTCTATAAGTTAAGTTAATATTGACCAATCAATTCTAAATAACCAATAATCAAAAGTTATTAAAGACTAATTGTACATCTAAAATAAATTGTTTAGAACTCAATTTCGATTGAAGTTCTCGCCCAAGTCAAAATTGTGATCATAATATTGATTGCTGCAATTTCACCTTCCCACCTCATTCTTGCAAACATAGGTAGAAAATTATAAATTGTATTACTAAAAACAATTTGTAAAAATCTGTTAAGGCTTAATGAATTTAAATCAAAATATTGCGATATATCCAGGAACGTTTGACCCTATAACCAATGGACACATCGATATTATTCAACGTGCATTGCCACTGTTCGACCGGGTTATTATTACGCTTGCGGTGAACAGTAGTAAAAAGCCCTTATTTTCCGTTGAAGAACGCATGGACATGATCAGCGAATCTATAAAACAATTAGAAGGTGCTGAGGTTGTGCAATTTAGTGGATTGGTGGTGGACTATGGGCGTAAGGTAGGGGCGAAAGCTATGATAAGGGGCTTGCGAGCTGTCAGTGATTTTGAGTATGAATTCCAAATTGCACTCATGAATCGAAAATTATGGAACAAAATGGATACAGTATTTCTCATGCCCGATGAAAAATATACTTATCTAAGCTCAAGGATTGTTCGCGAAGTCGCAAGACACGGTGGCGAAATAGAATATTTTGTTCCAGAGTATGTAAACTCAAAATTGCGCGAAAAATTCAAGAAATTTAACGCATAATATTAATCACAATCGACGATGAAAAGTATTTATATTTCAGCAACTGAGCCACGTAGCGGTAAAAGTATATTTGCTCTCGGATTAATGAGTTTGTTCAAGAGGCGCGTGAATCGTGTGGGTTTCTTCAAGCCAATAAGCAATAATCCGATTAGCTCACCCGACGAGGATGTCGTGATGATTAAACAACTATTTGATCTGTCACCGAGTATAGAAGAGCTTAGTCCTTTGCATATTGAGCAAGTGGGCAAGCTGTTAGCGAGTGGTGGTGAAGAGGAACTTGCCACAAAAGTGTTACATTCATTTAATAAAATCTCAAATCAATATGAAGCCATAGTAGTAGAGGGTACCGATTACGTAGGCACTCTCGCCTCCTTAGAATTAGACATTAACGCTATTATTTCTAAGACAATAGACGCACCGGTTCTCATGGTTGCCAGTGGTGAAAACAGATCAAATATTGAGATCATTGAAAGTGTAAGCGCAGCTAAAGAGTCGTTTGATGAAAAGGGTTGTGAGCTTATTGGTGTGGTGGTTACCAAGGTCGATAAGGATATTCTTGATGCTACTACCACTATTTTGAGTAAGGAATTGGGATTTAAGGGAATCGATTTACTCGGAGTTCTTCCATTTGACGAGCTTCTCGGACGTCCACGAATGCAGGAGATTGCTACCAAATTAAATGCTGAAATAGTTCACGGCAAAAAATTCTTAAACAATTTAGTAGTACAAACGCGCGTTGCAGCAATGACGATTGGAAACGCTCTTGACCGGTTTGAGGATGGGATGTTACTGATAATCCCCGCTGATCGTGAGGGAATGATAATCGCTGCGATGATTTCGCGTGTTGCAACTACGTATCCAAATATTGCGGGCATTATATTATGTGGAGATTTTAGTCCATCTGAATCGGTATTGAAGCTAATTGAGGGATTGAGTGGATTTAATATTCCGATTATTAAGGTCCATTGGGATACTTTTAATACTGCAATAAGGGTTAGTGAAATGACCGTTTCACTGTATGCTGAAGACACTGAAAAAATTAGTATTGTCTTTAGGGACATTCAGCGGCATGTTACCCGGGAAAAGGTCTATCATCTTCTTGATATGAAGCGGGAGCCGCGAACCACACCGATTGTATTCTTGAACGGCTTAATTGAAAGAGCGCGGAGCAACAAGAAAATTATAGTTTTGCCTGAAGGATCTGAAGAAAGGACGCTAAAGGCTGCGACAAAAATATTATCCGATGATGTGGCTGAAATTATATTGCTTGGGGATGAGAATGAGATTAATGACGCTGCCACCCGTGTAGATGGAAAAATTGATAGAGCGACCATTATCAATCCAATGAACAGCCCCATGCTTGATAAATACGCTGCTGAATACGTTGAGATCAGAAAACACAAGGGTATGAATTATGATCATGCACGAGATGTGATGATGGACTCTATCTATTTCGGTACGATGATGGTAAATTTAGGGGATGCTGATGGCTTAGTTTCTGGAGCTTTGCATACTACGCGAAACACTATAAAGCCAGCATTTCAAATTATAAAAACAAAATCCAATGGGAGTATCGTGTCAAGCGTATTCTTTATGTGTCTCGAAGATCGTGTACTGGTTTATGGCGATTGTGCGGTAAATCCTAAATCAAATGCGGAGCAGCTTGCTGATATCGCCATAACGTCCGCTAAGACATCCAAAGCTTTTGGATTCGACCCAAAGGTTGCGATGTTATCATATTCGACCGGGACATCCGGAATTGGACCGGAAGTTGAAAAGGTGAAAGAGGCTACAAGGATAGTGATGGAGAAGGAACCAAATTTGCAGGTTGAGGGTCCCATACAATATGATGCTGCTATTTCGCCAATAACAGCACGGGCAAAGATGCCGGAAAGCTTAGTTGCAGGTAAGGCAAATGTGTTGATTTTCCCTGACTTGAATTCTGGAAACACTGCATATAAAGCAGTTCAGGGATCTGCTAAGTTAATCGCTGTAGGTCCAGTGCTTCAAGGATTGAATCGACCTGTGAATGACCTGTCCCGCGGTTGCCGAGTGGATGATATAGTCTATACAATTGCAATTACCGCTATCCAGGCTGTGGGAATTAATGATGCTTAGATGTTTCAGTCCATTTATTAAATTTTCAATTAAATAAGCTTAACAAGGAATAATTAAATTGCCAACTTACGAATATATATGCGATAAGTGCGAGAATAAAATTGAGTACTTTCAAAGAATTACTGAAGCACCGAAAACAGAATGCCCAAATTGTGAAGGGAACCTTAAAAAGATGGTTACAATTGGAGCTGGTGTTATATTTAAGGGCAGTGGTTTTTATGAAACAGACTATAAGAAGCGCGACAGGGGAGATGGCAATAAAAACAGTAAATATTCCACTGATAAACCAACTGAAAAAAAGTCAGAACCGAAGTCAAAAACTACTGAATCAATAAAGGAGTAGGAGAGAATTTGAAGAAGATGATTTTTAAGAATATGAAAGACCTCAAAAAGATGATAGAGTTATTCGAGGTTCATAATGTAGAATACTCTTGGTATTTTCTCAATAAAAAATATGAGATGCATCTTGGTGGGGCTAATGTGGATCATGTAAAAATGCTGATCAGAGATAGCGGCAGTACGGTCGAATTCAAATGGGGGGAATACTATTGGTAATCATGATTAATATACACAAAGGAATAAATATATGAAACTTCCAAAAAATCTACCCCGACCAATGTTTATTCGTGCAAACGACTATGTATCAATCGCGGGATCAGATTATATCGTCAAACGGAATGAATTTGGACAAATGATCAAAGTTCTGGGACGAGTAAGTCGCAAATTGCCATCATTAAAAGACGTGATATGGGCCCTGAATGCACATCGTCAAGTTGCTTATTGGGGAAGTAAATATTTCATGTGGGAAAGAATTGACAACGAAATTGTGGACGCTATTAAGGCTACTGTGTGGGAAGCTGAAAAGCGCCGTGGAATAGACCCGCCTGATCCAAAAACACTTGAAGAGGAAGATATGTACGGTTAAGGGAAATAATACTCTCAATATCAATAAAAAAAGTGCGGTAATGTATATTACCGCACTTTTTATGTTAATTATTTATTAATTGACAGTGACTAATTCAAAACAAAGTCCTATTTAAGGCATATAATTTTCATGGCTTGAGTGTGTGTTAAAGTACTTAACTGAACAAAATATACACCTGAGCCCCAATCTGTTGCATCAAAACTTAGCTGATTAACTCCCACGTTATACCTTGCCTGCGATTCTTGATGGATTACACGACCCGCAATGTCATAGACCGCCAACGAAATGGGGTTGTGGTCCCTGACAAGGAAATTGACTGTTACCCTTGAGTTAAATGGATTAGGGTGCACTGATTGCAGCATAGTAGTCTTCGGTACTATTGGCTCATCAATAACCGGCACATCGAGAATATTTAACGTAATCGGAATTTCTGCAGGACTATTTAACGAATTGTGGTAAATAGTCAATAACCCCTCATACCGTCCATACCCAAATCCATCGTCGAACAAGTTCAAGCGAATTACAGTCTCACCGTCAGGGTCAACAACCCCTTCAGTATTATCAAGCACCATCCAATCAGAATTTGCTTCAACGAAGTACATCATAACTTTATCGCCACCATCATTATCTGAGGCTGCACCAATGGTAAAAAAGTAAGTACTAAACGGATCTACACTGATTGAAAAACATCCGGCATTAGCTTTATGACCAGGTGGCGTACTTATTACAAATGGCTCCCACAATTCGCCAGTTTCGGGATTGACCTTGATAATGTAATCGTTGTCATCATCGCGAAGTCTGGCAACCACATATAGAGGGAATCCATCTGGATCAGCTGCCCAATATGCGAGCCCATATAGCCGAAAAGATCCCATATCAATTGGTTCTAATCCGGGGTCATTTCCCTCTCTATCACTTGGGATTAGATCGGTTAGCCTATCACATTGCCACAATACTTCCCTGTCCGAATCCCAGGCAACATATTTTGCTCTACGTAATGGTGATTCAAAAGTGCTCAACAACTCGCCATCTGTGGTGAAATTATAAATTGTATCGTCCACACCACCCCAAACAGTTATTCCGTCCGTTGTTAATCCATACATACCGAGATTTGCATCCCCGAACTGATTAAATGAATCTAAGAATGCGCCTTCCATGTCTAACGTATAAAATACATTAGATTCGCCATGGCTGGTGACAATCATTCGATCACCCACATATGCTATTCCATTAATTCCAGAAAAATCAGTTTGCCTTCCCACATCGAATGTTGCGACTCGTGTCCAGGGATTTGGGAGATTCCCCACCAATTCTACTTCTGTAGTCCACTCTAATGGGCCATTTCCCGAGTTAGCTATGGTAATGTCCACCCGTCCAGTGTCACCTGAATCAGTGTTTGCGATAATTCGCACTGGATCAATGCTGAATAGTGGATGATATAAGGAAAAATCAGTTGATATTTCTTCCCCCTCAACCAACTCAATTTCAAACACAGTCGAATCATTGTAGCCGCGATAGGTAGCGGTTAAGGTGTGAATTGTATCTGCGTAGGCTTCAATGATAGAATAACGACCACTTCCATTCGTTCGTGCTTCTTGACCTAATGAAGATTTTACAACTGCGCGTTCAATCGGATCTCCGGTCTCAATATCGTAAACGTAACCATTTAACGACCCCAGTGCATAATAAAAGTTCAAATCATAGTGATAGCCGATGTCCACTGTACCCTGATCCGGTTCAAGGCTTATATGTGTTGTATAAACGTCCATATCTAAATTTTCAGCAGAATCACTTCCCTGATCGATTCCCGGGCTCTCATCATCGAGATAATAATTGTTGAATCCCCATATTGGGTCTCGCCCACGGGCATATCGTGGTCGTTCTTCAACCAGATCATCACCAAACCACCCGGCTTCAACATCTTCGCCACCCTCTACGATACAGTTATAAATTCTGATCATTCTATTATCATTACCGAGTATTGCAGCAAGGTTGTCACCCACCCCTGCAGAATTACCCCAAAAAATGGAATTTCCTATTATGGGCATAGAATCACGGTCTTTGTATATTGCACCGCCCCAATTTCTGGCTTCATTATTTAGGAAATTGCAAAAGTCTATTTTTACGTCTGTACCATTGTTGAACATAGCGATAGCACCACCATGCACAAAACGGGATTCATTTCCTCTAAAAATACAATTAAAAAAGTCCACATCCGCTGACTGTCTAATATGTATAGCTCCACCCATACTGTCAGCAGTGACATTAATAAAATAGCAATAATTAATCTGAACATCACCGCCGCTAATGTATAACGCAGATCCGGATCGTATGCCTCGCATATCACTGAAAACGCAATATTCAAAGACACCGTCACTACTAATTACCTTGGTGCCAACCGAATCTCGATCACTACTAATGTCAGTAATAATGCAATTTGTAACTCGCCAAAAATCTTTTCTGTCAATTAGTATGGGCGATCTTGAAAAGTTGCGAATAGTAAAGCCTGATAATCTTGATCGATCATCGAGTGTAAATGCGCTTCGCCTTATACCATCTCCGTCAATAATGCAGTTTTCAGGTCCATTTTCCGAAATTAGTTTTACGCGCGTATCAATGTCCAAATCTACATTTTCGTCTCCCCTGTAAATACCATCCGCAACAAGAACCGTGTCGTTTGCTCGAGCGGCTAGTAATCCATCTTCTAAGTTGTCATAGTCTTGTGGCACCCTTATTATATCGGTAAGACCGCTGTTAAAAATCCCTGCAATAAATAATACAAGGAGGGTGTTTAATGTTGTCCTTTTCATGAGAATCTCCATTTTGATTAGTGAATGAGAAGCTGTATTTTACTTAATAAATTCATATTATCTATAAAGTAGTCAAATTTAGAATAGCGATCAACGTTATCACGACACTATTTTGAAATTATAGTACGCATTCTAACATTAATAATGCTGTGCAAAAAATGCAGGAGTCTTGTATATATAGCACTAACCATAATTAATGAATGGAAATTTGTTATATAATTGGTTAAAAGATCACTCTGTTATTGAATATTTGTTCGTACCACCTTGCAATAATATAAAGCGAATTAGGAACCAGTGTTTATTTATATAATTGTTAATTAAGAATTAATGTAATTGCTTGCTGATATACAAAATTTGAGTCCGCACAATATATTGTGCTATAGCAGACATGAGGGTGATAATAATAATTATTGGCACTTAATTAGCACCTTATTATACAAGAACAATAGTTGCTGAAGAAATTGACAGACTATACGAAATTACGATTAACATTAACTTACTACTTCAATAATTGGGCTGACAAATGAAATGCGTACGCTTGAACACTAATCTGAAGAATCTAAAAGCAATATATTTGAATTTAATAATCACGACAATTCTGATGGTGTTGATATTTACTAATCAAAGTATTGCTGCAATAGGTAACCATACTGTTAACTTCAGCAACTCACTTTTTATTACATCACAAAATGAAATTTCCATTCACTTACAATTTCGGCTTCCAGCATACAAAAGAACTCATACCAATGCCATAGGATCTGATGGAGAGAGGATTAGATACATTAGTCAGGGAGGCGATGCTCCTGAAATTGCTCCTGATATTCCGGTAATTACAAAATTATTTATTATTCCAGATGGAATGATGGCGGAAGTGAAAATTCTTAATCAGGATAGCAAAGTTGAGAGTGACTATTACCCCATTAGTCATGTATTCTCTGAAGGGTTCAGCGAGTATGATGAAAACGATGATGTTTTAATTGATCGAATGTGGAGTAAATATTTAATGAACAGTAATACAAATTTACCTGTTCAATTAGATAAACCTGTAATAATGCGTAATTATCGCCTTCTCCCTGTCTCTATTCATCCTTTTTCTTACGATAAAGAAAGTCATACTTTACATATTATTGAAAATATAGAATTCGAGCTAACTTTTCGCACAGATCCCAATGCGGAGCAATATTTTCGCGGATTAAGGACTCCACAGCCTTCGCGCTACATTGATAAAATAATAAGTAACTTAGTGATGAATCCTCCACCTTTGAGGGATGAAGGAATTAATGGAGGGGCAATTGCCTATGTAATTGGTGATTGGGATAATGTTGCTGAATCATTAGAGCCATTGATTGAATGGCGTCGCAAAATGGGGTGGACAGTTGATCTGATCAGAGTTGAAAACAATTCAGAGCGAGCGGATATAAAACAAGCTATTCTAACTGCTTATGAAGAATGGGATATAACTCCAGAATATGTCGTTCTCGTTGGAGATGCACCGGGGATGGAAAACAATGTTTATAAGCTCGCTTACTGGAATGTGCAAAACGGTGCCAACACAGCATATGAGACTGATCATAAGTACAGCACACTTGCAGGTGATGATATATTGCCTGAAGTAGCAATTGGAAGATTAGTTTTCAATTCTATTGATATGCTTGAGGGTCAAATTGAAAAAATTATATCTTATGAGTCTGACCCATATATGCCACAAGAAGGGGATGATGTTAACTGGCAAACACGTGCTGCAGTTGCGGCGACTGATTCACGGAGTGGAAAATCGTCAATAGACATCTGTCGATGGTTTAAGTATTTGGCTCTTGAACATGGGTACGAGCAGGTTGATGAATTTTATTGGAGCAACCAAAACAGACAGCGTAACCCACTTGGCTTCCTAAATGAGACCATAGAGAATGGCGTTTCCTTTGTTCTTTATCGCGGGTGGTCACATATGAATGGTTATACTCCCCGTGATGCATCGCAACATCGAAATGGAAGAATGTTGCCATTCGTCATGCTTGCTACCTGTAATACAGGCGACTATGGTCAGAACCTGCAAGACCCAAATTGGTGCTATATAGAGAGATTTGCCTGGAGTAGCATCGGTGGTGCTATCGGTGCAGTGGGTGCAGCAGGCGCAACACACACAGCCTACAACAACCTGTTTGCCACTTCCACAATGAAGGCTCCCTTCGTAGATGAGATTTACTCTCAGGGATGGGCGACAATGGCAGGTAAATTGGAACTAATGAAGCATTATTCTGGTCTCGGTGATATTGATCATCCGGAAAACCGCGGCATGGAAGCGTGGTTGACTGAATTTTATATTTTCAATTTAATGGGTGATCCAGCGGTTGAGCTATTTACAGCAGTGCCGAGAGTATTGAATGTAACCCATGCTGAGGATCTACGGCAAGGCGAATCTAAATTTTCAGTCCGTGTAAATTTTGATGATAATGATGCAGTGGCGACCGATACTCGCGTGTGTCTATATATGCCTAACGAATTTCAGCAGGTTGAATACACCGACTCTGACGGAGTCGTGGATTTCATGCTTGATCCAAGTCTGGTTGATGAGGGTAGCGTGTATCTTACCGTATCAGGACCCAACTTGAAGCCGTATTCTATCGAATTCGAGATTGAGGATGCGCGATATTTTCTCGGTGCGACTTCTTTTTTGATTGACGATGATGACGAAGGCGAAAGTATTGGGGACGATGATAGAATAGCAAATCCCAACGAGAGAATAGAACTGTCAGTAGAAATTAGTAATCTGGGTAATAGAACACCTAACGGTGAGGTTACTGTAGTACTTGTTCCACAAAGCCCACACATTAGCATTGAAGATAACATTATTGTTATTGGAGGTTCACCTGAACCAGACGAATCAGATAATATGGTATTTTTAGTCGATATAGAGGGAGGATTTCCTAACAGAACATTAGCAAAGTTTGATGTTGTTATCTCCGCTGGCGAATCCGAATGGAGCAGTTCTTTCGCCTTTCAGGTAGAGGGTGCTCAAATTGAGATTGGCTGGATCGAGTGGGAAGATAATGAACTGATGCCTGGAGATACAGCTACAGCTATTATAACTATTATCAATGAAGGTGAGCGGGGAACAGCAGACCTTGAAGGTGAGCTGATTAGCATGACTAATACTATTAGAATTGTAGATGGTGATGTCTCATTTGAAGCAATTGCTGCTGGAGATGAGATTGAGGCAAATAGGTTAGTCACTATAGTCGCTACAAATTTCCACCTTAGTGGAGCAAAAGCAGATTTCGCTTTGGCCCTGGAAGATGCGGATGGATTTCAGGATACAGCGTATTATGACATGACTATCAGCCGGGTTCGTAGAAACGAGCCTTTTGGTCAGGACAACTACGGTTATATTTGTGTAGATAATACGGCTGAGGGATATGCCATTCATCCACGGTTTGATTGGATTGAGATCGACCCAAATCTAGGGGGGAGAGGAACAGACACAGGCTTACATGATAGGGCAGAGGAGTATGATCGGAGCGTGGTTATCGATTTGCCGTTCGAGTTCGTTTATTATGGCGAATCGTTTAATCAATTGACAATCTGTAGCAATGGTTGGGTTGCATTTGGTGACTACGAACTGCTGAACTCAGCCCGAAATAGACACATTCCTTCCGGCGAGGTTGCTCCAGCTATGCTTTGTCCATTTTGGGATGACCTAATAACTCCGAATAACGCTGGAATTTATTATTGGTATGATGAACAAGTAAATAGATTCATCGTTGAATACTCTAACCTCAGGCGTCTTGGACCTCAAAATAATAACGAGCCTACCGAAACCTTTGAAGTCATACTTTTGGACCCGGCGAACAATCCTACTCAAACCGGTGATGGAGATATTATTTTTCAATACCTCGAAGTAGAAGATAGCCGATCTGCATTTCAGTTATGGGATACTCCTTATGCTACGGTTGGCATTGGCAGCGTAGATCAGACTGATGGCATAGAATATACGTATTGGGGACAGCTTCACCCTGGAGCAGCACCATTAGAGCCTGAGCGAGCAATCAAATTTACTACTATGACCGAATATCACACGGTTAATGTAACGGGGAGCGTATTGGATGCCGAAACGGGTGAGCCTATTCCTGGTGCCAAAGTTAGTGCGTCTTATGGTAATTTTTCCTTGACGGAGGAAGATGGAACATTTGTGTTGGGTGAAACATTACCATTTGATAATTATAGCTTTACGGCATCAAAGGTATTTTTTAGTGATTCTACAATTTCTGGAGTTGCAGTGGAGTTGGATGAAGAAATTGAATTAATTTTCAGGTTGAATCATCCCGAATTTGTTCTTGATCCAGGTAAGTTAAGTCTTGAGTCAGTCTATGTTGACAGTATTTCAACTAATTTTCAAATTGAGAATTCTGGTAACGGAGTCTTACAATTTGATAGTAAAATTGAATTTTCCAGCGAGGTTGAGATTTGGGACCAAATGTTGGATATTCAGGTTGAGGAAGATTTAGATGATAGTGAAGTCAGGGGTATTGTCTGGGCAGATGATTACTGGATTGTTGCCGGGGGCGGGAATGGCGTAATTGGTGAAAACTGGTTTTACAAATTTAACATAAATGGTCACTATCGCGGTAGAATAAGCCAACCCGTTGAATCCCGGTTTGGTATAAGAGACATGGAATTTGTTGATGGCTCACTATACGGGATTAATTCATATAATAATAATCAGCGTGAAATACTCAAGATTGACCCAGAAACTGGTGAAATTTTGTTAATATGGGATCTTTCAGAACAAAATATATACTTTAGAGCGTTGGCAATTGATCCAGAAGCACACAGGCTTTATGTAGCGGGTACATCACCTGGCATATATGAGTATGAGATTATGAACGACTCTACCTTGTCCTATATTGGTTCACATGAAATTATGGATGACAGAACAGATCGGGGCATACATCCATATGGATTAGCACTATATAGCGATGACCCTGATGGTTATTCGCTGTATCTTTACAATACGGATGAGCCTCTGCAAAATGATACGATACCTGACGTTTCGGTGTATAAAGTTGATGTAAATAATTGGTCAACTATGTTTGTGACGGGGTTAGAATTTTTATCGGGCAGTGCTAGGGGTAGAGGAGGAATATGTATAACACCAAACTGGAGCAATACAAATTGGGTGATGGCTGCTGTAGTAGATGCTCGTAACGAGGATGATTATATTGCTGTATTTAACTTGGGTGATAACTCTACATGGATTGAAATTGAGCCGGTAAGCGGTGAATTATTGCCTCAGGAAGTAGTAGATGTCGAATTAATATTACATACAGAGAATTTAGATTCTGGGAGCTATGAATTTAATATTGAATATGTTATTAATGCAGATCCTGGAAATCAGACTCTGCCTGTTAGTGTCTCTGTACTTGTAAATATTCCAACTTCAAACATTACATCACCGGATGAGTTTAGCCTCATGCAAAATTGGCCAAACCCATTCAACTCAACCACAAGAATCAACTTTAATTTGAAGACTGACCAAATTATTAACCTTGAAGTGATTGATTCGATGGGCAGACAGGTTGCATCATTAATTGATAATAAACAGACTGAGGCAGGTCAACACACAATATCGTTTGAACAGGGTAATTTTTCAGCAGGAGTTTACTTCTATCGCCTACAGGCTGGATCACAAATTGCCGTGAGGAAGATGGTATTACTAAAATAGATTAGGATTTATTTTACTGAAACCCTAATCTATTTTAGTAAATGAAAAATTAATATCTACCTTAGTTTAGACACCGTCTTAAAACAAACAGGTTTATGTCCACATTACCACTAAATTCAGCTTAAATAATAAGCTCAGCAATTTAGCTGAATTGATGGACTAATTCACCACTACAGTTTTTAACTTCTCGCTATCTACCTCGGGATGAATTTCTACAAAATTAAAAGAATACGCTTTTTTGGGTGGAGTTTTTGCATCTTCTTTTAGCCGAAATACGTACTGTCCACAATTACTGCCAATTTCATTTTCTTCATCCTCCCCATAGCTTTCAATCACTTGGAAACCCTTGTCACAAATTGAATTAATAACCGCCTCTGCCTCTTCAGGAAATTCATAAAGCGAAACTAAGTTATTTCTTACGGCACTATGTGTTGGATTCATGGGAGTAATTTTCATTAAAAAAGTGTCAGGATTAAAATACTTAATTAATTCATTAGCATCAACGGGTACACCTTTCATCAGCGCAAAGTTAAGAGTTATCTTCCGCCCACCGGTCAAATACATTCTATCGCCGTATTCTGACATTTGTTCAAAACTCCATGTAGGCACAGGGATCAATTTCCGCCTTATTATCGGGTCTGTTGTGTGAACTGAAAATTGAAATTGAAATCTATCAGGGTATATATCATTCTTAATCTCGAGTAATTCATCAAAAAACTTTTCTCTTCCTCGAGGAGCAATGCTTGATATTGATGGCATCAACCCAGGCGCATCGAATTCATCAGGCAATGTTCTCAGTAAGTCCAATACATGATGGTTATAAGCGGGATCCCCCATCCTTGAAAACTGAATTTTCCATTGCTTGGAAGGAACCTTACCGGGTTCAAACTTCTTTGCAACCAAATACTTCAACTGAAACAACATCTCGTCAGCAGTTAGCTTACGTTTATATTGCAATCCGGCATCACAGAAATGGCATCCTGCGGGGCAACCGAACAGTGTGGATATGATGTTGACCCACTTCACATCCTTTGGATAAGGCGGTCTGGTGGATTCTACGAATTCTATCTTTTGTCCTTGTTCGGACTCCGCTATGTATATATGCGCCATGCCCTCGTAACCAATTTTACCTATAACACGCACAGATTATTCCTTTATTATTTTATTTAACCTCATCGCAGCCGCAATTCCATCTCCTACCGAAATTCCTGTCTGACGATTGATACCATTTGTTACATCACCAACCATTAAAAGTTTGCCCTGTTTCTCTAATTCTGACATTTGTTTGTAAACATCTGTACTCAAACATGAGATATTCGGTTCTCGCCCGATGGCGATAATCAAATAATCAGCTTCTTCAAACTCTCTTACTCCAAAATTGTCCCACTCGATCTGCAAATTATCTCTATGAATTGAAACATCGATTAGATTAGAGTCTTCATAATATGATATATTTATGTTGTTTATTGCAGACTCAAATAGATGTGATAGACATCTTGTACGTTTGCTGCGATTATGAATTCTTACCATGTTCTTTTTCGCAAGGTTGATGGCATAATCAAATGCGGCATCACCTGCTCCTATAATTGAAATGTGCAGATTCTGTTGATCGAGAATAGAGTATATCTCGGGTAATATTTTTTCACAGGATTCGTGATTTATGTTGTTGATAGTAAATTTTTTAGGTATTGTTCCTGAAGCGAGAACTACGTGTTTGCAATCTACTTTCCCATGATCGGTGTCTAACTCAAAGCCATTATTGTTTAAGTCTATCATATTAATTCTTTGCGATGAAACTGTTACGCCGAGACGACTAAGTTGTAATTTGAAAAGCTTAATCAGGTCAGGTCCGACAATTCCTTGTGGAAATCCAAGGTAATTTTCCACGAGATTTGCATTTCTGAGCAGACCTCCAACATCATCTTGCTCATATAATACGCAATTAATATCGTATAATTTTAATTGTAAAGCTGTCGCTATTCCCGCAGGTCCTGCTCCAATTACAGCAACATCAATCATTGATAGCTTCGGTGATGCTGCCTATCAATCGGTCCATACTCGTCATCACAGCAAATCCGTGTGATAAATTTAGTAGAGATGCTGAGTGGTGTGCTTTATTATATGTAGCTGTACCATCAACAGGGAGGAATGGTTGAAATCCTCTCACAAATGCTGAACGTATGGTGGTCTCGACACATAAATGCGTCATTACACCAGTTACAATTAAGTCTTTGATGCCTAATTGGCTTAATATATCTGGCAATTCGGTCTCATGGAAAGCATCATATTCTGATTTAACAATTACAGTTGTACTTAGTTCAAAAATTTTAGGTGTCAGTTTACTCATTTCGTCAGGCTCAGTAATAACTTGATTCCACCACTTTTTCATCATGCCTTTGTATCCCACTTTATTAATATGTCGTGTACAAATGACAGTTAAATCTCTTTCAATATAAAGCTTAGCAAGATTTACCACTGCTGGCACAATTGCGGGAGAGCTGGCAATATATGCGTGAGAGGATTGTGACAGAAAATATCGCTGCATATCAAGAATGAGCAGAGCAGAATTATTCCAATCGGGTACAATGCCATTGTGTCGTAGGCTTTGCGGGCAATAATCAAGCAGATCTTGCCCCATTTGTTTAAGATTATTGCTGTTAAAGTACTTTTCTTTCAAAAGCAATTCCATTTAATTGATATAAAATTATGAAAATTATTCGCACCTCAATCTAAACATACTATCCAATTTCGTCAAGTAATGTTGAAAAAGCTTTGCGATTGTGATAAGGATGTTTTCTGAAAAATATCGTATATACTTTGCCAAACCAACTCAATCACGCTAATATCTTTATTTCAGTATTACAATTATAATAAAATTGTAGTAAATTAATATGCTAAACAGATTTATAATAATGGTTTTTGTTAAAGCGCGGACATCCAATGGCATTGATAAAAAGAGTATTGAAATACATCAGCCTAACAGCTATAGCTACACTGATAATTTCGATACCGGTATCGAATCTCCAGCAATTTGAACAGGTAGATGAAAAAATATTCCAACAATTCTGGGATTATTTACACAACACATCATCAGGTTTAGCTTCAGGTTCGGCTACTGCTGACGGCAGACCACTCCTGTGGAAGAGTCGGGATAGACTTACTCGGGTTGATATGGAATTTCACTATAGAGATGACCTCGGCTATGCTTTCACCGCAATTACGGATGTAAATGATCTAAACGAATATTACGCTGGAATGAATTCTGTCGGTTTCGCTATTGAAAATACCGATGCTCATAATTTTGAAAGAGATAACCCGCTAAGAAATGGTTGGGGTGATACTCCCGACGATGGCGAGACAATGCTGCAGGCATTAGCTACATGCCGAACTCTTGATGATTTTGAAGTTTTTCTCGATTCATTAAACGAGGATGGACGAACCTATAACTTTAATTATGGTGTATTTGATGCCTTTGGTGGAGCCGCAATTTTTGAGTGTTCTGCCTATAATTTCACAAGATATGATGCCATAGATGTGCCAAATGGATTCCTTGTGCGTTCAAACTATGCATATTCAGGACCCGGTGGTGATAGATTGGAAGTTAATAATGATGGACCACTAACCGACGCACAGCACGGTCTTCACAGGCACGACAGGTCACTCGAATTATTTAATCTTGGTGCAGAAAACAATGAACTTACCGTCCAGTACATTTTAGAGAATTTAGTTCATGACGTAACAAATCGAAGTCTTGATCCTTACCCATTGCCCTTTGAGGGTTATGATGGCGATCACCCTTATGGATGTGTAAACAATCTCGCCGCAATCTGTCGGTTTACGTCGAGGGCAGTTATTGTTGCCCAGGGTATTCGTGAGGGAGAGCATCCCGATATGAGTACGCTCTGGTCGATTGTAGGAACACCTCTTTCCGGGATAGCCTTACCGCTGTGGGTTCGTGCTGGATCGGTTCCTGTTGAATTTGATTCTCCAGATAGCAGCATTCTCTGCCATAGATTCATAGAATTGCGAGATTGGTTGTATGATAGGGACAACAACGCTGTAGATACTTGGCGACTAAGAACCCACGAACAGACCGGACTATGGGATTTCATATTTCCACTGCAACGTGAAATCATTGCGAAAACAAACCATTTTATTCGTTCCAACGATTTTGACTTTGACAGGATGGAAGCTTTTCAGAATTTAATGGCTCGGCAGGTGACTGATTCGATGTATGCCTGGCGCCCGACTTATGACGTTAATGAAATACTTGAGCCAGTTTATTGGGAAAACAATATTTCGCTTTTATGGGAAGAAGATCCGGGTGAAATTTTTGGTAATGAACCTCCACAGGGATATGTTATCTACCGTAGCGATGAACCATTCAGAGAAAAAATACGCGGTGATAGCTTGGCTTATGTTGAAGAGCCACAATGGACGGATTACGACATGCCGTCCGGGGGAGTATTTTATCGGATTGAAGCGAGATATTAAAAGGTTAGACTAAAGGTTAGAGTCACAAGTTTATAATTGAGACTCTAACCTTTAGACTTTTGACTTGCAACGTATTACCCAACATAGACTGGCATACCTAACCAAGGCCAGATGTAGCGTATGAAAATACCTAAGACAATCAATAAAATTATTGTTGCGGGGATACCAGCCTTAAAAAATTGACCTGTCGAGAAAAGTCTGCTTTCGTATGCAATTGCGTTTGGCGCAGCTCCCACAAGCAACAGAAATGGCATTCCAGCAGCGGCGAGTGCTGAGAAAAGAATCACTTCGGGTGCAAGATTGATATATGGCGCAATCACTAAACCAACCGGAAGGGTGATAGCGATTGCGGCGACGTTCATTATTAGGTTTGTCATTGCCATAACAAAAAAAGCCAGCCCCATTATGAATATAAACCAATGCGAATCTTTGAATAGATTTAACCATTTAATTGCCAGCCATGATGCTGCTCCAGTTTGCCAGAGACAGAAGCCAATACTCATAGCACCACCAAACAACAGGACAATATTCCAAGGTATTTTTTGTAAATCATCCACAGTTAATACTCTGAAAACGAAAAACAGAATCGTGGATACTAAAATTATTGCACTTTTATTCAATGGCTCGAGAATCGGAATAAATTCGCGTAGGCTAAGCAGCGCGATGCATGCAAATACAATAATTAAGGTAGATATTTCGGCTGAGGTTAATTTACCTAATCTTGTATTCAAAATTGCCACACGTTGGTGCAGGCCAACGATAGTTTTTTTCTCAGGCTTGAATATTACAAAAATTAGCACCCATAACAGAATAACCATGACAAGTCCAATGGGGAGCATATAGTACGACAGCTCGAAAAAATTAATTTCGCGCCCGGTTATATCTCGATAAAATCCGATAGCCACTGCCCCTCGGGCTGCACCCAATAGAGTTATAACACTTCCGGCACCGGCTACAAATGCCATCCCAATAAATAGACCTTTACCAAAATTAGTTGGTTTGTCACTCGGTCCGTACAATCCATTTATTGCCATCAATATTGGGTAAACGGCTGCGGCAACAGCGGTGTGAGCTATGATAAGTGTCAAGCAGGCTGTCATGAAAAAACATCCGAGATAGATCATGCGTGTGTTTTCCCCCACAATCATCAGCATTTTGTAAGCCAACCTTTTTGTCAGTCCTGTCTTGGCGAATGCTGTGCCTATCATTATAGAGCCAATAACGAACCATACAGATGGGTCCATAAAGTCCCCGAAGGCTTCTCGCGCTGGGCGAATTAGAAATAACACTTGAACTACGCCAATAGTTATGCCGGTGATACCTATTGGGACAACCTCTGCTACCCACCATATAACAGCCCAGAGGAAAAGACCAAGCGCAGCTTTACCCTCATTGGTTAATGTAAATGATTTTCCTGTAGGGTCGATTGCGTCATGCCATGGCTTGGAAAAATATACCACCATGAATAATGATATACCAAGAAGGATAAGAAAGATTCGCTTTATGTCATATCGACGGTATTGGGCACCAACGTAGATATTCTCTGGGATAGAAGGTAAACCTGACTGTGCTTGATCCCCTCCAAAGGGCATTTCAGGTTTTTGAATCATATTAAATTAATTCAAGAGATTGATATTTATCGATATAATTACTAAATAAAATAATAATTTGGTTTCAAATCAGCATTGTTTCAATATTTACAATAGCACGATCTAAATCTTCCATAATTTTGTCCTTTAAGTCCGCTCGAATACCAATTCCGGTCAAATATTTATCTTCCCAAATATCAGTAGATACATTGATTCCATTGGATATGCCGTGATCGTTGCAAAGGCGATTTGCAACTTGAACAATACTTTCGACACGAGGCTTTTTGGGTGATGCAAAAAAGTCGCCATGATGTTTGCGGACGGATGCAGATATTACACCGGATATCTGCCATGTTTTTTCTAAGAATTCGGCTCCGAGTTCGGCGTGGTCAATTACAAATTTATTTTGTTCAAGATAGTCGAGTGGTGCATCATCGTCGCTAACCGTTTCAAGAAATGTATCGTATTCATCTGTCATAAGGAAACTAAATACTATTATACCGACATCATGCATTAAGCCGGCAAGGTAAGCTGTGTCTTGATCAAAAGTCTTGTGTCCAACTTTTTTGCTTAATAGTTTTGATAAAATTGCAACCGCAAGTCCATGCCTCCAAAATTCATTTGTGTCTATCATCATAGAGCTACTGTTGAATTGTGACAGAGCAAAAGAGTAAACTAATTCTCTGACGGTTTCTAATCCAAGTCGCCCAATAGCCATGGATAAAGATTTGCTTTCAGCTCTTCCGCCACCATACATGACACTGTTAGCAAGCTTAAGAATCCTGCCGGTCAAAACTGGTTCAGTCTCGATAAGTTTAGCCACAGCAACTAAACTAGTCGTAGGATTCTGTATTTTATATTCTATTCGTTGCACTATGTCAGGAAGGGGGGTAAATCGCTGTTTAATTGTAACAGTGAAAGAACGGTAGAACTCAAACGTACTCCCAATAACCAAAGTTAATAATATTAAATTTTTTCGTATGCCAAATGTAATAACAAGCGCTCGCAGGCAATCAATGGATATATAATAACCTATGGCGCAGGTCAAAGTCAATAGTGCAAAAAATATTCCTGTTTTTTTTCAGATAACACAGGCATAATAAGGCTACTGTAATAAATAATAGATAATGTTACATGTTGACCTCTGACCTTATTTTATTATTGACAATTGGATGATTTAATCTTTTATTGTGGATAGGAATAATAGACTGTAGAAAGTGGAAGTAATAAAACATAATTATATGATATATTGGAGAACCGTAAATGGTACTAATTATGCATTTAACTCTCTTGTTAGCAAGCATTATTACAATTTTAATGGATGTGTTTTTATTATCTCATCTCCAGCCATCGCTCTATCAGTTTTTCAGAAGAAACCTTAACCTGCATTGAGTGCCACTATACCAGTTAGCAAATTATTCAAGCAGTTAGCAAATTATTCAAGAATGAGGTACATCAAAACACTACCGGGCAATGGTCGGGTGTTATGAGTGTCATCAAGCCAAGAAGGGCGATATTGATGCTTACGAACACGGTGGTGAATTCAACAGCAATATTGTTTCACCCAAAGACTGCTCCCGCTGTAACTGTAAGGAAGTAGTTGATTTATCAGTGAGCCTCCACACCAAAGCAGGAACTATATTGGGTTCCCTCAATAATTTCCTCGCCAAAATCATTGAGGGCGATCGGGAATATTATGGTGGATCCGCACTTACAGTTTCCGGGTATATTCAACGCCACGGAAGTTTGGTTGGAGAATACTATGATGGAAGTTTGACCGCTGATACTTGGTCCAATTCCGAATTTGCCAGATTTAGTAGCGGGTTGTGAATTATTTAAGAAACCCATAGTCGAATTGCTCAATCGTATGGAACATGCGTTATACCTTTGGTAGGCTGATGGGGGATGAAGCAAAAAATAAGAAATTATCAAGAAGATTTTAAGAAAAGTAACTGAAAATAAACAATATAGGGTATTGAACTGCTTATTAATTGATCTTACAGATACCTAATTAACATAATTAGGAGAAATATTGAGAAAATTAGGAATTATTTTAATTCTGCTCGCCTTTGCTATGAGTTCTAACTCATACGCTGGAGATGTTGATGTGTCTGGTCAAATTCGTTATCGTTTTGAGATAAACGACAAAGACTTTGCGGATTCAACCGCCTCTAACAACTATGCATTCATGCGCACGCGCATTGGACTTAGCTTTGAACGAACAGAGGATGTCAATGCTTTTATTCAAGTTCAAGACTCTCGCAAGTTTGGCGAAGAAGGCAGTACTTTGGGAGATGGATCGGCAGATATGATGGACTTTCATCAGGCTTATGTCACGATCAATAATATACACGGGCACGATGACATGAGTCTTTCAATTGGGCGAATGGAAGTAGCTTATGGTGGGCAAAGGTTCATGGGTGCTGTTGGCTGGCATAATGTTGGAAGAAGCTTTGACGGTATTAAGCTCGGTATGAAGCTCGGTATAGCGAGTATTGACTTGTTTAACTATAAAACCGTTGAAGGAAACATGAACGGCGATGACGGAGACAGTAATGTCTATGGTGTTCATGCAGACCTTGACATAGACCCCTGTGGCACCACACAGATGTTCCTTACCCATGAGCAAAAACGTCCTACTGCAGATCTAAATCGATCAACATTTGGACTATACAGACATGGAATGGTCGGCCACAACATGACATATGAAGTTGATTTTGGCTACCAAATGGGTACTGCAGGTGTTGACTCTGCCGGCACAGACATTGATGTCGCTGCCATGATGATTGGTGTCAGGTTCAACTATTCACTGATGGATATGCCAGCATCACCATCAGTTACGGTAGGATTTGATATGCTAAGTGGTGATGATGGTACAGATGCGACCGAAAATACATCATTCAATACCCTATTCGCAACTAATCATAAATTCTATGGCTATATGGATTATTTCATTGATATTCCAGTGGATGCATATGATCGTGGTTTAAATGATTTAGTAATTGGTATTAAAGCTAGTCCTATGGAGGACCATTGGATAGCCCTTGATTACCATATGTTTATGACAGCTGAAGACTACCTACTTTCTGACGGGTCTGGCGGTACTACGAAGGAAACCGAACTTGGAAGTGAAATTGACATTACCCTAAAGCACAAATACAATAGTAATGTTAAATTTATGGCTGGCTATTCTATTTTTACACCAGGAAAAATATTTGAGCAAACCATGGGAAAAGACTCTTCGAGTTGGATCTATTGGATGGCTGTCGTTAATTTCTAATGGTTTATTAATTTGATGTAAATTAATAAACTTATCCGATTTTTAATGGCATCTGACTTTTAGTTGGGTGCCATTTTTATTTGTGATTCACAGTAGATTTAGCGGATTACACAGATTGTAAGTTCGGTATAATCCGCTAAATCTGTGCAATCTGGTGTGAATAATTCTTGAATCCAATAAAAAAAGGTGCTGTCAAGTCTCGACATGACAGCACCTTTTTGTTGATGTAGCTCGGATTCATCGAATCCGAGGATATCCTTGATACTATTTCAGCAGCAATAATCGCCGTGTCTGCACAGCATTACCAGCTTCCATGCGAAGTATATAGACACCTGCAGGATGCGACCCGTGCTGTGAATGCACTTTGATGCTCGCCAGCAGATTGCCAACCATCTGATAGCGTCTCAATATGCCTTCCAGCAGCGTTGAAAACTGACAAATTAACTCTACCAGCTTCAGGTATGAAATATAATCTATCGTTGTCGTTGAGTTAAACGGATTGGGGAATGTCTCGATTAATATTGCACTGATAGGAATATTAATTTCATTCTCATCAACAGCATTTGGATTATCCCAGTATAGTCCCAAGGTGTCGCCAGGTTCACGCCATAATTGACCGTTAATTTCATAGACTACAATTATTGGAAGACCATCGTCAGTGATAAACTCGCCACCAATGATTGACGCAAAGTCTCCATTTTCAGGCCGAACCGCACCATTATCAGGTGAGTAGTTTTCGTTACCGAAGAACAAGCGATAATCTGAGTGCATATCGTCATCTATATTCATACTGTAGCGCTCGAACCAAGCAGCATCATCACGCACAACTGAATGACCCTCAGCTTCTACCATATCTGGACCGCCTGGGTTGTCGCCCCAGCCATCACCGCCACCTGGACGACCACCATGACCGTCATGTTCAATGTCAAGCCAAACCTGGTCGTTTATTGTCAGTACAATGACCATAGCAGGTTCCATATGACCAACACGCAGTCCGCCGATAGTAACCTCGTCGCCGTTTGCGGGGCGTTCAGCACCGTTATCGGGTTGATAGTCAGGAGGTCCGAAGTTTAGCAAAAAGTCAGCTTCGCCATCTTCGTCCGTGTCAAGCAAATATATGTCTGCTCTATCACCATCTATTACAATGACCCAACCATGAAGCTCTACTTCTTCGCCATCATGATCTCCATGACCACCATGATCGTCGTCATCCTGATGGTGTTCCAACACGAAATTAACCTCGGTATTTTCATCTACCACAACTTCGATGTGATGATCATCCATTCCGAATCCCATTTTGGTGGCTCGTGCAATGTAATTACCAACTGGAACTTCATCTATTAAGAAATTTCCTTCCTCATCGGTAAATGCAAATAGTGGTCTATCCCATCCTCCACCAGGGTTACCTCTGTCATCGTCTCCATGCTGGGGGATCAAAATTACGTTTGCACCTTCAAGCGGATTGTGTTCTTCATCTATTACAGTGCCACTTACAGAACCGAGATCCCAATCATCATGATGGAAGCCATCAAGCACAAAATCGTACTCAAGAACTTCATCAGCAGTAACTTCAATTTCATCCATGAATGGCATGAAGCCAATCTTTCCTGCAGATAGCATGAAAACTCCAGCAGGCACATTCTCAAACGAATATTGACCCTCTTCGTTTGATAGAGTCCGTGCTTGATAGGGATGTCTGTTCTGGTTGTCCATTCCGCCCATTAACCTAATTTCTGCTCGATCAATTGGGGTACCATCAGCATCTGCAACTGTACCAGCTACACCACCCACTTCATCCGGTTCGTCATCTCCATTGCGTCCCATTATTACCATTTCAACAACGGTATTCTCATCGGCAGCAACTTCGATATCGTCCTGAGCGATTCCTAACATCATTGCTGTGGCTGTGATTTGATAATTTCCAACAGCTACACGCTCAAAGTTAAATTCGCCTTCAGCGTTAGTTTCGGCACGATATATATCAGGTCTGCGGTTATCATCCATTGCGCTTATCAGCAATACTTGTGCGCCTTCAACAGATTCACCATCTTCAGTGGAAACGGTACCGCTGACTGAACCAGCCGCGCGGTCGTCGTCACCACCGCCACCGCCGTCACCTTGACCGAGCACGAGATCAACCTCAGTATTCTCGTCAGCAGCGACTTCAATATCGTCCTGTGCCATTCCTTCGCGACCCAATGTTGCGGTAATCTGGTAATTACCAAGGACAACGCGCTCAAAGACAAATTCCCCATCTTCGTTTGTTTGTCCACGATACATATCAGGTCTGTTGTTACCATTCATTTCACCCATCAGAACTACTTGGGCATCAGCTACAAGAGCACCATCCTCTGTGGAAACGGTACCGCTAACCGAACCGGCATCCTGCGCGAATGCTGGAAGCCCTATAAGAAGAGCTAAGATTAATAAAACTGATAATTTTTGCATCATTGTCTCCATGTTCTAAAGTTCATTTGTTTAATTATAGTATGTAATACACATTTTCAACTTTAGTATCACAATTCCTATGCCAAACACAATTAAAGCGATATAACTAAAATAATAATTTAATCCTATATTGATAAAATTGAAGATCCATTGACAGTTTTTAATATGGTATATGCTCGGAAAAATTACTTAAGTCGCCAGTTGGGGGAGGGAATAAGTATATTTAATCCTGGCGACGAAATGATTACCAAACCTATCGTCAATATGACGCTACAAAAACTTATAAACGACTTGTTTCTCAATTATGACATTAAGTTTATTCATTCCTATCTCGCAAAGACTAATAATGGCGTATTAGCATTGATGGACATCAAAGAGAACAATGTGGAAAGATTGAAAAATTTTCATGGAATTATCAGCGATGGTGTTCATAAGGTGAAGCTGGCAGAGGAGAATATAAATACATTGTTCTTGGGCTTAGTAAATCCTGACGATAAAAAGCACTTTGAAAAAATTTCTTCTTTTCAAGATAGAATTATTACTATTAAAGTGCCTTACATACTTGACTATAACACAGAAATTTCGATTTACAAGAACAAATTTGGTGAAAACATCGTGTCCCGCTTTTTACCGGGTGTGCTGGAAAATTTTTCAAAAATTATTATCTCATCTCGCATAGACTTAATATCTCCTGTGCTTAGGGGGTGGATAAAAAAAACTGAGATTTATAGCAAATATGTGGATAAAAATCTACTCTTGCTAAAAATGGATGTTTATACTGGTAAGGTTCGCAATTGGCTTACGGATGAGGACGTACGTGGTTTCAATCGTCAGACCAGGCTTGCTTTGGTCGAGGAGTCCGTTAAACAAGGCACCAGAGGGTTTTCAGGAAGGCAATCACTGAATTATAGTCAATAAATTTATTTCTAATCATGACGATGCTGAAAAGATGATTACAATGGATATGGTAAAAGAGTTTTTTTCAAAGGATAAAAGCTCAAAACACATAAATATTCCAACCGGTTTTATCGATTCCTTGATTGATATGTATGACTATAATGTGCTTCAGGAAGTAAAGGAGGCTATCTACTATTACAATGAAAGTCAGCTCTCAAAGGAAATTCTGGACTATCTATTCGCAATAAATTTTGAGCCAGGCACAAATAAGAAAAGCGAGTACACAGGAAACATATTGAATATTTCAGAGGATTATTTTAGAGGATTTGAATCAATTTTCCTAAATGACGTGAACACCGTTGAACAGCAACAAAATGTTCGTAAGGAAATTCACTCAGAGTACATTTCAAAAGCATTATCACAAGAAATGCAGGTTGATGGAAAGAAGATAACCGAAACAGAACTTTATTTAAGATTATTTGATAAATATACTCAAATTCTAAAAGAAAACTCGCTTGCTCCCTATACAAATAATGAGAATTTTAGGCGAGCAATTTTGGATTATGGAACTAAAAACTTCAAGGCATATGACAACAAACTACGCAGGGACATAAAATTGATGTTGACAAATCTGTGTAAAAAATTCTCCTATACTAAAGAGGGAGCGAGACAGATCAGTCTCTATGTGTTGGACAAAAAATTGCAGAAAAAGTATTAGTTAATCTGGTTTGGACGATAATATTATAATGTAAATTTCTGATTAAATTTTATGTAATAATCTATTTTTTTTAATTTACTTATTTCTTAAATCTTTCCTGATTCTGCCTTTTTTTCTGGATTCTTTTAACTTTTTTTCTTTTTTTTTTCTTTTTAACTGCTTTAGAAATTGCTTATCGACGTTTTTGTCGCGTGACAAATCTTCAACTTTTAGATTTTTGTCCCATTCTTTTATTCGCTTGCCTGGCTTTTTTCTGCGCTCAATGCAGTTCCAATTTTCATGAAGTCCGAGCTGTTCTATTCGGCGATCACTGCTATTTCGCTTATCGACTTTTTTTTTCACTTAGTATAACTCCAATGTTTGGATTTATTCAAATAAGATGGTGATACATGAATTAAAATGGCTTTGGTGGTCAACTTGGGTGTACATAACCATTTTGAGCCTTAATCTTTTCGATCCTGCCCACTAATAGTGAGTCGATTTGGTCAAGATCATCCTGCTCAATTTTCCAGCCCGCACCACCAACTGTCTGCTCGATCTGCTTTGGGTTTCGTGTGCCAATGATTGCTGAAGTAACTCGGTCGTCTCGCAAGACCCATGCTATGGCGAGCTGAGCAACAGTCTTATTATAATGATTGGCGATCTCTCGCAATTCTTCAACAAAATCTAAATTGATTCCAAGATTAGGTTCTTTGTATTCTTTTGCACCCTTGCGCCAGTCGTCATCAGCTACTCTCGACATGTCAAATGATCCGGTCAGCAGTCCCGCTTGCATCGGACTGTAGGCAACAATACCTATTTTATTTTTCTCGCAAAAATCAAAAGTGCCATCATTCTCACCGTTTCGTCGCAATATGCTGTATGGTGGCTGTGAAGACGCTATCGGATTTGTGCTCTGAATGCGCTCAAAATGTGATACCTTGAAATTTGAAACTCCACCATATCGAACTTTTCCGTCCTTTATCAGCTGATATATTGCATTCCACCCATCTTCAATGTGCTTTTCGTCGGAGGGGCTGTGTATCTGATATAAGTCAATACAATCTATATTCATTCGTTTCAGGCTTTTTTCACACTCGCTGATCACGTTATCAGCTTTAAGGCTACTTGATACTATGCGTTTTTCATCCCATACTGCTGAACATTTGGTGGCAATTATTACCTCGTCTCTAATGCCGTTTATTGCTTTACCGACAACTTCTTCGCTGTGTCCCAACCCATATATTGCTGCGGTGTCAATCCAATTGACACCGAGGTCAAGTGCTTTGTGGATTGACGCAATTGACTGATCGTCATCTTGATGACCCCAGCCAAAAGCATAACCACCACCACCAACTGCCCATGCTCCAAAACCAATTTCGGAAAGATGTAAATCGCTGAAGCCAAGTTTATTAATTTTCAATGTATGATTTCTCTGTATTATTATTCACAATTACAAATTCTCCATATTTGTCTAAATACAATTATTTATTTTGACAGACAAGAAAGTCTGTCATCTCCAATTATTTTGTCCCACCCTATAATTGATAATCAATTTATACAGCTTTGGTAAGGTACAGAATACCACCAACCGCTAAAACCCACAGAATCACCGCAAATCTAATTCCAACATCACTAATCACCAATTTGGTCGGATCTTCGCCGGCTCGACCATATAGGGAAATTTTCTGATATCGAAATATACCGTACAATGCAAACGGGAGCGTATATAATAAATTGTCTGTCTGATGTTTGGCAATTGTTGCTGGGTCCACCGTGTATAATGCATAACAGATCAATGTAATCGCAGCCAGAATATTTATCCAGCCGTCAATGATTGGCAGTGGCGGATAGTCACCCAACACTTTGCGAGATTTTGATATTGCTTGATCCTCTAATGCAGCGATTTCTTGCCGACGTTTAATCATTCCGAGAAAAAGTGCGATAGTAAAGGTACATAATAGTAGCCAGTGAGATACAGGTTGATTAATCAAAGCAGCTCCCGCCTCTACTCGCAAAACAAACCCAGAGGCGATAAATATCACATCGACAATGTAAAGAAGTCTGAAAAAGATGGTGTATAGTATCATTATTGCCACATAAAAGATACCAAAAGTGGCAGCACTCCTCGAAGCACTAAGTAGCAGGAAAAGCCCGATTCCAACGAGTAAAATAGCGAACAGACCTGCAGGCGCAGCATTCAGAGCACCTGAGGCAATTGGGCGGTGACATTTTACGGGGTGATCTTTGTCCTCTTTTCTATTAATTAGGTCGTTAAAAATATATATCGAGGATGCGACAAACGAAAATCCAAGTACACCAGCACTAAGATTCAGCCAACTATGTTGATTTAAGATTTCAAGTGTAAATAGCGCTGGGATCAAAAGAAAAGAGCTTTTCACCCATTGCCAGGGACGAGCCGAGATAACCAGTGCCTTAAACATTGATTGTAAGGTTACATTGTTGCTCAATCGAGCTTGTAAAAATAATTTTATCCATACATTTTGGTGGCACGGGCATCAATAGTCCGTGCCACACTTCATAATATTGTGAAATTATTCCACCGATAGATCTATTTCGATTACCTTGCCAAAATCCTCTAACGGCTTATCCAACTTATCTTTATCTCCTACGACAACAGTAATCAGTTTGTCGGGATGCAATAGCTCTGAGGCAGCTTTTTTCACGTCCGTTAAGGTCAAGTTTTGATATGCTTCGAGGTCGCGCTTTGGTGAGTCCAATGGTAATCCACGCCATTTCAAATATACCAATCGGCTAAGAATCTGCTCAGCACTCTCGTATTTCCAAACATAGCTGTTACTGTAAGACTTAATGGCACGATCAAATTGATCCTGTGTCGGTCCATTTTGATGATAGGATTCAATCACCTCGTTCATCATAGTCATAGTTCGTCCCGCCTGATCAAGTCGGGTAGATGCTGCTGACATAAACCTTCCTACATCATTTACATTAGTAGAGTAGCTTGACCAAACTGAATATGCAAGTCCTTCATCCACGCGAATTTTTTTCATCAATATAGATTGGAATCCACCCCCACCAAGTATGTAATTCATTATGATAGAAGCATGACGCAGTGGATGGTCATAAGAAATTGACTGATGACCAAGCACTACATAAGCCTGATTCACATCTTTATATGAATAATAAATTACAGGTTCAGCAGCGTCTTTAACAGATGGTAAGTCAGCAATTTTTGTTGAATTTTCTTTCAATTGCCCAAAATGCTTTTCAAATAGACTTTTTGCTTCGCGCGCATTAATGTCTCCCGAAACTCCGAATATCACCTCATACGATTGAAAAACAGAGGCATGAAAAGCAATCAGATCTGATCGAGTGAGAGAATTTACCGTTGCATTGCTCGATTCAAGCCCCCAAGGATGCCCGGGGTATAATAGCTTATACATTTCACGGAAGGCAATTCCACGAGGATTGTCATTACTGCGTCGAATGCCTTCAAGCATTGTGTTACGTTTCATCTCAATCTTTTCGTCAGGATAGGCAGGATGGTAAATTAATTCAGCTACTAATTCCATCATTAGGTCAAGATCATCAGACATACAATTTCCGCTGATGCTAAGTTTTTCCTGCCCAGCATTAGTGCTTATATTTGCTGCCTTAAATTCGATCAATTCGTTAAGGCTATCAGCCGAAAGATTTACGCCACCACCATTACGTAGTGCCCATGCAGTCATCTCTGACAGACCCACCTTGTCGACTGGGTCAAATGGTGAGGGAAAAGAGAGATAAAAATCAACGAGAGGAACTTCGTGATCTTCGACCACCAAACCAGAGATGCCATTGCTTAAGGTGAATTGCTGAAACTGCGGCAGCGACCACTCAAGTGGTGGTATCTCTATGTCATGGTATGTTTTAGGGCTTTTAGCCCATATTGTACTTGGAGCCAACAATGTGATAAAAAAAGTCATAATAATTATTGATGTAAATAGATTTTTCATTGTTGAACTTCCTCGATGATTTCTGTTTCAGGTTTTACGATAAATGCAACGGTGCGATTTTTCTTTTTAAAATATTTATTCGCAACTCGCTGAATGTCATCAGGGGTTACCTTCATTAGTCTATCGTAATCATCTATTACAGCTCGCCAATTGCCTCGATCTAAAAATGAGCCAGATAGTGTGAATGCCAACCACTGATTTGATCTCATTCTCTGTAGTTGCCAATTTTGATGCTTATTGTGCATCCTTTGCAACTCGTTGTCTGAGACAAGCTCAGTCTTCAATTTTTCGATTTCTGCATAGATTGCCAGCTCGACTTCTTCTACACTGTGATTGCTGTTAGGAGATGCTCCAAACAGAAACAGTCCTGCATATCTGTCTCCGGGTCCGAGATATGTATATGGTGGTCTTCCAGTCAATTGTCCTTCTTCATAGATTGACTTATATAGCCGCGATGTCCTTCCTGATGTCAAAACCATATCCATAATTTGTAAGGCATAATTATCAGGATGCGGTGCCGCTGGTATGTGGTAACCAATCATCATGGATGGCTCGGACTTAAACTCAACTGCCATCCGTTTTTCGCCAATCTGTTCGGGCTCAATCACCGTGACTTGGTGGGCGACCTCACCAGCTTTCCAAGAGCTGAAATTCTTTTTCATCAATTTAAATACCTCGTCAGTATCCACATCGCCAACTATTGTAATTTGACAGTTGTTTGGGGCATAAAACTTACGAAAGTGATCCTCCATTTCAGAGCGTAATGTCAACTTCAGATCTTCACGCCAGCCAATTATCGGTCTGCCGTATGGATGAGCGACAAACGCCGTTTGCATCATACTGGCAAACAGTACTCCACGTGGTGAGTTTAGCCGTCCAAGTAGCTCCTCCTGAACAATTTCACGCTCAGAATAAAACTCTCTGAACACGGGATTCTTAAAGCGATCAGATTCCATAAATACCCACAGGTCGAGGCAATTTGAAGGTAATCCTACCATATACATTGTCATGTCATATGAAGTGCCCGCATTGAGCATTTTTGCACCATTTTCATCATACACTGCATCGAGTTCAGTCTGAAAGATATACTCCCGTTGTTCTGTCAGTAATTCGGCAATTTTTGAACGCAACTCGATTACCATTTGGTAATCTTCCCAATAATTAGTATCATCATCCTTGATAACCCAAGGTGAATTTTGCCATTCCTGTGGCAGATCAGCCGAATTATGGGGGAGTATTTTACTCACAGTTTTCCAGGTAGAAGCTTCATCACTGCCAAATTCCTCACGCTGCTCAGGGGTTAAATTTTGCTTGACCTCCGTGGCGTATTCTTCAAACATCTTAAATCGCCAAGGCTGTATTCCAACTTGAAGATTCCTCATAAGAGTGCCAGTCTCCTCAAGCTCTGCCATTAGCGGAATCTCTTTTTTATAATTTGTCGTGCCCAGTTTCTGTGAACCCTTGAAGAGCATATGTTCCATAAAATGAGACAAGCCGCTTCTGCCAATTTCTTCGATGGTGGAGCCAACGCGGAAACTGATTAGTGAAAAAAACACTGGTGTTGAGTGTCTTTCTACCACAACTATTTTAAGACCATTTTTCAATTCAAGTTCGCGAACTTTATCTTCCAACTGGGGTGCATTTGCCGCAAAAGATGCACTGTAACACATAATTGTTATTACAAGAAAAAATTTAGTGGTTCTTTCAATCATAGTGTAATTTATTCCTTATTTTTATCTTGGTGGTGTAATACAAAAAAAATATTGCCTTTAGAAATATAACGGTTTGCGTCCAGCTTTACCTCCATTAATTTCATGCCAGTACCTTATTTTATTTTCTCCTGCCTGCCAGCACAGATATACCACTCTGCCTTCTCGCATGTGCGGAAAATCTACTAAACCAACCTTCATGTGCCTGAGTATTACTCCAGCTTTCTCTAATCGCTTCATCAAGCTATTGATGTATTTGATGTTAGCAGTCAAATATTCCTTATTTAACTGGAGTTCATCAGGGCTCATATTTTCTATTTTGGTATTTGAGGTGTCATCCTTCAGGTCATTTATTGCATTCATACATTTTTCTACGTCAGGTAACAATTTATTGGCTTCTTCAACGCTAAAATTATGGTATTCAGGTAAACCGTTATTGTCAATTGGACCTGCGGCTGAAAGTTTACCCAACATGGTCGTTGTCACCATTAATGTTAATATGACAAATCTATCTATTTTCATTGTATTATACTCCATTCCATTTTACAATGGCTTACGACCGGCTTTACCAGCTTCAATTTCATGCCAGAAGTTAATTTCCTTTTCACCTGACTGCCAGCACAAATAAACAATCCGATCATTACGCCTGTGTGGGAAATCTACCAATCCTGTATCAATATCCTTGATAATTATACCTAAGTCTTGAATTTTATCGACCATTTTACTAATAGTTTCAAGGTTATTTGTCAATATCTCTAATTCAGCAGGAGGTTTTTCGGGACTCAGATGAATTTTCCCATTGTCTTTAGACAACTTTTTCTTTTCCTCAACGATAATGGAAACTTCACGATTTAAATTTCTAAGCTTCACAAAATCAATTTCCAATTCAGGTAATAATTTATTGGCTTCTTCAATCGAAAACAGACGATATTCGGGTGGGTTAAACTTATCTTCAGATGTCATAGTGCTTTAGTATCCATAAAAAGACTTAATCCATTCATTTCACTCGGTTTTAAAATATTCAGTAGCTCTAAAATAGTCGGTGCAACATCAGCGAGAACGCCCCCTGCTCTAAGTTGTCTGCCATTGTCATCAAAAGGAGCGTACACAAAAGGTACCAAATTGGTAGTGTGTGCAGTATGAGGCTGTCCATCTTCATCAACCATTACTTCACAGTTTCCATGATCTGCTGTTATGAATAAGTCAAACTCCCGGGTGTGTGCTTTCTTTACAATCGATTCTACCAATGGGTCTAAGGCTTCTAGTGCCTTGACAACCGCCGGTAAGCTGCCGGTATGCCCGATCATATCCGGATTTGCAAAGTTAAGCAAAATGAAAGAGTAATCCATTTCCAGGGCATTCAGTGCTCTGTCTGCAACTTCGTTTGCGCTCATTTCCGGTTGAAGATCATACGTTGCTACCTTAGGAGATTGTACAAGTGAGCGTGATTCATTGGGTAAGGGTTGCTCCACCCCACCATTGAAGAAAAAAGTGATATGAGCATACTTTTCGGTTTCCGCAATTCGGAACTGTTTCAATCCGTTTCGAGCAATCTCCTCTCCGAGTAAGTTTACCAGCTTTACCGGTTTGAAGGCAGTTGGAAATTCATAATCAGCATGATATTTCGCCATGGTAGTATAATGCAGATCTAATTTAGCAGTCGAAAATTCCGAAAAGTTATGATCAGTCAAAGCCAAAGTCAGTTCGCGGGCTCGATCTGCTCTGAAATTGAAGAATAAAACGGCATCACCCATGCTTATTTGATTGCTTTTGCCATCTGACGAAATAATTGACGGTGGAATAAATTCATCGGTGGTATTGTTTTGATAAGCAGCCATAATCGCTTTTTCAGCGGTGTCAAATGGGTCTCCTTCGCCATTTACCAAGGCGTTATAAGCCTTTTGTACACGATCCCATCTCTTGTCCCGATCCATCGCCCAATATCTGCCTGAGATCGTGGCGATCCTGCCTAAGCCAATCTCTGCCATATATTTTTCAATCGAAAGTACAAATTTCAACCCACTCTGTGGAGGAGTATCTCTGCCATCTGTGAATACGTGGAGAAAGACATCCTTACAATTGTTTCTTTTCGCTGAATCAAGAATAGCTTTGACATGATTCATTGAGCTGTGTACACCACCGTCCGAGATTAGACCAAGGAGGTGGAGTGGTCTGCCAGTTTTCTTAGCATATTCTATAGAATTGACAATCGCAGAATTGTAAAAAAAGCTACCATCTGCAATTGCCTTATCAATTCGAGATATAGTTTGAAAAACAATCCTACCGGCACCGAGATTAAGGTGTCCAACTTCGCTGTTTCCCATCAAACCAGCGGGAAGACCGACGGCGGTTCCCGAAGCTTTGAGTTCGGTTGAAGTCCAACGGGTGGTCATGGAATCGAGAAATGGAGTATTTGCCATATGTACGGCATTAGTATTGGTAAGCTTACCATTTCCATAGCCATCAAGAATTAGAAGGAAGACTTTTCTCATGGATTATTTATCCAAGAGGGTAAACAAGTCAAAAGTCTCGTGTTAAAAGTCACAAGTTGCAACTTAATAATTGCCCGATCCCCGGATCAAATAATAAAATAATACTCAAAATATCGATTTACTTTCTAACACTTAAACTTTTAACTTTACTTTTAGTACTTTTCAATTTTCAGTATAATACGTCACTATTTGACAATATGTTTCTGTTCACGAGTGATATTACGCTGGATGACAACAATAGCAATGAGGAAAATGATCATCACTGGCCAAAGGTTGGCTATTTCTCGCAGGGTTCGTTGATAGTGCCACCAACCATCCGTGGCAAAACCCGTGCCCCCAGCGAATAATAATATGCCTCCGGGCAACAGTATCCAACCCCGTACAAATTTTCTGGTCCATAGTATCATCAAGCTCAAACCGCAGGCGGTAAAAAAGACTGACCATAGTTGCCATCTTGGAAAATCGAGCACTTCGGTATTGAACAGGGTTACTGCACCAAAGGTAATCGTCAATATAACGCCCATGATAATTTGACTATTTTTACGTACATAGGAATTCAAAATTAGAATAATACCAAATCCAAGTACGAGCCAATCCCAGGTAATATCCAATCGGTCTTTGACAAAAAAGAATCCGGTCAGCGACAGAATGATCCAAGTCAAAAACACGACCAAGTATGTTGTGTATCGTCTCAATGGTCGCTTTTAATAATTTGTGTGAGCATGGTTCTTATTAGACTTTAGTCAATTCTAAAATGAAAATTAAAACCCAGAGCCCCAAACCCAAGCACTATCCCAAATCCATTGGTCGGCGTGGAATAAGCAACCATCCCAGCAAATATATAATCAGTCCTCCGCCACCGAGCATGATGGATACCAACCACAAAAGCCTGATCAACACGGGATCAATGCTAAAATATTCACTTAATCCCCCACAAATTCCTGCGACCACCCGATCTTCATCAGAGCGAAATAGCCTGCGATAGCTTGTCTCATTATCAATTGTCATAATATCCTCGTTTCAATTATTTGTAATATTTGATTAGACTCAACATTCATCAATTAGTATCATAAAGACTCATCCACAATCTACAAGTAGCAAAGATAAATCGAAATTACGTACTGAGTGAGTTAGACTGCCAATGGATATGGTGTCAACACCAGTCTTTGCATAATCGAAAACGTTGCTAAGAGTTATACCACCGGTGGCTTCTAATTCAATTTTGTTTTTATTCTGACCAACACAATATAATATATCAGTTATACTCATGTTATCCAACAGAATGCGGTCAGGTTTTGCTCGATTTGCTTCAGCAAACTGCGAGATGTTCTCGACTTCAACCATGATCTTAAAACGACCATGCGTTGCCGCAAACTGCTTACAGGACAGAATAGAATCCTCGATACTTGTTGGAGTTTTAAGATGGTTCTCTTTAATCAGGAATGCATCATGTAGGGCATAGCGATGATTCGTTCCTCCACCCACAACCACGGCAGCTTTATCAAGATACCTCAGCCCCGGGGCAGTTTTGCGGGTGTCGGTGATAACAGCTTTGGTTTCCGCAATCGCATTCATATAGGCTCTCGTCAGCGTGGATATTCCGCTGCACCTGCCGAGAATATTCAGCGCGGTTCGTTCTGCACCTAAAATTGTCCATACTTTTCCTTCAATACGAGCGATTTCATCTCCAGTATTTACCTGTGTTCCATCGGGACAGAGTACCTTATAATGAGTGTCTTTGGCAACCTCTTTGAATACCTCTTTAGCGATAAGTTGCCCGGAAATAATCCCATTTTCTTTGGCATTTATAACCGCCGTTCCTCGTAGCTCAGAGTCAACCACTGCCCGACAGGTAAGGTCACCACGTTTTCCGAAATCTTCTTTTAGCGCACGCTTGATGATCGTCTTTGCCACTCGACTCGGATGGATAGATGGGTCGGTGAATTTATATATTGTTTTTTTGCTCAATTATGGTATTCGTGTGTTGAGTGCGAAAATTACAACGAATTTACGAACGTAGTGAAACAATCTAAATTCTAATAAGGAAGTATGAGATTGCTTCGTCACTTCATTCCTCGCAACTTCGGTAATTCAAACTGACCGCTATTTCGCAATGATATGTTATTCATGCGCTTCAAGCCAATTGTTACCCCAACTAATATCAACATCAAGTGGGACTTTTAGCTCCATTGCGGCGGACATTCCTGTTCGCACCAAATTGTTCAATGTTTCAAGTTCTTCCGGCGGAGCCTCAAAAACAAGCTCATCATGCACCTGCAAGAGCATTTTTGATTTTAGGTTTTCTTTTTGCAATGCATCGTGTACGTTTATCATGGCAATTTTCATCAGGTCTGCAGCAGATCCCTGAATAGGAGTATTGATCGCAATTCGTTCGGCGTTCATGCGACTAATGTGGTTATTTGCGGATAGATCAGGCAGTGGTCGTCGCCTGCCTGCCATAGTTTCGACAAAACCATTTTTTCGAGCTGTCTCGATAGTTTCTGTAATAAATTCCTTTACACGAGCAAACTTTTCAAAGTATTGCGTGATAAACTCTTGTGCTCTTTTGCGGGTTATTCCCAGTCTCTGTGCCAGTCCAAAAGCTCCCATTCCATACAAAACTCCGAAGTTCACCTCTTTGGCTTGTCGCCTCATGTCGGAGGTAATTAGCTCGGGTGGCATGTCGTGCATCCAAGCTGCTGTCATCCGATGTATATCCACTCCCTCGTTAAACGCTTGGATCAATTTTTCGTCGCCAGCAAGGTGAGCCATGACACGCAACTCAATTTGTGAATAATCAGCGGATACCAACAACCAACCCGGATGTCCGGCGACAAATGCCTTTCGTATTTGACCGCCTTCGGTCGAGCGAATCGGTATATTCTGCAAATTTGGATCGTTAGATGACAACCTGCCAGTGATTGCCACAACCTGAGAGTAGCTCGTGTGTACACGTCCGGTTATGGGATGAACCATTCTCGGTAATGCATCGACATATGTCGATTTTAGCTTGGCAAGATGGCGGTAGCGTAATAATTTTTTTGGCATGTCGTGTAATGGAGCTAACCGTTCCAACTCCGTAACGTTTGTCGAAAATCCTGTTTTGGTTTTCTTGCCAGTCGGCAACCCAAGCTCGTTAAACAGAATATTGGCGAGTTGCTGAGTTGAGTTCATGTTAAACTCTGTGCCCGCAAGTGCATAAACATCGTGCTCAAGCTCGCCAATTTCCTCCGCAAATTTTGCAGAATATTCTGCCAGCAACTCTACATCAATTTTAATTCCTGTTTGTTCCATCTGTAAGAGAACATTTACTAAAGGGATCTCAATTTTTTCCATAATTGACTTAAATCCGCCATGTTCAATTTGCGGTCTAAACAATTCTGTCAACCTGAGAGCAACATCGGCATCCTCACAAGCATAATCAGAGATTTCGCTAAGATCTACATCCGCCATAGAGATTTGCTTGGAGCCAGATCCTATTAAGTCACTTGTTGGGATTTTAATTATTCCCAAATTTGCCTCTGAAAGTGCATCAAGGTTATGCTGTCTTCCGCCGGGGTTTAACAGATATGAGGCGATCATGGTGTCAAACTTATCACCCATTACATTTATGTCATAGCTGAGCAATACATGTAAATCGTACTTCAGGTTTTGACCGGTTTTGGTGATAGCAGCATTTGTGAAGAATGAATTTAGCCTGTCCAAAATGTATTGAGTTTCAATGGAAGCATCAGGATGGAGCAGGGGAGAGGTAGTTGGTGAAAATGTAGCTGGCACGTCTGTAAAATGATTGACAGAAATATACCACGCCTCTTTTGGAGTGATAGAAAATGATAATCCTACTAATTCCGCTCTCATCGGGTCTAATCCCGTTGTTTCAGTGTCAAAGGACACCACCGTTGATCCGAGAAGCACACTCATCAATTGATTAAGCTCCTTTTCATTGGTGACTGTGCGGTATTTCAGATCTTGATCAGGGACAGATTCAATAATGGGGGCATCGACTATAGACTGTGGCTTGGTCAAATCTAATTGACGTATAACATTTACGAAATCAAGGTGTAGTAGTTGCTTACGAAAATCTGCATTGTTAATTGGACCGTAAGTCAATTGCTCTGGAGTGTATTCAACTGGAGCATCAGTATCTATAACCACAAGCTTATGTGAAAAGCGAGCCTGCTCCGCATTATTGAGCAAATTTTCGCTGAGCTTTTTACGTTTAATTTGACCGGCTGATGCTAAAATGTTTTCCAACGTGTCAAATTCTTCGATAAGTTTAGCTGCTGTCACTGGTCCAACCGAAGGAACGCCGGGAACATTGTCGGAGCTGTCGCCAATCAGGGCGAGAGCATCGGTTATTTGGTGAGGGTATACGCCAAATTTAGTTTTAACTCCTTCGATGTCATAAATTATCGGGCTCGGATTTTTACGGGTTGGGAGAGTATAAACCTTGATTTTATCATTGACCAACTGATAGAAATCTTTATCGCCGGTAACCAGGAAAACCTCCATATTTACCAGCTCGGCTCTGACCGCAAGTGTTCCCATCACGTCATCTGCTTCCCAACCTTCAAGAGCGATTTGGGGGATCTTCATCAAGTCAATAATATCATATAGGGGCTGCATCTGTAGTCTGATCTCCTCGTCAAGCGGTGGTCGGTTAGCTTTATATTCAGAGTACATTTTATGGCGGAAAGTAGGTGCTCCAGTGTCAAATGTGACAGCGAGATAATCCGGTTGCTCTTCACGGATTAATTTTAGCAACGACAGTAAAAAGCCATATATCATCCCGACATTCTTGCCATGAGCTGTCAGGGGCGTTCCGTGCGAAAATGCGTGAAAGCTACGGAAAATTAATGCCGTGCCGTCAAGTATAAATAGTCTATTCATATTTTCTTGTTATTACCTTAAACCCTTAATATAATTTTTAGACGATTAGTTTGCAACTTCGAGTATATATGGTTTACATGTGTTGGCACATAATAGTGATGAGTGGTGACTTGCAACAGACATCAATATTAAGCGAACATTTGACAGATAGTAATGTCTGTCCTCCTAATCACAATTAAATCTAAATAGCTTATGTATTGAACCAGTCTCTTGCGAAAGCCGTTTATATTATTATTATTAGACAGGTGAAATTATATTTAGGGAAATTTATTTGCGCATAATGGCAATTGATATCGGGACTAACAGCACTACACATTTGGTTGCTGACACAGAAGTAAACAAATTGAATCTAATTGAGCGAGGATTAGTAGGCAATAAATTAGGTTTGGATCTGCGAACTGGTAATCAGTTCAATGATGATACAATTGCAAGCAATAGAAAATATCTCAATGAGTTAATGCTCAGGGCAAATGAGCTGGGATGTGAAAGAATACGTGCCATTGGAACACATGCTTTGCGTAATGCAAATAATACCGAACTGTTTACCGATATGACAAGGGAAATAGGATTAGAGCTTAATGTAATATCTGAGGTTGAAGAAGCCAGACTTGCCTGGTTGGGGCAATTCGGACAAACTGGTTCATCTGTCGAAAGTGCTGTATTAGATATTGGAGGTGGTTCGAGCGAGTTGTCAATCGGAATTGGGGTCTCACCAAATTGGACATCAAGTATCCCAATTGCAGGGATTAGCACCTCAAATAAACATTTTAGGTATGATCCACCAAATCAATTAGAAGTAGAGCGGGCAAAACAGTCTGTCGAAGTTCTATTTAATCCTTGGGTGGGAAGGCTCGTCAATGATTGTAAATTTATAGGTGTTTCTGGAGTCATTACCTCAGTTGCCTCAATATTTCTTAAGCTTGCTAATTATTCTATTGGAATATTTGAAGGAGTGGTGTTACAGCATGATTACATTTCGGCATTAAGCAAAAAATTGTTAAGCATGACATCGATTGAAAGAAAAAATTTACCTGGTATGCCTCTGAATGTTGTAAATAGCATTCATGGAGGTGTATTAATACTAGACCATGTAATGAATATCTTGGAAAAAGATCGCATAACCGTTAGTGAAAGAGGTGTGTTGTTTGGGTTGGCGTATAGGTTGGCAGAAAATGAATTTGAAAAGGAAAAATAAATTTGGCAGATATTATTACTACTCCAGAAAATTTGGCATCCCATACAATTGTAACACCGGATCGAACACGCCAACCTGATTGATCTCAATGCTTGAGGGAATAGTAAATAAATCCGTAAGCGCAGGCTTTGCCATCCGAAGCGACTTGCAATATGCTTTGAACCGGATCTATAACAATTTGGTGCGCGCAAATAAAAACATCAGGGATTTTTATGACGGCTTTGCGTATTTGCTGGAGAAACCGGAGTTTGACGCAGGGCGTGTAATAGACTTGCTGTTGGCACTTGGGTATCTGTTAAAAGCCAGTGATATACACTTGACTTTTGGTAGGCGCGAGTTTTATCTCGGAGTACGGATTGATGGCTGCTTACACTCAGTTCCATTACCGGCGAGAAGATTAAACCCGGATCAAATTCTGCATTTACGCAATACACTGATGATAAAGTGTGATATCGATACCCAAAAACGCTCACAGCCACAAATGGGTAGGTTAGAATTGATGATCGAGAAAACCTCGGTGAAGGCACGCTTGGCTACTTTTCCTTTGTATAACGGGGAAAAGGCGGTTTTGAAATTTACTGGAATGACGCGGCGACGAACGATGGATACATTGGGTATTGGCGAAGATGATATTCCAAAAGTAAGAAAAATTTTAAGCGATCCAGCAGGTCTTATTGTGGTCGCATCACCAGCGGGCAATGGAAAGAGCACTACGCTATATACCTTCCTTTCCAGCATTCCTTATCAGTCCAAGAATATTTTTTCAATTGAAGACTCAATTGAAGCGAATCTCCCACATGTTTCACAAACATTGGTAAACCGAGACGGTCCAAATACATACGAAACAGCATTGGAGAATATAGGTCCGCAAGATACCGATGTGATAATGGTCGGTTCATTAGAAAGTCCCAAGGTTATTCAGATGGCAGTGGAACTTGCTGTTTCAGATAATCTGGTATTAGCCGCATTGCCGATGGAACATGCATCTCAGGTAATATTGCATTTGATTAGGAGCGGTGTGGACACGCTATCGGTAGCAAATACGTTGAAGCTAATTATCACTCAGCGTCTCGTTCCCCTGATATGTACAAAATGTAAAAAACAACATCCTCTAAATGTTGAGATGGCTTCCAAACTTGACTTGCCACCCGACACATTATTGCAACATGGAGAGGGGTGTCAAAATTGCTATTTTACAGGAAGAAGTGATCGTACAATGTTGTTCCAAGCTGTAATTGTTGATGATAATCTCGCTGAATTAATTTCGAGCAACCCATCTTTTATTGAGTTAGTTAATTTTCTGAAAAATACCAACCGATATGGATTTCGTGGGGATGCAATAAGCAAATGACAATTAGGGTGGATCCACCCCGAAGATGTACTGTTATATAGCTGAAATAAATCTATATATTGGGAAGTTAAAACATTCGCCTACGACGGTCAAGGAACTCAAATAGAGCGAGACTATATGGAATGTCGGTCGTGAAGAGGTGATAATCAATATTGTGTGCGCGACAATTAACTCTGATATTATCAATAAATTCATTGACCGATTTCTGGTATTCATCCCGAATGTGCCAGGGTTTGCTCGGTAATATCTGACCGGACTCAAGGTCTTGGAAGCGAGCGTCCTTGGGATAATCAAATGTGATTTCCTTGGGGTCAAGAACTTGAAAAACTATCATATCGTGTCCAACATGGCGCAAGGCTTTGAACCCCGCAATTATTTTGTCCGGGTCATCGAGCAAATCAGAAATAACTATTACAAGTCCGCGTCGTTTTATGCGTTCGGCTACATTGAACAGAGATGATGTCACCGACGTGCTGCCTTCACCAACGGTATCGTTTAACTGATTCGACAATGTTTCTAACCATCCCAACGCTGACTTGGGGGGTAAAATACTCGTGACTTCTCCGGCGAAGGTAATCAATCCCACCGCATCTCGCTGTTTCAACAATAATAGCGATAACGATGCGGCGAGCACTTTGCCGTATTCCAGCTTGGTTATTTCCTTAGATCCGAAGCGCATAGAGCCCGAGTGATCAAAAAGTATATATGCCTTTAGGTTAGTTTCTTCCTCGTATTGTTTAATATAGTATCTACCCGTTTTGGCGAGAATCTTGTAATCAAGATGGCGCAAAGAATCTCCCGGCATATACTGACGATGTTGGCTAAACTCAACTGAGAATCCATGATAGGGGCTTTGGTGAAGACCGGTTAGGAACCCCTCAACTACAGCACGTGCTTTGACCTGTAAGTTAGAAAGGCGATTGATCGAATATGGATCGAGTAAGCTGTTCTTACTATTCAATTAAATCTCATCCAAAATCGGGGAGGACTGACATTCCTGCCCGTCGCTCGGAAAATAGGTGTTGCGGGTTCCAAGAATCAATATTCATTAATTTAGCTGACAAATAATTGTTAATCCACCGAAATTTCTTTGAGCAATCTATCTACAATATCCACAGATGTTATCCCTTCAGCGGCTGCATTAAAACTCGTAACCAACCTGTGCCGTAACACTGGTTTGGCAATAGCTCGTACATCCTCAATATCTGGTGTAGGTCTGCCATCAAGTATTGCTCGTGTTTTCGCACCGATAATGATGTATTGCGATGCTCGGGGTCCTGCGCCCCAAGTCAGCCATTGCTTAATAAAGTCAGGGCTGTCAACTCTACCCGGTCGGGTTTTGCGGACGATGTTTACTGCATATGAAATGACATTATCTGAAACGGGAACTCTGCGGGCGAGTCGCTGAAGATTGATAATATCTTTTGCATTCAGTGTAACATTCAAATCAGGTTTATATTCAGATGTCGTAGTGCGGACGATTTCCTTTTCTTCAGTCTCAGAGGGGTAATCCAACCAAAGGTTAAACATAAATCTATCAAGCTGTGCTTCGGGAAGTGGATAAGTCCCCTCTTGTTCGATAGGGTTCTGCGTAGCCAGTACAAAAAATGGTTCTTCAAGTGTATATGTCTGGCCCGCAGCGGTTACATTATGCTCTTGCATTGCCTGCAACAAGGCTGCTTGGGTTTTAGGCGGGGTACGGTTAATTTCATCAGCAAGAAGCAATTGCGAAAACACAGGACCCTCGATAAAACGGAATTTTTTTCGACCAGTAGATATGTCATCCTCAATTATTTCGGTTCCTGTTATATCAGAAGGCATCAAATCCGGTGTGAATTGTATCCGATTAAACTTGAGATCGAGCACACGTGCGAGCGAACTGATTAGCAATGTTTTTGCCAGACCCGGCACACCGACCAAAAGACAGTGTCCACCAGAAATCATGGCTATCAAGAGCTGGTGAATAATTTCTGTCTGACCTATAATTACCTTGCCCAATTCCTTGATAATTTGGTCTCGTGCCGCATTTAACTCGGCTACCGCATTTACATCGCTGTCATTATTTTGGGTCATTATATTCCAGTTTTATGAATCTACAATACATCAATCGTTATAATTACTTGTAAAAAAGTTATACGTCAAAATATAGTAACTGTTCCAGTTAAGCAACTTCTTTAAGCTATGGGGCAGCAATTGTGTAGTAATATCGTAAATGTAATCAAAATGTTGATTTTTGGGTTATTTTATACTAATATTTCATCTTTAGTTGTATATGATTGCACCAATTTATTTAGGGAATTAACTTACTAAAGAGTTGAGATTAAACTATGGATTTTACCGATAATATTTGACGCGATCTAAGGCACAAATTTAACGGTATCATTTGATTTACGAATTAATACCCTAATAATTATATTCGCATTAATATTCTATAAAACAGAAAGTTATAACCTTGAAGGTTAACCTATTAGGCAGTTCAGTTTCTGAGATAAAGACGGTGCTCGGTCAATTTGACGTATCACAATACAGGGCAAAGCAGACTTATCGCTCTATTTATCGAAATCGTGTCAACAGCATTGATGATATCAGCGTCTTAAGTCTCGACTTACGGTTAAAACTGAAAGAAGTTGCTACCGTGAGGCTTCCTTCGATTCTCGCAGTTGAAAATGCGGAAGATGATACCCAAAAGATTCTGTTTAAAATGGAAGAGGGTAGCCGTATTGAAGCTGTTATTATTCAAGATAATGACAGGCTGACAGCCTGTTTGTCTTCTCAAGTTGGATGCGTAGTAGGATGTAAGTTTTGTGCAACTGGTGGAATAGGATTTCAGCGAAATCTTAGTGCGGGTGAAATTGTCGGACAGTTTTTTGAAATGGAAAAGAGTGCAGGCAAAAAGCTTAATAATATTGTGTTTATGGGGATGGGCGAGGCGTTGCTAAATCGCAAAGAAGTTTTTAAGTCTATTGAATTGTTGACGGATCCGAATGGAATCGGATTTCCACAACGAAAAATCACAATTTCCACGTTTGGCTTGGTTCCGGGCATTGAAGCTATGATTAGTAGTAACCTGAAAGTAAATCTTGCGGTGTCGCTCAGTGCCACCACAGAGGAGCAACGTCAATCTTTAATCCCAACATACAGAAAATATACGATTAAAGAAATAATTATGGCTGCTAACAAATTTGCACTTTCATCAGGTGACAGGGTTTCAATTAACTATCTTTTACTAAAAAATGTTAATGATTCAGATGATGATGCTGAAAGGTTATCGGAATTATTACGTGGATTGCGCTCAAAAGTGAATATTATGGAGTTTAATGGTGGTTATGGTAAATTTTCTCGGTCTGATAACTTTCAAGTTGACAGCTTTGTCAATACTTTATTGAAAAATAGAGTAAAAGTAACCCGTCGCACCAGCAAGGGTGCAGACATAGGAGCCGCATGTGGTCAGCTTGCGGCAGGCTATGAAGCCAAAACGCTAAAATTTCCGGGTTCCGTTCCGGTTGGATAACAGTTGAAAATTTCCAAAATATTTAATATAAATTTTTAATGATAAACAGTTAAAAAGAGGTAATTGTGTCTATTACAATAGGAATAAATGGGTTTGGTAGAATTGGTCGTCTTGTATTCAGAGAGATGATGAATCGCGGTAACTATAAAATTGCCGCCATTAATGATTTGACCAGTACAAAAACACTTGCTCATTTGTTAAAATATGACTCCACACATGGAAGATATCCTGGGATTGTCACAAGCTCTGATGATTCTATCATCGTTGATGGCAAAGAAATACAGGTCTTATCACAAAGAGACCCGGCTCAGTTGCTCTGGGGCGAGCTTGGTGTTGATGTTGTGATCGAGTCAACTGGTGTTTTTAATACTCGTGAAAAGTGTGCGTTGCACCTCCAAGCCGGTGCGAGAAAAGTTGTTCTGACCGTACCTGCCAAGGGTGAAATAGACGCTACCGTGGTACTCGGAGTGAATGACAATATTTTGAAATCAGATGACGAAATTGTATCTAATGCGTCCTGCACGACTAACTGTCTTGCACCGATGGTGAAGGTGTTAAATGATAACTTTGGATTGGTGAAGGGGTTGATGAACACTATCCACGGTTACACCAACGATCAAAACCTGTTAGACTTTCCACACAGCGATCTACGTCGATCGAGAGCTGCTGCGGTCAATACAATCCCAACCTCAACCGGAGCTGCCCGTGCAATTGGATTAGTTATTCCGGAACTAAAGGGTCGTCTTGACGGATTCGCAGTTCGTGTGCCTGTTCCTGATGGGTCTATCGTTGATCTGACCGCTGAGCTTGCTACCGATACAAGCATAGAAGAAATTAATGCAGCGATGAAATTGGCTTCGGAAGAAGGATTAAAGGGGATAATGGAATACTGCACCGATCCAATAGTATCATCGGATATAATCGGGAATCCTTATTCCTGCGTATTTGATGCACCATTGACTATGGTTGTGGGAAAACGCCTCGTCAAAGTTATCGGTTGGTATGATAATGAATGGGGATATTCCAACCGTGTGGTTGATCTAACCGAAAAATTAGTTTAACTCAATCAATTGTGTTCTAACACAAGTTAATTTATAAAATTGTAATGTTTCTTTATATTAATTACCACAATTTAGGTTAAGTAGTATTACTCATATGTAGTAAAAAGGAAATCTGATGGGTTTGTACGTTTCGAATAATGGGAGCCGACAGTTTGAAAAACTTAGTCTGGACGATATTCCACTTGCAGGGAAAAAAATTATGGTCAGGGTTGATTTTAATGTTCCAATAGATGAAGATGGCAATGTGAGGGATTTTACACGCATCAAGGCTGCTCTCCCCACAATTCATAATATCCTTGATTATGATTCATCGGCGATATTGCTCAGCCATTTGGGACGCCCAGAAGGTAAGCGCGTTGAAAAATATACGCTGAAGCCCGTTGCCAAGGAATTGAGTAAATTATTGGGGCTAACAGTTAAATTCGCACCTGATTGCATCGGACCGGAAGTTGCCAAAATGGTAGATGAACTCGGACCCGGGGAAGTGTTGCTTTTGGAAAATGTCAGGTTTCATCCAGGTGAAGCTACTAATGACCCAGAATTTGCAGAGGCATTGGCTCAATCTGGGGATTTGTTTGTTAACGATGCATTTGGTGCAGCTCATCGCCACGAGGCATCGATATCGGGGATAACCAAATTTTTCCCAAACTGTGCCGCCGCCGGAAGATTAATGATGCGAGAAATCAGGTTTCTTGACAGAGCACTTTCTGAACCACGTCGCCCCTTTATTGGTATTGTGGGTGGAGCAAAAATTTCCAGTAAATTGAAAACTATCCACAGACTGTTGCCACGTGTTGACAAAATGTTAATTGGTGGAGGCATGGCTTATACTATGATTAAAGCCATGGGCGGTAAAATCGGTGACTCAATTTGTGAGGAAGAATATTTAGAGACAGCGAGAGAAATTATGATGGGTCCTGAGGCGCACAAAATAGTATTACCCAAGGATTCGATTGTCGCAACAGACCTCGAATACGGTACTGAGCGGCAGACATACCCTTCGGATAACATCCCCGATGGCTGGAAAGGTCTTGATCTGGGTCGAGAGGCGAGGGCTGAATTTGTCAATTATATTCGTGAAGCGGGAACGGTTTTCTGGAACGGTCCTGTTGGTATGTTCGAGTCGGAGCCGTTCGCCACAGGCACAAGGGCGATTGCGAGAAATTTGGTAAACTTGACCGCTGATGGTGGAATCGCAGTTGTTGGCGGAGGAGATTCAATGGCAGCACTTAGAAGATTTAACCTTCACGGTCCCATGACTCATGTTTCTACAGGCGGTGGGTCACTGCTCGAATACATAGAGAGCAAACCGTTGCCAGGTATTGAGGCTCTGACAGATCGCAGCGTGAAACTATGAGAAAAATTACCATTGCCGGTAATTGGAAGATGAACACCAAGGGCACTGAAGGTGCTGAGTTAATAAAATCGATAATTGCAGGATTACCTGACGAATTACTTGTAAATGTCTTAATATTTCCTCCAGCAATTCATCTTGCCTGGTATCAAACCTTGTTTGACGCTAAATATTTGGAATTTGGTTCACAAACGATACATTGGGCAAAATCGGGAGCATATACCGGTGAATTCGCACCCGATATGCTTTTAGAAGTTAATTGTAAATGGGTATTAATTGGTCACAGCGAACGCCGTCAATATTTTGGTGAAACTGACGATACAGTAAATAAACGATTACTTAATACGTTAGAAAGTACATTGTCACCGATCGTGTGTGTAGGCGAGACTTTGGATGAGCGAGAGTCAAACCAAACCTTTGATGTTCTTGAAAGACAATTAACAGTAGCATTGAAGAATGTGAACAATGATAATGCAAAGCGCTTAGTTATAGCATATGAACCAGTATGGGCAATAGGGACAGGTCTCACGGCGACGGCAGACCAAGCACAGGACGTTCACAAATTTATCCGTGACACTTTGGCGGATCGATTTACTCAGGAACTTGCTGACGGTATAGTAGTACAATATGGAGGAAGCGTTAAAAGCAGCAACGCCATGGAATTGCTATCTTGTCCCGATGTAGATGGTGCCCTAATTGGCGGAGCGAGCTTGAACGCTGAGGAATTTATTAAGATTATTGAAATTGCTGGAAGTATCAGTACATAGATAATCACTGAACCCACGTTGTAGAGTGGGAAATTAAATAATTATTTTATACGGTTCTCTTATTAATATAGGGATTACCTCGTAACACTAATAAAGAACCATTTTTACTCAATCACTTACGGTGATCAGGCACAAAAATCTTGATCACGTTTAATATTTTTTTAGGAGACTAATATTGAAAAAATTACTTAGTATAGCACTTGTCTTACTATTCACTATCGCAACCGCAACTCTTTACGCCTGTAAAGGCGCGGGTTGTGGATTTAATAAGAACACTTCTGCACAAGCTGAAAGGATTAATAAATCACAATGTGGTTTTGGTGTAAAATCAACCAATTCATCTGCGTCAGCCAGAGTTCAAGAAAGCCCATATGTAGAGGCTAATATTATCTCTGTAAGCAATGATGGTGTCAAGCAATTTCGTTGCCCAGTTAGCGGTACTGAAAACTCCCTTGTTGCAAATACAAAATTCATCGATTATGAATCGAAAAGATATTATGTGGATTGCTCTGGAAGCGAAGCAAAATTCATTGCCAATCCAGCGAAATATGTCCTTGCAATGCAAAATGACATCAATTCAGAAAAAGTTTCTAACCGCGGTAAAGCAAAAAGTTGCTGTCCATCAGGTGTTGGAAATGCAAAAAATACGAAAATCGGGAAATCTTCGTAAAAAAATAGGCATTTTATTGCCAATTATTGATCTGCAACACAGTTAAGATGCAAATTAATTAGTAATTTGTGAACGTACAGACAGACAGGGCTTATGCTGTACCAAAGATTTTGATTGATAGATAGTAAAAGACACATTCAGGATAGATATTATTGTCAATTCCAATTATCATCCGTCGGACTCTATCGCCCACTGAGTTCGTACGGTATATGAGCGAGCGGTCAGACCCGCCCTCTGGTCGCTCGCTTGACTGTTTTTCTAAATGCCATTATATACAGATTCCACCCAAAAAATTTATAATATGAAATCCACAATTTCCCTTCTGGTATTTATTCTTTTTCTACATTCAAATAGTTCTTACGGAAATGAGCGTACATGGATACTTTTCGCTAACAAAGACTATATCAATAACAATTTAGGTGTGAGCTTAGATTCATTGGAATCAAAATGGTCGCCAAGATCGTTGAAAAGGCGCGCTAAAGCGGGTATTGGTCTATCGATAATGGATAGTGATATTAACCAAGATTACATTTCCGCTGTCACTGACCTTGGTGCCGAAGTTGTATGCAGGTCAAAATGGATGAATGCAATCAGCGTAGTAGCATCTAACCAATTAATCTCCAAGATTGAAAAATTTGATTTTGTCCAATCAACTCAGTCTGTGGCTTCATATCAATTGGATTCAAATGTCATGGATGATGCCAATAATTCCCTTGGCAAAGAGCACGCTGTAATAGAATATTCTGATATACCATTTTCGATTCCTCTTGGTGACTACGGTCTATCATACGTTCAAGATGCTCAAAGTGGTGCGGTGGAGGCGCATCGGCGCGGTTTTACTGGAAAAGGTGTCCTGCTTGGGATGTTAGATACCGGTTTTCAACTTGACCATCGAGCGTTCGCAGGAATAGATTTGGTTGCTCAATACGACTTTATATTTGGTGACTCAGACCCGTCATATGACCCGCGAACAGACAAGCGAGGACAGGCAAACCACGGAACAGCGTGTTTATCAGTCATCGTGGGAAAAGAACCAGGCAGGTTGGTGGGAATTGCCCCCGGCGTTTCAGTAGCATTAGCCAAGACAGAACTTACAGGCTCTGAATTGCGAATTGAAGAGGACTATTGGGTTGAAGCCATTGAGTGGTTAGAGTGGCTTGGTGTTGATGTTGTTTCAAGCTCCCTATCATATCGAAAATGGTATTCCAAGGACGATTATAACGGTGTGACACCATTTATCACACGTGCTGCTGCAAGAGCATGTGAGCTTGGTGTAATAATATGCAATTCAGCCGGAAATGACGGACCTCAAAAGATTACGATTGGCGCACCTGCTGATGCGGTGGATGTATTGGCAATTGCAGCGGTTGATTCCAACGGAATAGTGACCGGATTTTCATCACGGGGTCCAACTGCTGATGGCCGGATAAAGCCTGATGTCGCTGCGTTGGGAAGAGCGGTCGTTTGCGTCAAACCTATGACATGGAACGAATATTCGAGGTGGAATGGAACTTCGCTTTCCTGCCCTATTGCTGCTGGTGTAGTAGCTCTAATTATCGAAGCTCATCCCGATTGGAGTCCATCAAAAGTACGGGAAGCATTAAGGTCAAGCTCTGATCGATCACAATTTCCCGATCTGAATTACGGGTATGGGATTATTAATGCTGCCAAAGCAATAGATTACCCAACTGTATTGGGGAGAGTAATTGATGCATCGAGCGGAAATGGACTCGGTGGCTTAAAAGTCAATTTAATATCCAATGAATACAATAGATCATGCATTACTAAAAAGACCGGGATGTACAGCTTTTGTAACGTTCCAGATAAAGATAATATTAGTCTGAAAATCTATAATGGCGATTTAGAGATTTTCTCTTCCAAAAATCTGCACACACCACCGTCTATATACAAAGATATTATAGTTGATATGTCCATTGCACCAAATTGAGTAAACGATTAAATAACTGTAAATAAATGTTTCTAATCTGAGCATATTTGATTTTGAGAGAATCATGTCTTAAATTTATGGTTCTAATTTAAAATGAGTTTTCACTAAAATTATCAATCTATTTATTGTTTTTCCGTCTATCTAAAATATGTAATTTATTAGGAATAAAATTGGACATCAAGTATATCAATCCTTTTATTAACGCTACCATCATTACTATGGAAACGATGTTGGAACTTACTCCCAATCGGTTAGCACCATTTTTGAAAAATGAACAGAATGCGACGGGAGATATTTCCGCTATTATAGGTTTTGCTGGCAGAGAAATTTCCGGCTCGGTCGCTTTAAGCATGCCATTCAGTACTTCTTTAGAATTATATGAGCTGATGATTGGTGAAAAAGTTGAGAAGGTGAGTGGAGATGTACAGGATAGTGTCGGTGAATTGATTAACATTGTCGCTGGAGCAGCAAAACAGAATTTTTATGACATGGATTTAACATTTCATATTTCAATTCCCTTGGTTGTGGTTGGTGAAAATCACACCAATTAGTCATAAAACTGGAACAATGGTCTTGGTAATTCCCTTTGAAATGGACGAAGGTATGAAATTCACACTTGAGGTAAGTGTAAAAAAGAAAGAAAATAACCCCTAAAATTTGTTAATACATTACTTTAATCGAATTTGCGAACGCAGTGAAGCAATCTCATAAAAAAATATTGTGATAGTGATTTCTTTGTCAATTCAGTAAAAATTTATTCTCAACAATATAGATTCCAAATTCACTTAACAATTTTACCTTTTGGTTTTAATGGCAATTTTTTAGGATTCTCATCTAACTGTTCAAGCAAATATTCAATTGCTGCATCGAGTTGATTGTCAATACCTAATATTTCGCTGGCAGGATCATTTACAACAATCTCATCGGGTTCAACGCCATGACCCTCAATCAACCACTTTCCGTCGAGACCCCAACCGCCAAATTCAGGCTCTGAGATAAAGGCATTATCCATCAAGCGATGTCGTGCGCTGATCCAAATCCATCCACCCCAAGTCCGCTCACCAAATAATTTTCCGATGTCCAAAAGTTTAACCGCTTCAGCAAATGTTTCACCATCTGAAAAAGTTTCTTCATTACAAAGCACTGAAACATGACCAAAATACCCACCATGAGGCTTTAGATCAATGGTACCCCTACGCCACTGCTGAAAAGCCCATACATCGGACTCAAGGATCTTTAAGAAATACTCAGCAATATTACCACCGCCATTGAAGCGATCATCAATAATCAGTGCTGGCATGGTTCGTTGAGAATAGTAGTCTCTGCCTATTTGACTCAACCCGTTACCGCCCATATTTGGCAGATGAACATATCCGATTTTACCGCCCGATTTTTCCAACACATACTCACGATTTTGCTTAACCCAATTCAGATATCGTAGTCTGTATTCAGAAGGAAGAGTCTTCACGATGATTTCTCGCGAACCCTTTAATGTAGGTTTTTCATTAATTTGTAGAGCGATTTCTTTACCTGCGGTGTCTTGAAATAGTCGCAAAATATTTAATCCAGAGTTTGTTTGGCGACCATTGACTGCCAACAGATAAGTACCATCAAGAAAATTAGCATCCGTCTGGAGCAATGGGGAACTTCCATCTTTAGTACCGGGCTCTGGGTTTAAAACGCCTGCAATGCGATAGTATTCACTTTTGTGGTCTGGTATAAGGTCAGCACCAAGAAATCCCACTGACGTTGTCTTAGGATAGGGCTGATCGCCATTACCGATGTAAGCATGTCCGGCATGAAGTTCAGATTGTATTTCTCTAATCAAATCCTTCAGGTCATCTCGTGTGGTTATTCTATCGAGCATCGGCTCATACATTGCGAGGATATCCTCCCAATCAACTCCATGCATCCCTGCGTCATAAAAGAAATCTCGCTGTAATCGCCATGCTTCGTGTAATATTTGGGGCCATTCTTCACGGGGAGTAACTTCAAGACTCCAGTCATCGGTATTTATCCGATGGTCGTCATTGTATTGCAAATTTTCTGCTTCAGGATCTCCCCAATACCATTTTTTCTCAGACCTGACTACAATTGTACTTAAATCGAATGAAACGGTATAGCCGTTCACTTTAGTAGCAATGTTAGAAGTCTCTCGTTTAGAGAAGTTATACTGCATCAGAAACGGACCTTGATAGTCTTTCTGTTCTCGTCCACCATTAATCCCACCGCGTTCAGATCGAATATATAGTAATTTATTATCCGTTGCAGTCAATTGGGAGTAGTTACCTGCACGTACAGGAATTGGCTCCATTCTTTGATCCAAACCTACAAAATCTATGATTATCGGTGCGGCATCATCTGAATCATCTTCATCCTTTTTCTTATCAAAATCCTTGTCATGAGGTTCTTTATTATCTGTTTGTGATTCATCGCCTCGAGCAGCGAATGGGCTGACTGACTCATAACTGAGACGATATAGGGCGAGCGTTCCCAAATTATCGAAATAGAACAGACCACGATTATAGTCTTGGTAAGCGTTAAAGTTTCGGTCAGTCACGCAATACAAATATCGTCCCTTGGGATCCCAAGCGGGACTATAGGTCGAAAATCTAACATCGCTTATAAGATGTGAATCCTTTGTTTTTGTATCAAATATGTGGATTGATAGCAATAAATTGTCGTTTTCAGTGGTATATGCGAGATAGCGACTATCCGGCGACCAAGAATAATCGACTATCTCCCAACCACTATTATCGACTGAATATTTCTTACCGTTTGACATATTTATTATAAACAGAGTGAAAGTGTGATCTGAAAAAGCACACATTTTGCCATCAGGTGAAATTTCTGGTCGAAGTTTCCAACCAACATTAGGGGAATTCTCAATGAGGCTAAAATCTCCTCCAGATTTTTCCAATCGTACTAATTGATCCTCGCCAAAATGGTCGGATATTGTTAGAACGGCACCGTCAGATTCAGGAATAAACACAGGGTGTTTTTCACGGGTACCGCTGCTGTAGGTCCATTGTCTGATTAAACCGGATGCTTTGACTGGTAAAGTGAAAATCTCACCTCTAGCAGCAACCAAAAGTCTTAAACCTTTTTCCGATAGCGACCATGAAGTAAGATATTTCTCTGGATTGATAAATTTTGTACGGGAAACATACAGATCGCTGGGCACGTAAATATCAGGGATAATTTGTTCACCGGATCTGATGTGATGAATGACGATATCCATGCCATATTGAAAAATAATCCGGTCAGAATCAAGGCTCGGCCAACGCACATCATATTTATTATAATTAGTCACTTGGGTAAGATTGCTTCCATCTGGTGTCATAGACCAAAAATTGGATCTGCCAGTACTGTCACTGACAAAGTAAATTTTACCATCATCAGCCCACATCGGCGAACTGGTATTGCCCGCACTGGGATTAACAAGGCTGTATTCTGGAATGTCGGGATTTCCCACCCATATTTTCTCACGCCAACCTCCGCGGTAGCGTTTCCATGGGTGATAGCCAAAGAAGATCGGGACTATCGCCGAGCGTTTGCCATTTGGCTCGTATGTTATGTTCGCAGCGCGTTTATATGGTAGTCGTTCAGGATTACTACCTTCAAGGGTGACTGTATATAGCTGCCATTGAAAGTAGGGTGGTTCTCTTCGACTACGAAAAATTATGTTACCGTCCTTGCTCCAGCCCACCATATCATCAACCGAGGAGTGAAAGGTTAATTGGCGGGGTTCACCACCGGTTACGGGAATCGCATAAATATCGCTGTTACCATAGTATTTGCCGCTAAATGCAATCCATTTACCATCGGGGCTAAACTTAGCAAACTTCTCTTCTCCCTCATGCGCTGTTATGCGAGTGGCAATCCCGCCGTTGATTGACGATAGCCAGAGATCTCCGGATGACGTAAAGACTATTTTATCACCATGCAAGTCTGGATAACGCATCAATCCTCTACTACCTGCAATATTTTTACCGAAAATTAAGGTAGAACTGCCGGATAGGAATAAAATAATTATTGACAATATGTGCCAATAATGAGAGGAGTAAATATTTATCCTGCGGAATTGAGAAAATTTCATCAAAAGTCCCGAATTAAATGCATTGCTTTTTTATTTTAGAAAATTTAGACTAACATAACTTGAATTCATAGGCTCTCAGAAAGTTTATTGTTGAGATGGAAATATTAATTACCAATTAAAAGATGGTTTAAAATTTGGGCACAGGTTTATCAATGAAAAAAAGAT
>Ga0209402_10000105_pt1 | contig 99449 bp, 74 predicted proteins | sample ArcticOcean_MG_C_3_FD_187437 | JGI IMG/M metagenome (GOLD analysis project Ga0209402, IMG submission 187437) | Marine microbial communities from western Arctic Ocean - ArcticOcean_MG_CB8_126 (SPAdes) (version 2) | ecosystem: Environmental > Aquatic > Marine > Oceanic | place: Arctic Ocean...
ATTCACAAGACCAGAAAATATCATCAGCATCACTGTTGAGAATCTCAATCGTAACGTTTGAACCATCCTGAACAAATACGTAGTAGTCTGCAGCCCACTTGAACTCGCCTTCAAAAGTAGTTGGAGTGGAGTCTTCAAACATCAATGTACCACTCCAATCCTCACTCGAGGGAGGAGTATCCACATCCATCGGATCCATCAAGATGATCGCCCAACCGATAACAAAGAGAATTCCACCAAGGCCAAGAACCAGCTTTGGTACCTTGTGCATGTGCATTGGTTAGTCCTGATAGTAATGAAGGTTCACCCGACACCATTGGTGGGGCCCCCCTCTGAAATGATGGGTTTCGCAAGGGTAGCCTCTGAAAGGGCGGACTGCAAACCCATTAATTCAGTAATTGCTAACTCATGGGCCTATGCAGAAACCCATTGATTAGACTGTTAATCGATTATACTATGCTCTGATTATCTAATTTATCGCTACGCTATTTGATGCCATTAATTTGACTATAATTATATTATACACGGACTAAATAATCAATTATTATCAAATGCCGTAAAAAGTATTATCAATAGTTGAAAATTACTAATATTTGTGGAATCATCATCAGAGAGTATTCAATGCGTGAATGGCTGTGGTAACCTAACTCATGATTCCCATAATAAATTAACTGTTAATCAGAGAATTGCTCTTGTAGGAGGGGGCATAATATCAATTCTACTGTGGGTGCAAAGCCTTCCTTTTTCCGACAGCGAGCTTGCATTTTACTGGTTTGTTGGTAGTATTGGATTAATTGTCGTGGGTATTTTTACTAACAAGGCAAGTGATGTCCCATATTTTATTTGTAAAGTCTGTAAAGGAGGTATGCTTGACTCTAAGTCATTAATTGAAAAATTTGGCAAGGATAATGCAGGACTCATAGAGTATTCTTTGAAGAAGGCTGATTTCGGAGAAAAGAAATGTCCTATTTGTGAAGAAAAAATGAAGATTATACCTCTGGAATACTCGACCATTGATTTTTTTCTACACCCAATTCCTATACCTATACCATCTGGTAATAAGAAGATAGAACTAGACGGATGCCATGATTGTAGTATGATTTGGTTTGACTCAGCAGAAATGGATTATGTTGCTTCTTCAACAAAATTAAAGAGAGATAGAATGACTGAAAAAACCATCAGATCGTCTAATCTCTTTGAATGTTCTGAATTAGATTGTAAAAACGAGTCAATGCAAAAAAGTAAATATTGTCAAAAACATCGAGACTTGTCAAAAAAATTCTGCTTGGGTTTAGATTCAAGAGGTAAGCGCTGTAAAAGACCACCAAAAGAAGAAGAAGATTACTGTTACTATCACCTTCATAATCAAAATTAGAGGTCGCCCCAGAGTATGTATGAGGCATATCCAGTAACTGGCATCAGGAAGGGTAGCGTCTAGTTCGGCCCACTGAAAGCCTCTGCCACTCGTGCGACAGACGCCCGACCCCCGACCCCCTCTTGAAGAATCTTCTCAGTGATGATGAGCGTCAGCACCTAACCCCCACCTGAGAACGGTAGGAGGGGCAAGTATTCTGTAATATGTTCAAAAAGTAGTTTCTCTAGGGCGTAGTGTGGAAGATAAGTGGTGGGAAAAGGACAAGCCCCAGTGGCATGAGGAAAATCAGCAGGACCCACCGTCCGAAGCCAACCTAGCGGAGCAACAACGCATCGTACAGGAGCGTTATCGTGAAGAACCCTCATCAAGCAATGCAACAGACAATGCAACAAACGACATGTTTCCAAAATCTATTGTTATTGTTGCTGTTGTTGTCGTATTGGTAATAGGCGTCTTACTCATCGGTTTTGCGGCTTCATCTGTAGGTGATCTGGGGTCTGATGAAGAATGGTTACCCGTGGACTCAAAAATTGATGCAAAATACCCTGGATTCGACTGGATTGAGCGCGAAAAATGCTACACTGACGATTGGGGTGATGAATACTGCGAATATTGGGACGAATTGGAGTGCTGGGTTGATTTGGACGTATCCTACATAGTGGAAAATACCACTTATCATTCCCAATTCGAACAATATCATATCAGAAACTACGAGGAAGCCGAGGAAGCCGAGGAGGAGTGCTTAGAATATGGCCAGAATGGAACTATGATGGTGGGCACCAACTTAGAGATTTTTTACAACTCCAACGACCCAAGCGATGCACGCCTTGAACCTCCCCTGGGCGCTGCTGGTATTTTGTTGATATTTTGTGGGATTGGAGTTCTTTTTGGGATTCTAGCTTTGGTAGGCGCGATGCGTGGGGGTTGGGGAACGAGTGATTTTAGAAGGGCAAGTCCAGGAATTACCTTCAACATAGGAGGCCGTGGTTCTTTCATAGGAAGAGGAAGAAGACATCGGAAGAGAAGTCGTAAGTCACGAAGTGGTTCTAGAGGTAGGTCTGGCGGTGGCAGATCTGGCGGCGGCGGTCGTTGATTTCTCAGCCCTGGGATAGACAATATATCCATGATTCCGATAAACATCAATAGCTTCAATCAGCCTGTTTCCATCTACGTCTTCCCCCCTAGCACCACCATGAACAATGTTTGAACCATCAAGAACAACGGAATTTCTGAGGCTATCGCGCACTGCCATTGGGATTCCACGAGCGGATATTCTATTGAAGATTGGCGCTCAAGTTTTCCAAATAATGCATGATACTGAGATGGTGGTTTCGCGTCTGTTTCATCGGCGCTGTGCTTATCTTCATCGTATCTTATATCATCAAGAAGTTATTTTTTGGTGAGGAAGTGATTTGATCCTTCAATTTCTCATGCGTAACCTAGGGTACCCTCTAATCCAGCAGTATAGGGAAATAGTAAACCATGTAACCCGCCCAGCATGAAACTAGTATGAGCGATGGCTTCGGCAAGATTGGCTTCTCGGGAACACTCAGGCCGTCTCAGGTGGCTTCTTCCAGCATAATCAGAAAGGAGTTGGAATCAGGATCCAGAGAACTGCTAATCGTGGCTCCTCCTGGCTCCGGGAAGACCGTACTTGGACTGTATGTCTGGTCAGACCTAGTCAGACTGCCCACGTTGGTGCTTAGCCCGAACTCGGCCATACAGGCCCAATGGATCGAGAGGGCCAAGGAACTATTCCACTTGGATGACAGGGAGTCAGAAATAGGCACTGACCCCGAAAACCCGGGTATACTGACCTCGCTGACCTACCAGTCGGTGACTCTCCCAAAGAGAGGAGGAGGAGAGCTAGACGAGTCTGCGATGGAGATGTGGCTCTCCAGTCTGATGACTCCTGACTTGAACGACGGTTCGGTCGAGGCGGACGACCGGGAAAGCGCGTTGGCCTGGATAGCCGACCTGCGGGAGAAGAACTTCGAATACTACTCTGACAGAATGGGGCACTACAGGAAGAAAGTCAGGGATTCGCTATCCGAGCATGGGAATGCCCTATGGATCCTCCACGAGTCCGCGAAGGCCAATCTGAAGAGACTCTCGGAAGCAGGAGTCGGCCTAGTCATCCTCGACGAGTGCCATCACCTGATGGATCACTGGGGCAGGGTTCTCATCGAGGCCATGGAATTCCTCGGGAATCCAGTTGTTCTCGGTCTCACTGCCACTCCTCCGGAGGGAGCCAGCAACTCCTCGGCCGATCAATACTTCGACCTGTTCGGAGAGGTTGATTACGAGGTCCCCGTTCCTGCCCTAGTCAGGGACGGCAATCTCTCTCCCTACCAAGACCTCGCATACTTCGTACGCCCCTCTCCGGGAGAACTGAGATACATCGCTAATGTAGATGAGGACTTCAAGAGCCTACTAGGTGAACTGAGGAGGGGGGCGGAGAACGTCAAGGGTCGCACACCAAGACTCGAGGTCTGGATCGCCAAAGTGCTCGATGGACTGATTCTGCCGGCTGGCAGAGCGAAGGACTGGAACTCTTTCCAGAGAAGAGACCCGAGGCTCGCGGACGCTGCTAGAGCCTACCTCGCAGCAGCCGGACTCAACCTGCCCGAAGGTGTACCGCAGCCGTCGGCCGAACTCGTGGCCGGAGGCAATAGTATGGATGTGCTGATCACGATACTCGATCGCTACATCAGGAATGGTCTAATGAGGTCGGAAAGCGAGGAGGACCATGCCCTTGCTGAGGATGCAAAGAGCAAACTGAGGATGCTTGGCGTCCAGATTACTGAGGGTGGCCCCAGACTATGTGCTTCACCTGTCGGCAGGGTGATGGCTTACGCCTCCGCCAAGTATGATGCTCTGCGAGACATACTGAGGGTGGAGATGGAGGCCCTCGGCCCGGAAATTCGGGCAGTGATCGTGACCGACTTCGAGAAGACCTCGGCTACTGCCTTGGTAGAAGGCGTCCTCGATGATGACGCCGGTGGAGCAGTAGCAGCATACAGAGCGGTGCTCGGATGTGAGTCGACTGACAGGCTGGATCCGGTGCTGATGACGGGCACGACCGTATTGGTGGACGACGACCTCCTAGAGCGGATATTTCCTCGTTTTGAGCAGTGGGTCTCCAAGAGGAATCTGAATATCAAGTTCGATTATATCGAGAGAGGCGGTTACTTCGAAATCAGAGGTAAGGGAAAGGACTGGCTGCCACGCCACTATACGATGATGATTACCGAGATGTTCCAAGATGGAGTGACGAAGTGCCTAGTGGGAACAAGGGGGCTACTCGGCGAGGGCTGGGACGCGAGCAGAATCAACGTCCTAGTGGATCTGACCACAGTGACCACCAGCATGAGTATAAATCAACTGAGAGGAAGGTCGTTCAGGCTGGACAAGCACTGGCCTGAGAAGGTAGCTAACAATTGGGACATAGTCTGCCTGGCTGACGAGTTCACCAAAGGATTCGATGACTATCTCCGATTCAAGAGGAAGCATAAGCAGTTGTACGGAGTCTGTGACGACGGCGCCATTGAGAAGGGGGTGGGACACGTTCACGCTGCTTTCACTGAAGCCGAGCCGGAAGGCGTCTCGGAAACGATGGAGATATTCAACGAAGAGATGTTGATGAGAGCAAGGAACAGAGGAAGGGCAAGAGAACTGTGGGGGATTGGACAACCCTTCAACTCAGTGCCAAGAGAAGCAATCGAGATCAAAGGATCATTCGGAGAAGGATTCCCTCCGGCTAACAGGATCGGTCTTGTCGCTTGGTCAGACGAATCCCTGATTCAAGCAATCGGGGAGGCTGTCGCTTGCTCCCTACAGGCTTTGGGCTTAATCCAGTTCGATGCCAAGGTTGGAGGAGGGAGCAGAGGAGGGGGTTGGATGAGGGCTTACCTAGAGGATGCTTCAGAGGAGGATTCAGAGATTTTCGCCGAGGCGATGCAGGAGATTCTAGGACCTCTGGACAACCCCCGATATGTTATACCGAGGGAGGTCAAGGTGGTCAGCGAGACCTGGCTCAGCGAGATGCTCCCAGAAGTCATCGCCAAGTACTTCCGAAGAAGCGAGAACACCCTGTCGATGTACCATGTAGTGCCTAGGAAGCTTTGTCAGAACCTAGAGGATGCCAAGGTATTCGAGCAGCAGTGGAACTGGAAGGTAAGTCCCGGTGAGGTGATGTATGGCCACAGCAAGAAAGGGAAGGAGTGGGTCAGCGAGATTAAGATGGCTGGAATGTATCCTAAATCTTCCTTCCATCGCAAGAGCGTGTTCACCTAACCCTGAATGACGCTGTTCAGGATTGCGAAATAGTGTGCGATTGAGCCCGCAAGAACGAATAGGTGCCATATTGCATGATTGAAAGGAAAATTATCAGCGCGATAGAATAGCACGCCGATTGACTGAGGGGTGACTCATTCGCTCGCCCTAATTATTACTACAATATTCTAGACTCTTTCACAGATTCGCCATTCAATCTCAATCGGAGTTGGAGCAGTATGGCTAGGACGAATATGATTCCTGCTACTCTGAAGCAAGTGTGATAGGTCCATAGGCCAGTTCCTTGGACCGTAAGAGACCACAAGTAGGCGGCAAACAGCGGGCCGATGATGCGCGCTAGGGCACCAAAGCCTTCCTGCGCCCCCATGACCATGCCAAGTTCGTAACCCAGTGACTTGGCCTCAAAAGTTAGCACCGAGGACTGGATTGGCGAGAATAGTCCGTTACCTATCGCTAGACCTGCGGATGATGCGAAAATTAGCCAACTTACATCATGCTGAACATACGGAATACTGGCTATCCCAACACCGCACAAGAGTGTTCCTACAATCATCAGACGGGACATGGAGAATCTGTCAGACAGCGGACCGACGAGCCCTCCTTGGATGATTACACCCAGTAGTCCAATGAAGGCGAATATCCAGCCGTTGTCAAGCTCGCTCCAACCAAGACCGCCGTCAGCGGGGGCCATCGATGTAAACAGGATGAATGTCCCGTGCATCATGCTGAACCCCACCATGAATAGGAAATTGATCGAAATTAATGTAGATACTGTTGGTAACTTCATGACCTTGACGAGGTTAGTCATCATCCCTCCCATTCCGCTGAACAAAGAGCCATCTGAGGAGCTTCGTGACTCGGGTGTCAGAGTTTCAGGGAGTCGGGTAACAGCGAGAGCTAGTGAAACCAGAGAAAGAGTGCTGGAAAACAAGCACGGGAGTAGATATGGGTTGTCTATCCAGAGTTGTCCATCGAACGGCGCGCCGATGCTGTTGGCCGGGTCGGAAAGGAGCCCTCCGATGAACGGGCCAATCATGAAACCTAATCCAAAGGCGGCTCCTATCATACCCATCCTGCGGGCTATCATCTCAGGCTCGCTGATGTCTCCAATGTAGGCTCGGGCAACGGCGATGTTACCGTTACCGGCGCCGGCTAGAAAGCGTGCTACGAGTGCCATGGACAAATTTTGAGAGAGGCCGAAAACAGTGAAGAAGACAGTGTTAGAGAAAAGTCCGAACATCAGGATAGGCCTTCGCCCAATCCTGTCGCTGAGAGAGCCAAGCACAGGGGTGAAAATGAACTGGGCTAGAGAGTAGGTAGCGATGACGATGCCTACCCAAATATCGCGTTTTCCAACATCCATGATACCTTCCGCGGCAGCAAGATCCTGGACGAAGTAGGTCAGGAATGGGATTACTATTGTGAAGCCGATCATGTCGACCAGAACAACGAGGAACAATATTCCCATCGAGGATTTCTGCTGTTCGGTCAAGGACATCCCAGTAATGCGGGGATGATACGGAACTTGAAACATTATGATGAGTAGGTTGCTTGCTTATTCTTCAATATTCAAACAGATTAGGTAATCTGAGTCTAGTATAACCGATTAACAGTTGAATCAAAGGGGATTGGTCAGGTCACCATAGATTGGAGTCTCGACTAGATTCTGAATACCAGTTCCGTTGTCAGTGTCCATCATCGATACGAATTGGTAATGGTTGTATATCAGTTCATCTGAACAGGGCGGTTTCATTGACGTAATTTACTTCCAGTCACTTCCGCCAACCTTCTCATTGCAACCTTGTAATCTTCAACGGCATCTAAGTTGTCTTTGAGCAACAGATCTTCTCCTGCATCCCACAACGCTTGTAAGGCAGGAACCCAATCACTTCCCTTATCTCGACTTGAGGAGTCGAATCTCCAAGAATCGGATTCTGTTCGGTCCTGCACTACTAACCAAGCCCACCCCATTGCCGAATCTAATCCCTTTCCTTTGCGAGCGATTGCGACAGTTGCAGCTATTCCATCATCTGCTGCCTTTCTCACTAATTTATCTGCGATAATAAGCGGCGAAGGCAACACATTGTTCTTCCAGGGCAGCCGGTCTAGTCTTTGATTGATGGAAAGTGTAGCTCCTAATTCTTTGAAAAACGCACCAAAACCTTGTTTTCTTTTCATTTGTTTTTGATGAATAACTTCAGCCTCATCCCCTGTTAATTTGAATGTTTCTTCAAGAACTAACTCTCCATATTCAGGCCAAAGTGAAGTTAAAATTGGATGGCATGCAGAATCTTCGAATCGGATCACATCACTTTCTAAATTGAAAGTTTGTCCATCGGCTCGGACGTGAATGCCGCTGTCTAGTGAATCTAAAATCACTTCAATGGCCTGCTTCTCATTCGCAGTACCACTCAAATGCTCAAGAAAATCTTTTTGACAATCTTGAGCGAACCAACTAGTACCTGCGACAAACCCATCATCTATTGAATTCAAGATACTCACTCTACATGCACGCGCGAGTGCCGTATCCTCTAATGCCATAGACATCCAAGCTAGCAGAATCCCATCCAATTGTTCTCGGCCTTCTGGGGGGAGTTCACGATCCTCCGGCCAACCATCAGGTCGCCACATCCACTCTGCTTCAGCAATCTCAGAAAGTTTAGGGGGTATCATATTCAGAGCAATAGATGGTACGAAAGCTTCGCTTGATTTAGCCAAAGAAGATTGAGAAAGACCGATAGTAGTGCCGTTTTGAAAGTTTAATTTCAACCATCCAGCATCGGTCCGTTCATCGTTTTCAACAGTTTTTTCATCCAATCCCCTCGTCCACCGGGTCTCGGTACCATTCAATTGGATGCTGGAAGAATCCAGAGTGGAGTGAACCCATTCATCAGGAACTTTCGGTACATTTCCTGTATAAACAAATCCACCATTCCAAGAGAAAAACCAAAGACCGTGCTTCGCATGTTCATCAAAAACTAATAATCGCAATTTAGGATTTTTGTAATTCTGAATACCGGCCATGTGGGACTGCTTTCCAGTCCCTCTCCGAATAAAACTAGAAGAACCATAAATTGGATTTTTGAAAACCGAAACCGTAGTATGATCTTCTTCTAATGCTGCCAGTAAACATCCTGCGAGAGCCCGACAGACGATATCACCACGACGCTTAACCATCCTCTTTGAGAGCCATCGTCGGTCATAGCGCTTCGCTGTTAATTGACCTATTTCTTTGATAGTGGCTGCCATCGGATCCCGGCGAGGTTTTCCTAATTCTGTGTTTATTGTTGGGATAAAAACACTCGGGTCCTCAAGCAATGATTCTAGATTTCTTTCTAGCCGTTGTTGAATTTGCTTTGAAGCTTGTTTGATGCCACGCACACGGATCTTTTTCCGGCGGTTTTTATCGCCCGGGAAACTTACTTCTGCTGGTCCGGCCATAATTTACAACATTCCCATACTATAGTGTGACTTGAGCCTCTCGCCACATTGTTTACTTTCGCCCTCTCCTTATAAATGCCTTTTTTTCTTCATCTGTCATCTTTGCCGGAAGGACGAATGAATGGATCCCCCCTCCTTGATAATTGGATAATTTTCCTAGATTTCCCGCTTCAATTCGTTGTTGATTTGTACTAATATCGCTGAGCAATATTCCGTCCCAATCATTAATTGGGATTTGTAAAATCGGCCCGAGACTTCCTTCTCTTTCTTCACCAATTTTTCCAATCATTTTTCCAAGTAATTCTACAGCGACTTTCGGAGTCATTGGGTTTGGCTTTTCGATACCCATGCCTGTTGGATCCAGGTCGAGCAGCATTAAGGTGTGGAGGTTATTATTGTAATTTTTTTCTATTAATTCTAGGGGGGAAGTTGGCAAATAATCACCATATGAATAAGTCAGCGTAACCTGGCGTCCAAATCTGTATGATTGTAAACCAGAAAGTGAAATTGCAAGTGAAGTTGCTGATAATCCGGGGATTATCTTGAACGGTATGTTAAGTTCAGCACATCGATCTTCTAAATCTATGTGGGTTGTAGCCTGCATCGGGTCGCCAACAACCAAGAGTGCTACCGATGAATGTTGAGCCAAACTAAGAATTTTTTCAGGTTTCTCCACTTCATCTCTCATCAAGCGACTCCACGGCCCAACAAGGCCTTCCAAAGCACCTTCTTCTTCGATTGGTAACACGGCAGTATAACCCTCTAAGAATCGGTGTTTACATGCTTGTGAGAGGGCTAAGGCACGGCGCGTCATCTGGTTAAGATCTCCTGGCCCTAGGCCGATTAACCAGAGTCCAGCCCCCAAGTCTTCCTCCGTCATGGTGAAGCGATGGGCACGCGTGCCCGTCATGAACGTGATGCGACATCTAGTGGTCCCCAATCGGCAAGTTGAATCCGCGATTAGCTTTCTTCGCGAAAGGAAACTACTGGTCGACGGATATCGTATCACGCAATCGAATGATGGCACTGCGAGGCTTATCCCCGTTTTATTTACAAAAAAAGAAATTTTTTCCCCATTCTTTGACGATTATGAATTAGTCGAGCGTGAAGGCAAATTAGATAATCGGTTCGATTCAGATTGGTGGAGTCACTTAGCAGACCTAGTTGGTCAAGAAAAAATAGACGAATTTGGTGACGCGTGGCCAAACTCTCACGAATTTATTAGTGATATGATGATTCTTCGAATCGAAGATGCGATTAAAGATTACAAAGAGCAAATAGCAATAGCAAAACTTTCTGCCCACCCCCATATTCGTTTAGTTTTGGAAGATGAAGGTGTTTTTGGCGAATTTAGAATTAGGAAATTAACGCCGATTGCTGCGAGGGATAATGATAAGATATTGACATCGAAGATTCCGGCTGAATTATCTCACACTCGGGTTGTGGTTAAAGAGTCCGGCCGGCACATTATTTGTGACCCCTCTCGTGCTTATTTTTCAACTAAATTACAGACAGAACGCCTTGAAACTTTAGCTTACGCAAAGGAATTACGAGAAGAAATTGGCGAACCATTGAGGGTATGCGATCCATTTTGTGGCGTCGGCCCTGCTCTGGCTTACCTAATTGATGAAGACGGATTAATCGGGGATATCTTAGCTGCGGATCTCAACCCCGATGCAGTAGAAATTTTGATTGAAAATTTTTCTAAATGGGATCGAACTGAATATGAATTTTCAGGCGAGTTAAAACGCTATTCAGAAAAACGCCTCCTAGGTGTTGCGGATGCGACGACATTATTAGAAAATGAAAATTTAATCGGCAATTGGAATTTAATTTTAATGAATTTACCTCATCACACTATCGAATTTTTACCAAGTATCGTGCCTTTACTCGACCGTTCGAAAGCATCGATGATACGCGGGCGTGTTGTGGTGCAAGAATCAGAAATCGCCGAAGCGAATGCTTCGATAGTTGCTGCATTACCCATTCTCCTTGAAGATAAACCATTACCAGAACTTAGAATCAAACGTGATTATAGCGCTTCATTGAGACTTTGCTCATTCGAGGCTTGGATCGCTCCAAGGGATTAATTCGCCGGCCGATTATAAGCCGGTTAAGTAAATCAGCGTTTCAGACGGTAGGCTATTGAGCCGCCAGTATAGGGGCACTCACAATGAGTTGCCTCGCTGACCTTCCTACTAGCTTTGAACCCACATATACCTGTGCGACTGAGATACTTACTACTGCTCCAGTTTCTGCACTGATCATATTCGTAATCGGCATTCCTCTAATTAGTATCGTCAAGCGATATCTGCGCCGATTATTTGACAAAACCGAGTTCGACGAAGCCCTTGAAAATTTCATTTTTAGAATCGCAGTTCTGCTGATGTGGGCCCTAGTAATACTCACCGCAGCAAATGAATTGGGCATCAATGTGACCGGCATCGTCGCTGCATTGGGAATTCTCGGACTGGCTGTCGCTTTTGCCGCTCAGGATACCATGGAGAATGTCATTGCAGGAATATTCATCATCGTAGACAGACCCTTCCGAGAAGGCGAGCGCATCCTTTTGCCAAAGAAGCTTGGTGGCATCTACAGCAGTTGGGGCGACGTTTCTGAAATTGGCCTGCGTACCACGGTCGTGCGCTCTACGGATGGGGTGATGCTAACCATTCCCAACAAATTGCTGACCAATGATACGGTAGCAAATTTCAGCCACAGTGCCGATATGGAATTACGTGTTCGAATTCGGTTGGGACTGATTCCAACATGGATTAATGTATCGAAAGCGGAAGAAATCATCATAGATATTGCAGAAAACCATCCCGATATCAGCAAGACGCCGAAACCGCCAGAGGTTGTCTTGCGTGATTTCGGGGATCAAGAAGTTATCATGGAAATTCGATATTATGTCAATAATGCTCGAAAGATGCGCCCTTCAAAGTCCTTTTTCGTCGGCGAGATTCTTCGACGATTCGATGAGAATGGGGTGTCGTTGGCTTTCCCCGTCAGAATCAATATGAACAGCGATGTCGATCTCGGTGATCTTGGATTCTAGAAAGTCAGATTCCATTGTAATTTTGCACGTTTGAGGGTTGGATGCCGGGGCAATCTTGATTTATCAAACCGTAATGTAATTCCATGGTAGTAGGTGGCCATTGCTCGGTTGAAGGCTGCAAACGCCAACATATGTACAATAGTCTGGTTTGCTATATGCACAAGGGCGAGGAAGAAGGGGCTGAACCCGAACCCAAGCCCGTGGAAGAAGAGCCACAACGGTCGTCAACCGAAGAAGAAGCCGTTACCGTTACCGTCAATGGAGATGGCCCATCTCCTATTTTTTTCATAGCAGGCATCTGCATCGTTGTTTGGTTCCTGAAAGAGTTGTTAGAAGGCAACACGGATTTTGGTAATGGGAACTGCGGTGGAGGTGCGGAGTTGTGTCTCGCCCCCCTCGCCGGTGTTCCAGCCCTCGGCAGATCCAGCACAGGAAAGTTCACAGAGGGTAAAACTTCCAACACAAAGCAACCGGGTTTGGTCGGTATTCTTCATTGCCTGCACATGGATTCCAGCAACGGCAAGAAGTGCCGCAGGATGGTGATGAAAAGGTCGGGTCTGTGCTACCAGCACCAGGACTCCGACGCCGCCGTAGTGTACCTCAAAGCCATTGGTATGGACAGTAGTGGCGAGGTTCTGCGCTACAACGTCGACGGTGTTAACAAAGCCGGCTCCTCGAAGGACATAGATGGCCTGGTAGAGGCTTTGGGGGAGGCCAAGAAGTTCTGGGTGGTGGACCTCGGGTTCGACGAAACCGAGTTCGTTCAGTTCACTTACGATGGCGACATCGACGACGACGGCAAAAGGGACGGGGTAGCGGTCTTAGAGCATTGGAGAGGAGGAGAGATGATCTCCCAGAATTGCCGTTCCGACGTACACAAGCTCAGAGCAACCGATAGAATGAGATCCATACTTACCGGGGAAGATCCAGTGCCACCAGAGAATCCTAGGTGTGAAGAGCTAGGGTTATGCGAGTTTGACGGGTCAGGTCGATGCGTCTACTGCTTGACTTACACACCCGATTTGGATGAGACATGAGTGGCGCCCCGACCGGGATTTGAACCCGGGTCGTAGCCTCGACAGGGCTACATGATAGGCCACTACACCATCGGGGCAGGGATGCTGGCGACAACCGTTCTGTATTTCAATCGCACCCACCACCTTCTTTCAATTTAGAAATGAATCAAGGGCATCATTCATCACCCGCCGATAACGCCCTTACCATAATGTCAGAGGAGAGGCTGGTTATCGATGTCATTGACAATGGTGGCCAATGGACACACCGTGAATGGAGAATGCTCCGCTATCTTGGCGTTGACACCAAAATTTTCTCTAATAAATCAATTCTTGAAGACCTCCGAGAATTAGATGGATTGATTCTTTCAGGAGGTGCAGCACGGGTTGGCCTTACTGGTGAGTTAGGAAATTGTGCAGATTTTCTTGGGCTTAAAATCCCAATACTTGGCATATGCGCAGGCCATCAATTTATGGCAGGATTTTATGGGGGTAAATCAGTGGAAGCACCAGCCCCTGAATTTGGCGCAGCATCGATCGAATTACATGATGGGGGCGGGCAGTTATTTGCTGATACCCCTGATGTTCAAATTGTGTGGGAAAGCCATAATGATGAGGTGAAAGACGTACCTGCTGGCTTCAAAATAACAGCGAGCAGCAATTCTTGTCATGTGCAGGCGATGGAGAACGATTTAGGCGATAGATTCGGTCTACAATTTCATCCAGAAGTGAATGACTCCGAGTATGGAGCAAAGATTTTTGAGAACTTTGTCAGCATCTGTGAGAGAGCCCGTAGGGCTCGGTGAATCGACCTACAGATTGAAGAAGGGGGCTTCGGTCGCCGGCTTCGATGGCAAAGAACACTGAGCGACTAGTCCTTCACAAGTGCCGACAGTGCAATCGTACAGATCGTAAGGTTTGGAGCGAAACCGACCTGCCTAAGTGCGATCATTGCGAATCCACCATGGATCCGCTCGAAATTCGCTACAAGTGTCTACGCTGTGGCCACCTTACATGGACCGAGGTAAACTCATCTGGACGGTCTTGCCACAAGTGTGGATATCGAATCTTCGTCAAACCACGGAAGGGCGGAATTCACAAAATTTTGAGAGCGGAATGAGAATCGCTCAGTTCAAGTCCCGTCACTTAACCGACTGCTTATGGCGAGTTGGCTCAATACTCATTCGCCGCGGACGTTTGACGATTTAGCGATTCCAGAATTGCAACGAAAAGCATTAGTTTCAGCATGTCTTTCACCGAATCCACCACATTTGCTAATATCCGGTCCGGCAGGAGTCGGAAAATCAGTAGCTTGGAAATTAGTAGCAAGACAGATGTTGGGGCCGGGATGGCGTTCTACAACTCATATTCTTCAAGCGAGAGATTTAGCTAAGTCTAGTGGCGCCATGGGGAAATTCGAAGAGTTTCTTCGACCAGGCGGTTCTAATTCATCAGATACTTTAGCCGGTCGCTTGAGTCTGGATGCTTTCGATAGAGGAATTTATTCCCCAAATCCTTCTGATGTAGCACCAATAGGACATGAGTTGGAAATAACCCCTGGTGTCTTACCGGTTAGTAGATTGATTGTCTTAGAAGATGCCGACTACCTTGGGCACATCCGTCAAGCATATTTACGCAGAATGATGGAAACAGTCGGCCCTGCTTCACGATTCATTCTCGTTGCACGTGCTCCCAGCAGAATTATTGATGCCCTTCGTTCACGATCTCAAATGATTAGAATCCCATCAACTGATAATGAAACGATTCAATCGGTGCTGACTTCGGTAGCCAAAATAGAAGGGTCCGAGGTTGATGTTGGAGTCATAGAAGATATTGTTTACATTGCTGAAGGAAATCTTAGAAAAGCTCTTTTCACACTAGAAATGCTCGACGCGCGTAATCTTCTTTCCGACCGTTCTGCGGTTCACAAATTAGTCCAAGCAACAACCCTTCAAGCCGGTCGACACCTCTTAGAGTTGGCATTACGTGGCCGTGTGGTAGAGTGGAGATGGATCAAGAATCGAGGTAGGAAACAGAAGGTGTTGGCAGGTGCAATGGCCGAAATAGACCGATTGATGAATGAGCATGGCCTTGATTCTGATGATATTCTTTCTCAAATTCATGAAGTTATTATTGGCCGTAGATTATCTATTCCCGACGACCTACGAGAGGAATTACTGGATGCTCTTGCCGATTGCGACATTGATTTACAACGATCAGTTCAGGCCCGAATTCCTTTCGAAAGGTTTCTTCATAGGGTTGCAAAATCAGGGCAAAACCATGGCTTGGCTTTTGGTTGAGTGTATTCATTCCATTCTTAGCACTTATCAGCGCGTGATTCTAAAGAATATATTAAACAGTGGAACTAGAATCAATAGTTAATGATTCTAATTGGTCACCTAGTTTTTGCCACAGATCGTCTCTTTCATTCTTACTCATGTTTTTCCAGCATTGACTAGTACATATATACGACAGTGTAGGATTAAAATACAATTTAACTACCTTAAACTTGTCAATCTTATTGATATATCGATAAAATTACTGAGAGATTAACCAACTAGGATTTGGTGCATAATGGACTTGTGCGTCACATATATCAATTTTAATCGCTATATCATTCACAATCGGTTTAGAAATAATTCCAACCAGTTAGTGGCGGGCGCAGCAGGATTCGAACCCACGGTCCCCGGCTTAGGAGGCCGGTGCATTATCCAGACTATGCTACACGCCCGATTCTGGGAGAACATCTCGCACAAGAAAGGTAGGGTTGCAAAACGTTGTTTGAACCGATAGAAACATCCGATGTCATGAAGAATACTTCGATGTCCGTTAAGGCATGAATAGTCAGGGTGAGATCCTTCCAACACCCTATGCCCATGGCATCGAAGAAGAGGCAGGAGTCAGCCTCGCTCTCGCCAAAAGAATCGCTGCTCGCGATGCCGGCAGAAAGTTTTGGACACGTTTTGTGACAATAAAACCCAGCCAATCTATTCGATTCTGGTTTTCTGTCGCTGCCCCCTCTTCTGCCGGAGTAATCCTAACTGATTGGGAATATTCTTCAGTCGAGGTAGCAATCGTGCTCTTTTCGATTTTAACGGTATTATTGATTCCAACGAATTTCGCTGCAACGTTCGCTAGAATGTCAGCAAAAGATCGCTTACAACTTAGGGCCCAGGGACTCAAATCGAAAGCATCTTATCCTGGTGTGGAGCGTATAATCAATACTCTCGATGAACGAATTCTGCGTGAACGGGTTAGGATATTGACTTCGCTAATGGCGACATTATCTTTATTGGCAATTCTCAATATTGAGACCGGACAGATAGTGAAAACAATTCTAGTAAGTTTGGCAATCCTTTTTGGAGCAATTAGCTGGATGAATACTTTCCAATTAGAAGGCTCTATTCCAATGCGTTCGAATTCTTTTCCTCTTCTTTCATTACACGCACCAACACTTCATCACAGTATTTTATCGAATGTTATCTCTGAAGTTTTACTCGTCCATCTTGATCCTGAAACAGCGAGTGATTGGGATGAATGGGTCCAATCACTTTCATTAGGTGTGAGGGAGGGTATGACCTCTAAATCTGCTGTTGAAGAAATGTTAGTTTCGTTACATCTGAATTATCGGGGCCGAATCGATGATGAGGAGATGATGAGCCAAATTAAGCGAGTTTTCAAAGTTTCTACAATAGATAGATTGGTCGATTATGATTCTAAATTTAATATTGATTCGATCCAAAGACTTCTTGCCCATACACGGGCATGGCAGCCTGGATTATTTCGACTCACTGATCGCCTCCAAGATTCAATGGTAAATGGCAAAATAAATTTTAATGATATTTTGTGGAGGATGGACGTCGACCTCCAACCTCGATGTTCTGATGGCCAAGGTGCATTATTCGTTATGCTACATAATGGTGGTGAAGCAGATGAGACGGTAGAGGTGGAGATAGTAACTGCAGAAGGCGAACCCGAATTCCAAAATTTCCGTCTCCCTGCTCCACGATTACAAGGTGATGAAAAGCAAACTTTAGCAAAACTACTCAGTACATCTTTGGTATTATGGATTGGTCTTGCGTGGCCAGATTCCGAATCCGGATCCCATCCGGTTCAAGTGATGTTGAAGGGCGAAGACGGGGTCGCTCTAACCTCGATGGTTGTTTACACAACACTGACTTCTCGACTGCATCCGGAAAGTGTTGGAATGAAGATGACAGATGCAGCAGAAGAAGTTAGAAAATTAGCTCTTTCAGTCCAAGAATGAGTGTTCCGGGACATAGTCCAGCATCGTCATCTTCATGATAGGATGGCATGTGGCCGTGGTTGAGTGAGTATGGAATCTTGGGATGTAGTAATTGTAGGTAGTGGACCGGCCGCGCTCCGGGCCGCTATCGCTTCCTCCGATGCAGGTGCTAATCCATTAATTATCGATTCTTTGGGCGTAGGGGCTGGGCAAGGCTCTGCCCCGAGCGCTGGTTTTGCAGCATCGATTACAGAAGTAGATTCGACCGCCCACCGAGACGATACAATTTCTGCAGGCGGAGACGCGGTCGACAAAACGGTCGCATCCCGAATATGTGGCGAGGCCGTAGGCGCATTGGCTGAATTGGAGCGATGGGGATTGGTTCTCCGCCGTTCTTCAGATGGGCTTCCACAAACCACTTCGGCTCCAGGTCACAGCCAACCACGCCTGACTGGATGTGGCGATTCAACCAATTCCTCAGTAACAAAAATCCTTGAGGAGCAGGTGATTAAGAGAAACATTCCTCGAAGAAGTGATATTTTACCTCTTTCTTTGGTTTTGGATAATCAACAAATACGTGGATTAACAATACTCCAAATTGTCGATGGTGAAGTATTTGGAATTCAGACAAAGTCGGTTATTTTAGCTACCGAAGGTCACCAAGGGCTATGGTCCAATATTGCAAATGGTTCAGGATTAGGTAACTGCCTCGCAGCAGGTGCAGGAATCTCTCTTCGAGGAATGGAACATTTTGCAAACCATTCGATGATTGTCACAGGAACCGATTTACACATTCCAATTGAACTCATCAGTTCCGGTGGAATAATCTGCAAGGTAACAGGTGAGGAAGCAGATCTCACGAGCGTCATTTCAGGCGAACCATGCATTTTAGATATGCGAAATCTCAACCCCAATGCGAAAATTTGGTTTAGCCAAACCATTCGTCGTCTTGAGAGTCGGACGGGGTTAAATGTTGAAACAGATATCATTCCGATTTCTGCTGGAATTTCCGCAACAACCGGAGGCAGCCCCGTCGATGAAAATGGTAGGGTAACATTCGATGAGGGCTCTATGTGGTATACCGGACTTTATGCAGCAGGCCGTTCAGCAAATACTGGATTACATGGCGAATCTATTTTACCTGGAAATATATTACTTGAAGATATAATTTCTGGGTCTGCTGCTGGAACGCACGCTGGCGTTTGGGCTTCTACTGCACAATTTGGTGGATTTGATCCTCTGACCGCTGAATTATCAGCAGCTGAAAATAAAATTTCAAAACTCTTCGAAAATTCAGGAATCTCAGTTTCCGAATTTTCGTCTAAGCTTTCTAGTATTGTTACGAACATGAATGGAAATGCACAAAAAACGCTTTCTGAACTATCTAATCTGAAAACGGCGGATGTTCAATTAACTGATAACTCCAGAATCATGAACACCGAATTAGTCGCAGCACTCAAACTTGAAGGTTTGATTTCTTTAGCAGAATCAATCGTAGATTCAAAATGAGATGATGACATGAATGATGCAGAACCAAGCATCTTTACTCGAATAATCAATGGTGAAATCCCCTGTCACAAACTGTATGAGGACGAATATGTATTTGCCTTCCTCGACATCAATCCGTTTAGCCCCGGGCATACCCTTGTGGTTCCCAAAGAGCAGGCTGCCACCCTTGATGCTCTTTCTGATGAGTCTTCTGCGGCTATCGGGAGGGTTCTGCCGCGCATATCTCGTGCCATTCTCACAGCCACCGGCGCAGTGGACTTCAACGTCCTGCAAAACAATGGCGAGGCCGCCTTCCAGTCAGTGTTCCACGTCCACTTCCATATCATACCAAAACTCGAGGACGGCAGCGGCCTCGCTTGGCCATTCACTACTACACAACTCGATTCCGAGGAGGGCGCGCAACTCGCCGAGCGCATTCGCACCCATCTGCAATGACCCGGTGTGTTCTCAACCCCCTCCCTACTCGCGACGCCGTGGCATTCCAAGAAAACGCTCCGGAGATTCTCCCTGAATTATCGGCTAGTGCAAAGCGGATTAATGTGAAAAAGCTCCTAAAAGTCCCTCATGACTTGACTGGTAAGCACCCAGGTTCCTATGGTTTCTGGTTTGTAATACGGGCAATGTTCTTTATGGCAAACCAGTTTATTTTTCGGCGTCGGGAATCGGATAATGTGCTACCAACAACTGGTGGTAGAATTTCCGTATCAACACATATCAATGGATTGGTAGATCCAGCAGTAATATTATGCACGCAGAAAAAAAGGGTGATAGCCCTATCCCGTCATGACCTAACTACAAGACCAATATTGGGCTGGTGGGCATGTCGTTTTGGAATTCAACCAGTATTACGTAGGGCTGAAATTGAAGCCGGTGTGGCCGATGCGAACCAAGCGAGGCAAATCAATGACCGTAGCATGATGACTGTTGCAAACTGTATCGGATCAGGATATTCCGCGATAATAATGCCAGAGGGCAAATCACACCAAGATACAAGATTACATAATCTTCGAACAGGATCGATACGTTCCGCATTCGTATCCGCAGCTTTAGCTAATGCGCGAGGTAATTCACTTCCTATGATTCAACCCACAGGTCTACACTGGAGGAAGCATTATTGGTTCCGAACTGACCACTACGTTGAGTATGGAGAACCAATAAAAATCCCAGATGTTATGTCCGAGGAAGACAAGGTGAAATTACTCGAAGGAGAATGGGTTGAACCCCCTCCCAAAGATGTAATTGAATTACGGGACAATCTCTATAGCAAACTCGCGCAATTAGGACCAGATGCGCCAGATTGGGTCACGTTTCGGGCTTGGAAATTAATGGCACATGTCGAATCAATTAACGAAGGGAAACCGCTCTATTCATTAAAGGATGAAGTTATTGCGACGCGCAAGATTCGAGAAAGTCTTCGTTCTGAAAATAACCACCATAAATTAGTCGACAGTGCGAAAGAAGCGGCAGAAATTCTTGAGCAGAAAGATCTAGACGGATTCTCTGTGTCTCCTAATTTGTCGATTCATCGCCGTAAACCATTAAGAATTATCAAGGCCATATTCGGTTTTGCAAGCATTCTCCTATTGCTCCCAATTACACTGCCATCTAGCGGAATGCAAACGTGCTTAGCATATTTTTTAGCCAATAATACAGATGAAGGATTAGATGCCAGAACATCCTATTTCTTACTCGCATCAATGTTTTCATTAACTATAATTTGGCCAATAGTTGCTTTAATTTCGATGATTATTTTGAAAATATCTCTTGTTTCTATGCCGGCAACATTCATTTGTTTGCTTATATTTTATTATTTGGCGGCTAGTATTAGTCTTGTTTCATATGATTGGATTACAGATGGTCTTGAGGATATTCGAAGAACGAAATTACGAAAATCATCAGAAGGTGAAACGTTTACTTCTTTACTTTTTGATTTGAAGGAAGGATTAGCATCACTCAAATAGGTCGGGCTTTGGAAAGTAATTTATGGACGCCCGCGAGGCAGTTGATGCAGTCAAAGACTGGCTGCAAAGTGAACGCCTCGAAATTCGTGAGGTAAAAGATCATCAAAACATCATGCATTTACATGTTAGATACCCTCCGACAAAACAAGGGCATGTTTTCAATGTCGTTATTCCAAAGAACCGAAACTTGGTTTTGGTATATTCTATAACTAGGGTTGATGAAGGCCAACAATCTGAAATGATATCTCATAATGAAGAGGATTCAGGTGGTTGGGAAACTTGGCTACATGAGATGAGATTGCACTTGACTCAAGCCAATTTAGATTGGGTCTTGCATGTTGGGAAAAAGCAAGAAGAACTTCTCGGTCCACTTCAAGCCTTCAACCTCTCAAGGCCGATTTGGTTCGATGGACTCACTCAAAACGAATTTATGCATACAATGCGTCATGTTTGGCTGTCCAAATTAGCCTTGATACATAAAATAAAATTCGGCTATGGGCCAGGAACTGGAAAACCCGGGCCGGTTGATGATTGGATCGCAAAAAAAGCCCGAAAATCTTCATCAAAAGGTGGCGCAAGTGGCAATCCTAAATCTTCAGTGGATATGGATGAGACAGGCGGATTTGGTCGTGATTTTGACCCCGATGAATGGGCATAACCAATAAAAAACCCCCCATTTTTTTTCGTGCCTTTTGTGACCTGAAAGGGTAGCAGTTAAGTATAGAAAAAATCCGAAATATAATGTTGCAGCATTATGCTGGAGGTTGTATTATGGAAATTAGAAAAACTAGGAAGAGCGTGCTGATGGTTTTGTTAATGGTATTGAGCACATTTGCTGCGATGGGAGTACCTATTGTGAATGCGAGCGAAATAGTTCTTACCGATGCGGTACAAATCGTCAATGGCGGTTCTGCAAATGATCGAATGATTGCAGTAGATGCCGACGAACAAGGCAATACTCACTTCGTTTGGAGCCGTAATACCCAGCATCTTTTCTACAAATTAACCAATGCTCGTGGTGACACTCTAATCGAGGCCACGCAGATTTCGAATGCTGGTTCCCATCGGGCTTGGCACCCGGATATTCGGGTCGACGATAATGGACGCGCCCATATCGTCTGGACCGACAAGTCCGGCCAGTGGGCAATCAAATACACAGTCATAGATCCATCCCAAGATAATCTCGACGGCAGTGTCGCATTGGATGCAATAATTTCTGTAATCGATGACACAATTGTTTCACGACATTCTCAGAATCGAGATTGGCCAGCAGTCGATGTGGATTCAGATAATAATGCACATATCGTTTGGGAAGACTCCTTTGAACCTCTGGACAAGTATTACCAACAACCACAAATTTACTACGCAATGTTGGAAGCCGATATTTCGGCCCGTGAAGCAATTGTTGCAGTTGATGAAACCCTGTTGACTCCGATTATTGGTCACAAAGGCCATCCTGATATCGCTATCGATGCTGATGACTTTGTTCAAATTGTTTGGGACGATACACGCGGAGGAAAAGTCGAGATGGTCGTACCAATCGACACTTCTGGTTCTATGAATGCAGAATGGGCTGACATGTGTGTGGTATTCTATGGTGGAAATTTTGCGAGTGGCGGCACATTCCAGGGATTAAAACCCATGTTGGAGCGGGCGAATATGACCGTTTACGAAACACTATACGCCCTTAGTGGGAATTGGCCCTCAGCAGCAACGAGTGGAAACTGTCAGACAGCGTATGCAACCGGTGGAAGTGGCAATCAAGGCCCTCGTTCAACTGCACTAGGATTAGCACCCAATGATGACTCCGGTGGAATCAGAGAGTTGAATGACGTTGTTTACAATAACGGAGCAATCAATTTGCCGACAGATGGCGGATATTACAGTGAATTCTGGGGTCCTGCGTCGACTTGGGCTTGTTTATCTTGGGAAGATATCAATGGAAATGTCCCCGGCAATCCTCCAACACAATTAGATCACCATTGGAACCCAAACGCTACGAAAATAGTAATCCCAATCTCCGATGAAGGGCCATATGGTGGAAGCCCTGCCCAACAATCTGATGATATCCAATCGATTAATGAAGCACATGACGCCTGTGTAAATGCTGGAATTATCCCAATCCCTCTTCACGCAGCAGGATTTGGTTCGGGCTCAACCGATGTTGGTTCGCACATGATGGACTTGGCTCAGTGCCCGAACGGTTTCCAGAGTTTATCAACTCGAACGTGTCCTGGTACAACCCTTAGATTGACGAATGCTGAAGGCATGATGTATACATTCCCAACTTCTGCTTCCAATTCTGCAGAGATGCAGTTAATGGTTGAAGCTCTCGTATATTTATCGACAAATAATTCCCGTGAAATCTTCATGACAATTCTCGACCCACTTTCCTTACTTGAATCTCCATGGCCTGGTTGGTCAAAAGGAGACTCTGGAACTTTTGTTGACACCACCGCTGATAAATATATTCAAGATTTAGGGCCTTCTATGGATGCTCTTGGCTATGGTCATTTAGTTGTAGTGAATGATACCAGAATTACATTGAATGATGCCTATAGCCTTCACCCAGCTATTGCACTCGATACTTCAGGCAATACTCACATCACTTGGATGGATGGACGTGCATATGGATTTGACATTGATGTCAACTACGAAATTTATTACACCAGACTTCGAATGAGGGGTGCGGGCGCCTGGGACGGAGCGCCTGGCGGACTGCCTTCATACGGTATCAAGCAAATTGCAGATGGAGCTATTTCCCAAGTAGAAGGATATGATGGTATTCCAACCGATCGACCATTTGGTGCTAATTCACATATGCCCGCAATACTTACTGATTCATTTGATAATGTTCACCTAACTTGGTTGGATAATTACAATGGTTCACAGGGTGAGACAATCATGTACACTCGTTTGAATAATACAAATGATGATTTTCCAAATGGGTTCCCTCTTAATTCGATAGCATCTTTTGTTTTTGATGAGTGGGAACTTTTACCAATTACCGAATGGCAATCGGATAAGTTAGGCCCAAATTCGGCCGCAGTGCCAGAACTCGGGCAAGCTCCTGGTTTCGCAAATGATCTTGGTAGCGGAGCTCATATCGCTTGGTCGGATACAAACAAGTGTAACGATCAACACAACGGGGGATCTTACACCCTTTGTTACGTTCATGTGTTGACGGGTTTAGTCGAGGTAGCATTAGCTGGTGACGAAACCTATTATCACACTATTCAACCAGGCGAGCAAACAACCTACAATATGACGATTTCAAACCCCACTCCCGGCCCAGCCGAACTTGTGTCGGATACTTTCACCGTAACGATGGATGGTGTGCCGATGAATTGGAGTGCGACATTGTTCTTTTCTTCGAACAATACTCCAATATTTGACTCAACACCAGTATTCCTCCGTGGTGGCGAAGTAGTCCCAATGTATTTACAAATTCGAGCTCCAACAATTTATCAATCACATGAAGATGAACTTGCGACAATTACAGTTTCTGCATTGTCACACAAAGATCCTGCAATTCGTGACGAGCGATTAACTCTAACATTGATGGACGTGGTTCACGGAATTGAGTTAGACACCTCTCACTTCCAAGCCGATGTCGAACAAGGCCAATCAGCAATATTCTCAATCACGGTTACCAATACAGGAAACGTATACGATACGTTCGCATTCTATGATCCTGCGACACTCGAAGGTCAAACAGAGTGGGCGTTGCCATTTGGTTGGGGCATCAATTTTCCGATTTCCCTCTCTTTAGATCCGGGACAATCCGTTACTCGTAATTTACATGTTAGCGTACCCACCTCTCAAGAGCCAGGTACTTTCGTAATTTACCTCAAGGGATGGTCAACGGGTGAGCCAGTTCTCTCAATTGATAGAGGAACATTTGATGTGCTAGAATTATGGGTCAATGTTTCGATAAAGAGTACCGGCAATATCGTCTTCAATCTTGGTGATACGACTCAATACGTTCTCCCTGGAGACTGTGCTGAATTCGATATTGAGGTGACTAAACATTTCACCCCCGGCCACCTTGTATTCACAACTCCCGGAGGTCCGGATGAACGCCCCTCTGAGATAAGTGAACAGACTTGGAGATTTGATCACTGGACAGTCGATATAGACTTTGCAAATGCTCCTGGGGGGAATAGCATTCCTGATGATAGTCCAAGATATTGGTCGATTGTCGATGTCCCTTACCCAGTAACTGCGATAATGTGTGCGCCGTATAATGCAACTGCCGGTTTAGGAGATTCTGTAACTATCAAGGCACACTTAGATGGTGCTCATCAGGTTAGAGATTCAGTGGTTTTAGTCACTAATATAATTCAACGATATGAATTAGGAGCAACTTCAGAGACGATATTATCTCTACATCCCGGAGAATCATATCCATTGGATATAACAATTGAAAATACTGGAAATGGCGCTGATAGATATGACATGGCCATCGGATCAATTGTTGATCAAGACGGTAATTCAGATGTTTGGGACATTGAAATACCACGAATTTTATTCGAGGAACTCGACCGCGATGAATCTCAAATTATTCCACTCATAATTAACATACCAGAGGAAACTTTAGCAGGCATGTACACAGTTACTCTGCTAGTGTTTAGTGAAGAGTCATTTGAAGGAACAAAAGTGCGAGACATCATCACTTTACAAATTGAAATTATCGAATTCCATGATATGCGCATCACCATCGATCCAACAGTTGAGAGCAGAATCAAAACAACCGCCCCCGGGCGTGTCGTTCGGTTCACGATGAATGTGACAAACTTCGGAAATGTGCCCGATCAACCAACCCTCCACAACCACACGATGGATGGTGCAGGATGGGACGTAGTTCCTGGTATGAACACACTTTCCAGTTGGTTGATTGAATACGCTTTGATAGAAGGATTTGATACCGAATATCCGTCTGAGAAGAAGTGTGCTATACTAACAATTAGCGACACACCTGCGGACGGCACGTGTTATGTTGATGCACGAACTGGAGCGGTAACTATGCCTTCAATGCCCGCATATACTACTTTGCAGGTAGTCGCAATTGTTTCCATCGACCCTCTAGCAGCATTAGCTAATCGAGAGGTTGGAATCAAGGTGTTATCCAGTTTCGGTTCTTCTGAAGTAGGAGGGGACTTCGATGAAACTCCAGTTTGGGACGACTCATGTACTATCGATATGAATCATGATGGTTGGCCGGATAATTACGCTCCTAATTGTGATACAAATGAACAGGTCATTGAATTACGATTACGAGCACCTGATTTGACGATTGTTGATGTGGACGTCCGTACTTACACCGGCTCAATTGGTGATATGCTGTCTGTAAATGTTCAAATTCAGAATTTAGGAAATGCACATGCAACTTCTGTAAATATCGTTCTGTGTGTTGATCAGACGATAAAGCAAATCCAGAAACGAGGATGTGATGAAGACAATATCGCCTACCGTCAGTTAATCGAAGCGATAATGCCGTCCGATCCTAATGAGGAACCGCCACAGATTACACTGCTGTATATGGTGGAAGCCGGAAGTCACGACATCGTTGTCGTTGTTGATCCAGATAACGTAATCGTCGAGACCGATGAGAGTAACAATTTTGTAAAAGTCGATCAAAAGATGGGTTCGAGTTGGGGACTTCTCGATGTCGGTGTAGAAATCATTGCAAGATATTCGGTTCCAGTAATTATTCTCGGAGCAACATTTGCACTAATTGGAGTAGCGGGCGTTGTAATGTATGGGCGGAGAATGGAAGCTTTGACCCGATTTGCAGAGAAGAGTAGTATGCTCGCAAATCTCCAAGATGATGACGATATAGTCTTCTGATTTAGCGGATTAGCCACCATGGCAGAGGAGTGCCATCGCGAGCAGCAACAAAGTTGCCACTATTTGCTGCAAAATCTCGCATTAATTTGTCACGTAAGCTCTCCATCATCGATTCGGCATCAGTTGATTGAATGCGTAAACTATGTGAAAACAAATCCAAATCGAGTGGCCGCCTTGGTTGATTCATGATTTCTCTGGCCATAATTCTCTCTTCATAAGATTCCGAATGCTCACTAACACTCGGAGTGACCTTATGCATAATTTGTTGGTGTAAAGCAATCACTGCATCTCTGCTTTCATCGATTTTTTCAAGCGATCGATCTAACTCAGCAAGAATATCTATGGCTTCAGCCATTGGCAACTTTCTGCGAGTTCCAAGCCGATTAATTACCTCATCAAGTTCACTGGGTAATTTATTTGATAATTTCATTGGGCCTCCACCCGGCATCGTTCGATGTTCGGCACGGAATAGATTTGGCCCAAGATCGAGTCGGATCGAAAACGATTGATTAACTCGATACATTTTCTTTGGAGGCCCCCCTCTTTCCGAAGGCACTCGTTCCGATTCGACAAATTCTGCTTTTTCGAGAACTTTTAGATGTTTCATTACGGCTTGCTGACTTATTTCTAGCAATTCTGAAAGTTGTAAAGGATAGTGAGGTTCCTTCACCAAATGACGTAAAATTTGTCGGCGTGCCTTATTTTCGAGAATGTTTATCGCCTCATCAAACTCGACCATCACTTCTCAACTCAAGGTTGGGTAGTATGAGGGTGGTTAAAAAACCCAACTTTTTGCCCCTAAGAGGGAATCATAGCAATTTAGCACTCAACCTTCATCCCAATCGTGCCAATCTTTAGTTTCTTTTTCGGTGTTTGAGGATTCAACTTTGTTTGTATTGACAATGTTTTCTGAAGAAGTAAGGAACGGGCTTGGAACGGTTTGGCTAACCTCGTTTTCTTTTTCATTGCCAATTGAATGGTATTGTCGATAAATTTCATCGGTGCTTAATACTTTATTTTCTATCTTGATACCAGACACTTGTTGGTCATTTTTTTTCTTTCGTAAATTAATTCCAAGCAGAATCACCGCCACTAGTCCTATTGGTAGACCAAAACAACACCCAGTCATGAATAGTAATACCCAGGGAGAAGATATCATGTTCAATTGAGATTGTAAATCATTAACGAGCCAAAGAGTATCATTTCCATCATTGTAAAGCCGATATTCACCGCCCTTTTCTTTTTCGAAAAGTCGGACCGGAACATATGTGGTTTCTCCATCTTCCCCTGGTCTTGCTAACTCAATTACGTTTGAAGCGCGCCCATCAACTAATTCACCATCTGAAAATATAAGCCGTAAATCAGCATCCACGGCGACCCCATTTTCACTTATTCGAAGGGCTGTATAGAGGCCCCCCCCCTCGAAATTTACGATGGCATTTTCGCCTGGTTTCAATTCCAACAAATGATTGTTTGATGGATCCATTTCACTAAGCATCACGTCGGAAGCATTCGAATAAGAGATTAATCCAAGAACTAAAAGGGCGAATGAAATGCCAGAAAGCCATTTGGCCCATAATCGGATCTTATCCGCCATACCTCAGGCAAATGGTTGTTGGCTTTCAGATTTAGCATTCAATAATCTAAACCAATGGCAGATAATTTCTCAGGAAGATATGTGTCGGTGACGAAATCCAAACCATATTTTGCTAAAGATTGCTGCTCGGCTTTTTTGCCCAGTTCCTTCATGAGGTTAATCTGTTCTTTCCACCAGCCAGAATTGAAGCGAGGATCGGTTAATTCGGCATCAAGTGCATTTAAATCCTGCTTGGTTAAATCATCACTAGGCAAATCATATGCGAGGATGTCGTCTGCCGTGATGCCGAGATAATGTGCACCTTTTGTAGCTAGATATTCAGAAATATGGGCTGTTTTTATTGCACCATAGGCAATACTTGCAAAAATTCTGAAAGACCAAGGGTCGCAGTCGGCGAAGACGATTATGGGTTTTTTCCATTCTTCACTCATTCTTCTCATGATTCTTCGTGTAGAACGAGCCGGTTGGCCCTTTAGGTGAATCAATGCGCATCTTGCATCTTCATCGAAACCGTTTTCCACCAATCGATCGAACATTCCACCGGTTTCGATAGCCATAATGAAATCAACATCTTCTGTAATTAATTTCAATTTCTCTGATTCAACATTATATGGTACACCATAGCCTGAATCTCCAACATCGTCACGGCAATTGATTCGCATCCAATTTCCTTTCCGATTCCTTTCCTCAAATGTAACATTTCCAATTATTCTCGCCCCATCATCTTCAGGACGGAGTTTGAAATCTTCCCGCAAGCATTTCGTAACGATTTCTAGATCTTCAGCGAGATTATTGCTATCATTTTGGCTTCCAAATTTACCATGGCCCCAACTTTCGCTGATGTAATACATTTCTCTTAATGTTGAAGATTTCCCCGCTTCAATCATTTGTTCAATAAATTCAGTCACATATAACGTTCGGAGCAATTTTCGCGCCGAGCCGAGACTCGCCGCATCTCGTACCGTTTTTTTCTTGCCATATTTGTAAACTTCTAATTTTTTATCAAAAGCAATATTTGTCTTTGAACGAACAGGTAAAGTCATTGTAGGAGGATTCCCCCGTTCCATTTTTTTATGCATTTCAAGTGCGATACCTTTCAGAGACACTATCACTTCTTCCTTTGACTTTCTTTTAGTATAATCACTCATTCTAATTCCTCCGTAACATAATCGGATATTTTTGGACCGCCATTTTGGATTGATGAATTATGAGATTCGGGGAGGGGCGCATCAATGAGTTTGCTATCTAATTCAGATTTTGCTGCAATATCTGCACGTTGGATTAAATGATCGACCTCATTTTCTGAATATTGTTCATTTATCTCGTTTTGAGCAGCATTCAAAGACTCCGTAGTCCGTATTTCCTCGAGTAATTTTTCATCGATTTTTGTCGCACCAATGATGTCGCCATTTCCTCGGAAGAAAATATCAGTATCTGCCCAATCTCCTTTTGTCAATCCTGAAAGGCCGATGTTTATTGTGGTCGAACATCCTGGATTGATAGTCTCGATTCGCCAAGCCCAAATCCCCCTCGCTTCTTTTCTTCCCCCGAGGGGATTCACTGCCATTTTCACAGTGTCGCTCTCAGGCCATTTGACTAGAATAGTGTAAGCCCTCGCCCTCGCGGTGTAATTGAAAACTTCGATTAAGCAAGTAGCTAATTTTTGTTGAGAATCCCAACCTAATGTTTCTTCACAGAAAACAGCATTCATTATTTGAGTAATCACGGGAGATAGGTTTGGTTCTGGCTTTCCTAGAAGTTTAGAGGTTTTTTTTGATATTTCAGGTAAAATTACATTGATTAATTCAAACTTTTCCTTAGCTTTCTTCCGCTGAGCTTTTTTCTTTAAGTGATTTTTCAGACCTCGACCAACCTCTAATAATGCTCTACGAATTTCTTCAAAGACCTCCTCATTTTCAGCGACCGCCTCTTTTGCTTCACTTGTAAATTGAACATTTGTAGAAGCGAGATGTATCAATACGGCGGCGGCGCCCTTCGGTAGCCCTTTGGCGCCAGGGTGGTCGAGCCCATATCGTTTCCAATCGATTGATTCGATAGCTTTCGTTAATGCGCATCCGCCTTGCTGATACATCAACGGAACACGATTTGCAAATCTCAAAATTTCAATCGGCCCATCTGCGGCAAGATCGCCACCGAATACCAATCCAACTTCAATCTGAAATGGGTTTCCTTGGCTGACAGTTGGATTCCGGGTTACAGTTGCTGCAAATCGTGAATCAATTGCTTTAGAAAGCCCTTTCTTGATTAATAGATCATCAATAGGCGAAAGACAATCAGTTGGGGGAGGCAGTAGCTTCACATTTTGAAATCCATCTAACATTCCATGGGCATCATTTGTGCTAATTCTTTTTGGCGACCTATTCCCATCGATTTCCGCTCGAGATAAAATCTCCTTAGCAGCCCGCATACTCACTCCGGAGAAATTATGGCGGAGGAAAGAGGTCATTTTTCGCTCTTCAGATTCTCTTAACATTCTTTGTAGAGTTCCGAGTTGAATTCCATGGGGATGAGGCTTGATTTCTTCTACAACCCGAGGCAATCTATTGGTCGTACGGTTCCACGACCCCTGCTCATAGACATCCCCATCACTATCTCGGACGACTAGGTTTATTGTGGCGTGAGGGTTGACGATTGAAGTCATTCTGAGATATTGAAAAACCGATTGTTTTCCACGTTGATATTTTCCTTTCAGTCTCGCTTCGATTCTAAGGCCATGTTCAACTTCTTCGCCTGTAATTTCATCAAACCACACATCTCTTTTTTCACGAGATTTTATTGCACGGTTTTTTCGAGTATTTAATCCGATATCAACAAAAACCGCCGATGAGTCCGAAGCAATTTTTGAGGTAACCTTGGTCTTTTCTCCGGTGGTTAGTTGGCTATACATTACCACCCCAGTAATGCCGATTCCTTGCTGACCTCTAGTTTGACGAATGGCATGAAATCGAGAACCGAGCAGGAATTTTCCGAAGACATGCTCGACAGCATCACGAGGAATACCAGGGCCGTTGTCTTGAGTTATCAGTCGAATTTCATCTCCCTTCAATCGGTCGATGTGAACACGAATTTTTGGAAGGATACGAGCCTCTTCACATGCATCAAGAGAATTATCCACTGCTTCTTTGACAGCGGTAATCAAAGATCTTTGGAGGGAATCAAATCCAAGGAAATGTTTGTTCTTTTCAAAAAATTCACTGACAGCGATTTGTTTTTGCTTACTTGAGATTTCTTTAGCATCTACCATGGGCAATCCCTCCACTTGGTCCTCCCAAGTCCTGATGACATGGGGCCAACTTGTGGTATACTCTCCCGGAGTCGGACACCTATTGAAGGCTACGCTACCTTTCACTAAAACATAGCAATTTTATTATTGATTTAGAAAATGTCGCCGCCCCGATCTTGTACATGTTGTGGTGGATTATGGAATTAACCGTTTCTTCATCATAATGGCCCCGGCCCGGAATCCGATTTATTTTTGTATGCTTTTTAATTTCATAATCAGCCATCATATTTGCGAACAAATCCAAGTAGTTCAAATTGACTCCGAAAAAAGGTTCACATTCCAGGCTGTAATGTGGCCGGTAAATGCACTTGCCATTACGGTCAATGGACTAGCGAGATAGAGTTCACCTGGTCCGGACCGCCCTTGAAAATTTCGATTTATTGCTGACACGCTGACCTGTTCTTTCGTATTGCTTACTCCAGGACCAGCGCCTATGCAAGCGCCACAACCTGGATCGATTAGCTTGATTCCAGCACGCTCAAACATTTCTGTCCAACCGTTGCGCACGGACAAATCTTTAACCGCCTTTGAACCAAACTGGATGTAACATTCAACATCTTCATGAATTGTCATTCCGGCTGCTAATGCAGCTTCGGTAATTTCCGCATAGTAAGCAAAATCATCCTCTTTTCCAGCTGTGCATGAGCCAGCGTAAGCAATGTTGATTTTGATTTTCCCAATGTCAGAAACATAGGCACCATTTGTTGGATCGGATGGCACACCCTCATCGGGGTTTCCTGGATGAGCGACCATTGGGCGTATTTTGTCGAGATCGATAGTGTGTACGCCACCATCGTAGACAGCATCCAAATCGGCAGTAACAAAAGAGTCTCGAATGGCTTCTGCAGTTAGATGAGGACGTCTATCTAATAGCCATTCGACAGTTAAATTATCAGCATCACAAATTCCAGTTTTTGCGCTGCATTCAGTCGCCATATTGCACAAAGTTGCCCGCTCATCCATTGATAAACTAGTGAGCCCGGATCCGCCGAATTCCATGCTACGATCGAGAGTATCTGAGTTTGTAGCGTACTTCCATAGGATGTGTAAAATTATATCTTTAGCCGTGCAACCATCATCCAAAGTCCCTACTAGATTAAATCGGATGCTTTCTGGAACTTTAACGAAAGCAAATTGATTATGAATTAGATTTGCATATTCTGTTGAACCAACTCCATAGGCAAGAGAGTTACTTGCCCCACCCATGCAGGTATGGCTATCTGTGGCTTGGATGAAATCTCCAACATCGATGAATTCTTCCCGTGCTACTTGATGACAAATTCCTGGTGAAACACCATCTTCCGCGGAATAATCTCGAACGCCAGTGTGAACCTGAAATGTGGTTTGTAAATCGCGTAGAAGTTGAATTTTGTTAGTAAATTTACCGAATCTTGGAACTCCAGTCGCGTACAATAAATGATCTTCGAAAACAGCAAATTTGCTTGGATTCGGCACAGAATAGTCGCTACCATATTCTAATTTCAAAAATTCATGAACCTGTGCCGTAGTGAACTCGTGTGAATAACCTCCATCGACAGAAGCCAGAACGGCGTCATTTGGTTTGACATAACCACGAGCGCCCTCCATTCCGATTAATTTGTTTGAAATTATTTTTTCAACCATCGTCATCGGCCGTTTCTCAAGGCTAACTTCCGGCAGTTGAACATTACCAGATTCCAGATTCTTTGCGAATGGAAAAAGACCTCCATTTTCGAGAATTAAACGAGTTACGGGATCGTATTTTTCAGTAAATTCATTCAATGAAAGTTGCTCACCATCTTGCAATCTTTCAAGCATGGTGTGGTCACCCATCAATTGACCAAGATTTATGTTATTTCGCTCATGAATTGGGGCGAATGAAGCAGCGATTACAATTCGGATTCCAGACCATCGTTCACACTGCGGGGCAGTCTCTCTACTAGATCCGGTACCTTTTCTATGACCAGATACGATAACTTCGAACCCACCATCAATCAATGCTTGTGGTTCGAAAACCCGTCTTCCATTATGCAATAATCCAGCGTAGGCATTTTCTGCTATTATTGCAGGTTCATAGTCAAAACAAACCCAGGCAGGAGTCATTACATCAGTATTGATGTCATCGAGAAGATCTTCGATGGAAAGGTCCTTCATTTTGAGATTTAATCCTTCATAGAGTTGTTTTCGAATCAATTCAAGGTTTTTTGTAAGAAATAACACACGCTTACCAGGGGTGAGAGAAATTTCTGCTGGAGGCCATTGTACGGTCATCAGAGCACCTATTACATCTATTGCCAAGACTGCCTGATATATCACCATTCTCAATATATTTCTTCTTTGTAAGTTAGTGATTTAGTAGACTTTAGTCCTAATTATTATTTTGTTAGTTTTATATATGATGGTTTGGCGGAGTATTTTACCTTTCTCTCAGAAAGGAGGCGATGGAATGGCAGATTATCTTGTAGAAGACACAGTAAAATGTGATGAATGTGGAAGCCGTAATCTAAATCGAGACGAAACTCGTGGCGAGGTCGTTTGTGATGACTGTGGGTTGGTGCTTGAGGACAAGGTAATTGACCAAGGCGCCGAATGGCGTGTATTCAGCCCAGAACAAGGTGACCAACGAGCCCGTACCGGTGCACCGATGACCGTGATGTTGCACGACAAGGGGTTATCGACAGATATTGATTGGCAAAACAAAGATTATTCAGGTAAAGCAATTTCTTCAAGATATCGTTCACAATTTTACCGAATGAGAAAGTGGCAGAAGCGCTCGCGTGTGAGTAATGCAACCGAGCGTAACCTCGCAATGGCTCTCGCTGAATTGGATCGTATGGCAAGTCGCCTTGATTTGCCTAAGTCAATTCGTGAAGCTGCTGCTGTGAATTACAAGAAAGCAGTTGAAGCCCGTTTAATTCGTGGCCGTTCTATCGAAGGAGTTGCAGCTGCATCTCTTTACGCTGCATGCAGACAATGTCAGAATCCAAGGACTCTTGATGAGATTGGTGAAGCAAGCAGAACCGGCCGAAAAGAAATCGGACGAACCTATCGTTTCATGGTTAGAGAATTGAAAATGAAGATTCCTCCAACCAAGCCCGAAGATTATATTCCTCGGTTTTGTTCTGGCCTCGATCTTGATGCTGAAGTTCAGGCTAAGGCATACGAATTGATTGCAGCGGCACAAGAAAAGGAATTGACCAGTGGCCGTGGCCCAACTGGGATTGCAGCCTCGATTATTTACATCGCAAGTGTGTTGTGTGGTAAGCGCCGCACTCAGAGGGAAGTAGCAGAAGTTGCTGGAGTAACCGAAGTCACAATCCGTAATCGATACAAGGAATTAATCCAAAATTTGAACATTGAACTTGAGATTTAAGTCGGTGACATATATATGGTTCGACGAGAGGCTAGCGCCCTCGTTTGGGATGCACACACCAAATTGATGAAAGCCTCAATTTTTCTTGCTTTTCAATATGAACCTCTACCCCACCCTCCGCTTGAATTACCCGATTTTCCTGCTCTACCTCCGGCCGATTCAACCGATTTAGCGCAGCAAGCCCTTGGGATTACATCTAGTGATAGAGCAGGCTTCAGATACCGGCTCGAAATGGTAATCGAATCAATTGAGCCAGATTATGTCAAGAGAGACATTGATCCAGAGGCTAGTCGGGAAAAATGGATTTCAAAAAATGCAGAATTAATCGGTGAAAAGATCCTAATTCTAACAATAAAAGACTGGTTAATTTTAGCGTTAGATGAATCCGTTCCAAATGCGGATAGGTGGTATTTGGCATCGAGTGTTTTGATAGGATTGGCATTAAATAGTTCAAAAATCGCTAGGGATGGTTGTTTTCATTTATTTTCATCGATTGTTGTCGCACGTCCCCCTGGCAATTGGCCAATCAATAAAGTGACTGGGCCATTTCACATGGAATGGAATGATAACCAAACGACAGATTTCATCGAAGAAATCGCTCACCCTACCGGAACGCTAGCCGCTAATGCAATACTCGATATTCTTTCAATGAATGAGAATTCAGCGAATTCTATTTTGCCTTATTGGCTTGAAAACTTAGCACTTGGGCCCCACGTCTCTTCTGTATTATCTATTCCAAATCGTATAGAATCTGCTCTTAGTCAAGCACGAGGTGATGGTCTTGCAGTTCTTATAAGGGCTGGAATTCAATCTTTTTCCAACGATTCCGAGCGGTCGCGTGAAATTCTTTCTGCGGCGATTCTTCACGAAGATATATTCGGTCGTAGAACTGTTGCATCGAATTTGTCTAGGATTGAAAGTGACGACCCTAAATTTGCATTGGAATTGATGAAAAAATTGCTAATAAATCCCGATTCTGACACGCGTATTTTGGCAACTACATATCTCGGAGGTCTTTCAAGATCCGATACAATTTCTTTTACTGAATTTGCGAAATTGGTTATTGAAAGTGGAGATGAACGGATGATTCAACGATTGGTTGAATCAGGGATTAGGTATTATTTGTCTGTTGATTCTAAAGATTCAGGTAATTTAATCCCGTCAATATGGGTAAGTTCCAACCTTTCCGCACGTTCTCAATTGTCTGGATTATTACTTGAATTAGGCAGAATAAACCCAGACTCATTAACAGCAATATCGAGATTAATTCTGGAGATAGACTCAGAAGCACACAATGAACTTTTCAAGAGAATATCGATGCGCAGTCAATCGATTGGAAAGATTCTTTGATTAAGAACAACCAGTGGTTGCTCCGCAGGAATTGCATTTCAAACAAGTTCCATTCCGAACCATTTGACTACCACCACAATCATTGCATATATCGCCTGTGAATCCTCGTTCTCTGGCAATTCTTCTTGTCTCCGCTTCGGAATCTTCAATGTTTGAAGGAATCGCATCGAGAGTGAGTTGAACTTCTCTACGTTGACCTTGATTTCGAGCTATGCCTTCATCGGTAACTTCTGGGCGACTAATCGAGGTTTTATCCAGATCTTCAGGAGTAACATGAGCAAGGTCGTTTCGACCAATGTAATGGATAGCAAGTTCTCGGAAGATATAGTCGACGATACTTGTCGACATTTTTACTCTACCACTGCCACCAGTAACCATTCCGCTTGGTTCGAACTTTTGGAAGGTGAACGATTTCACGAAAGCATCCAATGGGACTCCATATTGCAATCCGATGGACACTGCTATCGCGAATTGGTTTAGCATTGAGCGCCATGCCGCGCCTTCCTTCGAAGTTGTAATCATGATTTCACCAAGTCTGCCATCGTCATAGGTGCTCGATGAGAGATAGACGGTATGCCCCCCCACTCTCGCTTTCATCGTACTCGAACTTCGAACATCAGGTAGCGGCTTTCTTGATGCAATGTACTCGTGGACGAAGTTTGTTGCTACTGGCTGAGAAATTTCTTGAGGTATTGGCAATTGCTCAATGACTTGCTGAACCATTTGTTGAGCTACGACTTCTTCTTCTTCGTGTTCATCCTCTGCCAAAGTAGTTGAATCGACTAATTGATTCATCAATGGTTGGGAAAGTTTTGAGCCATCTCGGTAGACTGCGCACGCTTTATTCATCGTTGCGTGCGATAGGTCGTATGCATCACGAATTTCAGAAATAGTTGAATTGGAGGGCATATTAATGGTCTTCGAAATTGCTCCGGAAATGAACGATTGAGCCGAAGCCATCATCAAAACGTGAGCGCGCCAATCAATCGACCGCGTACCATATTTACCGCAGGGTGTAGCACAATCGAAGACGGCGAGATGTTCATCCTTTAATCCTGGAGCACCTTCAAGAGTAGCTTTTCCAAAGACTACATCATTCGCCTCATTGATTTGGGCGGAAGTCAAGCCGATATGGGATAGAATATCAAAGAAATCATCACTGAATTGTTCTCCAGTCATACCAAGGATGTTTAAGCAGAAAGATTCTCCGAGGATGGAGGGAGAGAACCCTGATCGAAGGTCGAATACATCGCCGAATGAATTTTCAATTTTTGTAATAATATCAGATGTAAATCCTTCCGATTGTAATTTTTCTACAGAAAGATGTGGACAATTAATGAGGTTTTTTGTGCCCGTAACATATTCTTCAATCGATTTTGAAACACTATCTGAATAACCAAGGCGGTGCAATGCGTTTGGTACGCCGCGATTGATAATTCTCAACGATCCGCCGCCAGCGAGAGTTTTGAATTGGACTAGAGAGAATTGCGGTTCGACACCAGTCGTGTCTGCACCCATTACCAACCCAATAGTTCCGGTCGGAGCAATAACAGTTGTCTGCGCATTACGGAATCCATGTTCCCCTCCTTCTCGAATTACCTTATCCCAGACGTCTCTTGCTGCAGTGAGAAGATCTTGTGGGCACTTCTTTGCATTGATTCCCTGAGGCGCGATTGACAATCCTTCATATTCCTCTACTGGAGCATCATATGCTGCTCTTCTATGATTTCTCATGACTCTGAGCATGTGCTCCGCATTCCGTTCATAATCAGGATAAGGCCCGAGAATTGCTGCCATTTCTGCACTAGTGGCATAAGACTCACCGCACATAATTGCGGTTAGTGCCCCGCAAATCGCGTAGGCTCTTTCATCATCATATGGAATCCCCATGTGCATTAGTACGGAGCCAATATTACAATAGCCAAGGCCGAGAGTTCTGTATTCGTATGATTTCTGGGCGATTTCAGCCGATGGGAATTGAGCCATAAGTACACTTATTTCAAGCGTGGTGGTCCACAATCGAACACTGTGTTTGAAATCATCAATCTGGAATGTCTGATTGTCGAGGTCGTAAAAGTGTAGCAGATTAATGCTTGAAAGATTACATGCGGTATCATCTAGGAACATATATTCGGAGCAAGGATTTGATCCGTTGATTCTTCCACCTTCTGGGCAGGTATGCCATTCGTTGATTGTGGTATCAAATTGTACCCCTGGATCTGCACAAGCCCATGCAGTGTATGCAATTTTATCCCAAAGTTCACCAGCATCTAGGGTTTTGCATGCACTCGGTTCACGACCTTCTTTTGCAGCCTTATCTTTCTCGGTTCTCCACACGAGATCCCAATCATCGCCAGCTTTTACGGCATCCATGAATGAGTTAGGTGCACGAACGGAATTGTTGCTATTTTGGCCCGAAACTGAGAGGTATGCTTCACCTTGCCAATCGGTATCGAAGCATTCGAAATCAACTCCTTTCCATCCTTGTTTAGCTAGGTCGACAATTCTTTGGATGTGTGGTGGAGGAACATTGTCACGAATTGCTCGAACCATCGTCTTGTGTAAACCCGGATTTTTAGACTGATCGAACCTAGAATCATCGTCTTCGTGAGCCCAGATAGAATCCATCAATGCATTTGCATGTTGTTGTAATATATTTGAGCCGATTACGAGTGCTGATACTTTTTCTTCTTCACTTGATTTCCAATCGATATATTCTTCGATATCTGGATGATCCAAATCGAGTGTAACCATCTTGGCAGCACGACGGGTAGTTCCACCCGATTTGATAGCGCCCGCTGCACGGTCGCCTATTTTGAGGAACGACAACAATCCGGAAGAGGTCCCTCCACCTGAAAGAGGTTCACCAGCTCCACGGATGTTTGAAAAATTTGAACCGGTTCCTGAACCAAATTTGAACAACAAAGCTTCTCGATTCCATAATCCCATAATTGATCCTGTCCCTCCCACTAGTGAATCGCTGACGGACTGAATGAAACAAGCGTGGGGCTGAGGATGTTCATATGCATTAGCCGATAACTCGAGTTCACCGGTTGTTGGGTTGACATAATGATGGCCTTGTGCGGGCCCTTCGATTCCATATGCCCAATGAAGGCCGGTGTTGAACCATTGTGGGCTGTTTGGAGCAGAGCGTTGGCTTGCAATCAGATAACACATTTCATCGTAATATGCCCGAGCATCAACTTCACTGGCAAAATAGCCGTGTTTGTAGCCCCAATAGGTCCATGTGCCAGCGAGACGGCGGAATAATTGTCGTCCATCGAGTTCGCTAGTGAATCGTTCATCGGCCGGTAAAGTTTGCAGTTTTTCATGATCCGGCTCACTTCGTTGTAACCAAATAGGAATACCATCTTCCGTAACTTTTCGTAGATGAACTGGTACTCCAGCCTTTCTCAAATATTTTTGAGCGCATACTTTCCCCGGCACTCCAGAAAATCCTGAAGGAAGCTGAACGCCTTCGATAGCATCTGCCATAGTGCCATCTGGGTTGCGTATTTCGACATCCATTGTAATCCAATCGAATCCATCGAACGGGTCATCCCCTGCAGATGTAAATCGGCGCTCGATAATTAATCCATCTTCGGATGCAATATCGTCAGCGTCGTTGGAAATGGATTCTTTGTTTCGGCTCTGCATTGTATCATTTTCCGGTTATCATGTGAGTGGGTTGAGTCACTCTCTCTCGCAAGGGAATTTCTCTTGAACACCGAGGGACTTTAATGATTGAGTAAAGAGACCCTTTGAGAAAGAGCAATTAGGCATTTAATCTTAGATCTCAACAAACAATTTTTTTGTTATAAACTGAGAAAAATTTCATGGCTGAATTTCTAGTGACCACGTCAGTACTGCACCAGATTTGGTTAGCATTTTACCAACTGAGCAATACTTGTCGTGGCTGGCTTGGATAATTCGACGAACTAATTTTTCAGGAATATCTCCTTCGATTACATATTTCATATTGATATCGGTGAAAACCCGGGGGGGATCAGGTTTTCTATCTGTATTGATGTCGATTCTCATCGACTTTACATCGTCCATTCTATCTTTCAATCCGATAAAAAGGTCAATCATCGAACATGCCGCATGAGCTTGTTGTACAATTTCCATCGGATTCGCAGCCGTATCGCTGTAAAATTCTGTTACCTTTCCCGATTCAGTAATCCCCCTCATTACTTTCCCTTCAACCCATTCAACAGACCCCTTCATCTCGTCTCACCTTCGTTTTGTTCCACGGGGGTCGGCTTCATCAATGAATGGCAGGTCGCCGCTCTGAGAGACATGTCATCCGGCGCCCCAATTACAATGCTAGATGGTAAATTAAACGTGCCAAATGAGCCCGTAATTCATTATATTGAAGGCGACGGAATTGGCATCGACATTACTCCTGTTATGATCGATGTAGTTGACACTTCAGTCGAGCGCGCCTATGGTGGCACTCGCAAAATTCACTGGAATGAAGTCCTTGCAGGACAGAAGGCTTTCGACGCAACCGGCGAGTGGATGCCAGAAGCCACTCTGGAAGCGATGAGAACGGGATTAGTTTCCATCAAAGGTCCTTTAACAACACCAGTCGGAGGCGGTATTCGCAGCCTAAACGTTGCATTACGCCAACAACTCGACCTTTTTGCATGTGTCCGTCCAGTTCGTTGGTATGCAGGAACACCAAGCCCCGTGCGTGACCCTGGAGCAGTTGATATGATTATTTTCCGTGAGAATAGCGAAGATGTTTATGCAGGAATTGAGTGGGAAGCTGGAAGTCCAGAAGCCCAGAAAGTTATCGAATTTTTACAGAATGAAATGGGTGTTGTAAAAATTCGATTTCCTGATACTAGTGGAATTGGAATCAAGCCAATTAGTCAGGAAGGAACGGCCCGGATAGTTCGAGCAGCTTTCCAATATGCCATCGATAATGACAAAGATTCGGTAACTCTCGTCCATAAAGGAAATATTATGAAATTTACTGAAGGTGGGTTCCGTGATTGGGGATATGAACTTGCAAAAGAAGAGTTTGGTGCTACCGAACTCGATGGTGGCCCATGGTGTACTTTTGAAAATCCAAAAACTAACAACACGATTATTGTGAAAGATGTTATCGCAGATGCGATGCTCCAACAAGTCCTCACACGCCCGAGCGAGTATGGTGTTTTGACAACGATGAATCTCAATGGCGATTACATATCAGACGCGCTCGCCGCTCAGGTGGGGGGCATCGGAATCGCACCGGGTGCGAACATCAATTACGATACTGGAATATCAATTTTTGAGGCGACCCATGGCACGGCGCCAAAGTACGCAGGTCAAAACAAGGTCAATCCAGGAAGCCTAATCCTCTCTGCAGAGATGATGCTTCGACATATGGGTTGGGATGAAGCCGCTGACCTTATTGTAAGAGGGATGGAAGGTGCAATTTCTGCCAAGACAGTTACCTACGATTTCGAGCGCCTGATGAATGATGCAAAACTGCTCAAGTGTAGTGAGTTTGGTGCCGCAATTATCACACACATGTGAGTTGACCCCTATGGATTTCACTTCCCTCAATCTCAGTCAGCCTCTGTTGGATGCTCTCGACGAGATTGGTTATGTCACTCCGACGCCAATTCAATCCCAGGCCATCCCTGATCTCATTAAAGGCCGAGATATGCTCGGTTGTGCCCAAACGGGCACAGGAAAAACCGCAGCATTCGCTCTGCCAATTCTTGATGCAATATCCCAAAATCCGTGGAAGGGCTCACGCCGTATCCGCGCTTTGATGCTGTGCCCAACACGCGAGCTTGCAGCCCAGATTCACGACAATATCGAGCAATATGCTCGATACTTAGACGTCCGTTCGATGGCTATGTTTGGCGGAGTATCGCAACGTCCACAGGTAAACAAATTACGGCGCGGCGTAGACATCTTAGTGGCCACTCCCGGTCGCTTGCTTGACCTCATCTCTCAGAGACACGTTAACCTCTCGTCAGTCCAATTCCTCGTTCTCGATGAGGCGGATCGAATGCTCGACATGGGTTTCATCCGAGATATCCGTAAAATTTTAGCACAGATTCCAAAGAAGCGCCAGAGTCTGCTATTCAGTGCCACCATACCAAGCTCGATCACCGAATTGTCCCGTGATATGCTCTACAACCCGGTAAGTGTCTCAATCACACCTGAATTGGCCACCGTAGAGGCCATCGAACAATCTCTTATGTTTGTCATGAGAAGCGACAAGCGTGGGCTCTTGACTCACATTATCAAGGAGGGGCGACCCGAAAAGGTGCTTGTGTTCGGTCGAACCAAGCACGGTTGCAATCGTATTGTCCGACAACTTGGACAAGACGGTATCGAAGCCCTCGCAATCCACGGCAACAAGAGCCAAGGTGCGCGTGAGAAATCCCTCCGCCGATTCCGTAATGGTAGCCTTCAGGTACTAGTCGCCACCGATGTGGCGAGCCGCGGCATCGATGTCTCTGATATCAGCCACGTCATCAATCTGGATCTGCCTAACGAGCCCGAAGTCTATGTACACCGAATTGGCCGTACAGGACGTGCTGGCCAAGGTGGTATCGCCATTGCTTTTTGTGATGAAAACGAAGGTGAATATCTGCGCGATATTGAGAAGACAATCCGTCAAGCCATCCCAGTAGATGAGGAACACCCTTTCCATTCCGAGAAGGCACGGTCGTGTAAGGGTAACAAGGCGCCCAAGAAGCAGCAGAATCGGGGTCGTGGTCGGCGCCAGCCGCGCAATAACAAATCCAACGGCAATCGCTCGAATGAGAAATCAAATCGCCAATCCAAAGGTGGACGTAATAGTCGGCGTTCAGGCCGCGGCCGAAGTCGTAAATAACACAAGCATCGGCCCGTTATCGAGTTCGGTAATATGGTTTCAATGGTACAATAATGAGTTTCTTAAAGAATTATAATATTTTTACACATAAAGTGTAAAATGTATTTGAAATTTCATATTCTCAAAGATAATTAGAGAAATCGTTGCACTGGGTAGGTGTAATAAAATACATCGAATGTAGCAAATTGTAGTTATAGTAATTTTTGAAACTTGACGGTTTAATTATTACACCGAGTGTTGAACACCTGTATGAACACGGTAATTGCTGGATACGCCCGCTCACCATTTACTCCCGCCCGTCGAGGAGAACTCGCTCGAACACGCCCTGATGATATCGCTGCTGCGGTTATCGATGGGCTTCTCAAGAAGTTAAATCTCAACCCCTCTTTGGTTGAAGATTTGATTGTCGGAACCGCCTTTCCGGAAGGTGAGCAAGGCTTCAATGTGGCTAGAATGATAACGTTCCTAACCGATCTTCCTGAGACAGTTCCCGGAGTTACAATCAATCGTTTCTGTGGCTCAAGCATGCAAGCGATTCATGATGCAGCCGGGCGAATTGCCATGGGCGCTGGCGAGTGTTTTATCGCCGGCGGCATCGAATCAATGACTCGAATTCCAATGACTGGATTCAATCCAATGCCTAACCCACGTCTTCTGGAGGAAGCTCCCGGAGCCTTCACCTCGATGGGAATAACTGCAGAGAATATTGCAGTGAAATATGGGATTGACCGCACTACTCAGGAAGCATTTGCGATTGAAAGCCATGCGAGAGCAAGCGCTGCGCGCGAGACGGGTAAATTTTCAGATGAAATTATTGAGATTTCTACTAAATCAAAAGTCATAGATTCGGACGGATGCATACGTCCAGGGACGGATGCTACAACACTTGGAAAATTACGCCCAGTTTTCGATGCAGATGGGACTGTTACTGCTGGAACCTCATCTCCCTTGACAGATGGGGCTGCTTTTGTTGTAGTTTGCACAGGAGAATTCGCCCTAGCAAATGGCTTGACTCCACTCGCAAAAATCGCTTCAATCGCGGTCTCTGGGTGCTCACCAGAAATTATGGGAATTGGTCCTGTCGAAGCAACTCGAAAGGCACTAGATCGTGCTGGACTTTCACTCGGTGACATTGATATCATTGAACTCAATGAGGCATTCGCTGCACAATCGCTAGCAGTAATTGAGGAGTTGGGCTTGGATCAATCAAAAGTTAATATCGATGGGGGGGCAATCGCCCTCGGCCACCCATTAGGTGCGAGTGGTGCCCGAATCACAGGAAAGGTAGCAAGTTTGCTCGTTCGCGAGGATGCTAACCACGCACTCGCAACTATGTGTATTGGTGGCGGCCAAGGAATCGCCACAATTCTTTCAAAAATAGAGTGAGGTGATAATTTGTCAAAAAACCAATCATCGAATTCGGCAATTCCGAGTATTGAACGGGTAGCCGTAATTGGTAGTGGAGTTATGGGTGCAGGAATTGCAGCCCATTGTGCTAATGCTGGCTGTGAAGTGCTTCTCCTCGACATTCTTCCAAAAGCCAAAGCGGATTCGAAAGATCAGTCGGCTAGAGATTCCATCGCAGCAGAAGCAATTACAAAAATGGCAAAATCTAACCCCGAAATGCTGATGCATAAATCTTACGCAAAACGTATTACTGCAGGTAATATTGAAGACCATCTTTCATTGCTGAAAGACTATGACTGGGTAGTTGAAGTAATTATCGAAAATCTAGGGATAAAGCGTTCACTCTACGAAAAACTCGACAAATATGTCGGTCCAGAAACTATCGTTTCCTCAAATACATCTACTCTTCCTCGTTCGGTCCTGACAGAACAGATGTCGGATAAGTTATCAAGTCGGTTTCTCATAACTCATTTCTTCAACCCGCCCCGATATCTACCATTGCTTGAGTTAGTGTCGGGGCCTGAAGTCGACCAATCGGTTGTGTCTCGAATAGTCGAATTTGCCGATATTCGCCTTGGCAAGCGAGTAATCCATTGTAACGATAAGCCCGGATTCATTGGCAATCGACTTGGTGTGTATTTCATTCAACGCGCGATTCGTGCGACCTTAGAGCATGGCTTCACAGTCGAACAAGCAGATGCCATGCTCGGCCGTCCCCTCGGCATTCCTAAAACTGCTATTTTCGGCCTGATGGATTTAGTCGGAATCGATCTAACTCCGTATATCATGGCAAGCCTAATCGAACACCTTCAACCAGATGACCCATTCCACCAAATTGCTGGTGCGGGAAATGAATTCATTGAATCGATGATCAAAGAAGGATATACTGGCCGAAAAGGCAAGGGTGGCTTCTATCGCCTCAATCGCGAAGGTGGCGGTAAAGTCAAAGAAGCTAGAAATCTCTTGACTGGAGAATATGCCCCCGCAAATCGACGAGCAGGTTTCGCATCTGCAAAGATGGCTAAACAAGGAATTCTGAGATTGCTTGATCACCACGACCAAGGCGCAACTTTCGTTACTGAAATCTTACTCGACACACTCTCTTATGCTGCTTATCTTGTCCCCGAAGTGACAGATGATATCAGTGCAATTGACGAAGCGATGAAAGTTGGTTTTAATTGGAAGCGTGGACCTTTTGAGATAATTGATGAAATCGGGGCATCAGAACTTGTTAAGCGCCTTGAAGCAGCAGGAAAACCCATTCCAAACCTACTCCAAAAAGCAGCCCATGCTGGTTCGTTTTACAAGATAGAAGATGGCAACCTCCAACGCCTCAATATTGACGGCGAATATGTCGTTATCAATCGACCAACTGATACCCTTACGGTGACAGATCTCAAGCGCAGAGGTAAACCGATCAGAAGAAACGGCTCAGCGAGCCTTTGGGATGCAGGAGATGGAGTATTACTCGTCGAATATCATTCGAAAATGAATGCGATGGATCCATTCATTATGGAGATATTGCAAAATGCGGTTTACTTGGCTGAAGAAGATGAATGGAAAGCCATCGTAATCGCAAATGATGGTAAGAATTTTAGTGCTGGAGCAAATCTAGGTTTGGCATTGTTTGCAGCGAATTTAGGTGCTTGGAAGGATGTTGAAAATTTCATTGCGCTTGGACAAGAAACCTATCAAGAATTGAAGTATGCTCCGGTTCCAGTCGTTGCAGCGTCAACCGGGGTTTGTGTTGGCGGCGGCTGCGAAGTTCTGATGCATTGTGATGCTGTTCAAGCCCATTCAGAATCTTATATCGGGCTTGTCGAAGTTGGAGTAGGAATTGTTCCGGGGTGGGGTGGGTGCAAGGAATTGTTGGGCCGGCTCAGTCCATTCAATCTCGTTTCTGCTGGGCCAATGGGCCCAATTCTCAAAGCCTTCGAGCAGATTGGAACCGCTCAAGTTGCCAAATCTGCTGAACAAGCAAGGCGTATGGGGTACCTTCGTCCCGATGATCGAATAACCATGAATCGAGACCGCTTGATTGGAGATGCAAAAGCGCGCGCCCTCGAATTAGTTGACGGCTATTTGCCCCCCGAACCATACACATACAACCTTCCTGGAGCAACGGCGAAGTATGCTCTTGATATGGCTGTAGCAGACTTAGCACGATCTGGTCAAGCAACACCTCATGATGTTATAGTAACAGCGGAATTAGCTATGATACTTTCCGGTGGCGACACCGATACTCTCGACAAACTTTCAGAAGATGATATTTTGCGAATGGAGCGCGAAGCAATCAGTAGGTTATCTCGAACAACAGGTACGCTTGCGAGGATGGAGCATATGGTGCAAACGGGTAAGCCGTTGAGGAATTGAGGTGAGAAAATGGTAGTTTACAATCCCCCTTACAAAGATTATGAATTTTTATTTCACGAAGTTTTCGATGTAGTCGAAGTCGCCCAATCACTCGGAAAGGAAGAAATTGATAGCGAATATATTCAAATGTTGATGGAAGGCTATGGTGAGCACTGCCAAGAAGTCCTTCTTCCTCTCAATCAAATTGGTGACGAAGAAGGCCTTAAATTCGAGAATGGGGAGGTAATCATGCCTTCCGGATTCAAAGAAGCTTACAGAGAAGGAGTTGATACTGGTTGGTATGGGGCCGGAATAAAACCAGAGCATGGAGGTATGGGATTGCCGTATTTCATGGGGGTGATGTCGAATGAATTCTCGATTGCTACCAACATGTCTATGTCAGTTGCCTCCGGGCTTTCTACAGGTGTATATCATCTGATTTCTACACATGCAGAAGAGAGTCTAGTTGACCATTATGCAACAAAGGTTGGTACTAAAGAATGGGCTGGAACGATGTGCCTTACCGAACCTCATGCAGGCACAGATCTCGGCATTATCCGCTCGAAAGCATTGCCTCAAGATGACGGTTCATACCTTGTTTCTGGCACTAAGATTTTCATCAGTTTTGGAGAGCACGATTTAACTGAAAACATCCTTCACATGGTTCTCGCTAAGGTCCCCGGTTCTCCTGAAGGCACGAAAGGGATTTCTTTGTTCTTAGTTCCTAAATACTTGCCTAAAGAATGGCAATCTGGAGGAGTTGGGGGATTATCTCAGGAATTGAGCGATACTCGGAACGGTGTTACTTGCTCGGGCATCGAGGAGAAAATGGGAATCCATGCTTCGCCAACCTGTGTGTTGAATTTCGATGATTCAGTCGGTTGGCTGGTCGGTGATTTACATAATGGAATGGCATTGATGTTCGAGATGATGAACGGCGCACGCCTCGATACTGGAATAATGGGGTTCGCTCTCGGTGAAGTCGCTTATCAGAATTCACTCGAGTGGGTTAGAGAACGTCGCCAAGGCCGTGATTTAAGAGGTGTTCAAGACCCTCAAGAGTCAGCGGATAATATCCTCGTGCATCCTGACGTCCGTCGAATGTTATTAATTTCAAAAGTTAACAATGAAGGTTGCAGAGCCCTCGCAGTTTGGGTGGGAATTCTTCTTGATCAGATGCATAGCAAAGACGAGAAGGAAAGGGAACGAGTCGAAGCCCTCGTTGCTTTGCTGACTCCAATTGTCAAAGCCCACTTCACAGATTTAGGTTGTGAAACGATTGATACATGTATGCAAGTTATGGGAGGGGCTGGATATTGTTCGGAATACGGAGTTGAGCAATTCTACCGTGATGTCCGAATATCAAAGATTTGGGAGGGCACCAACGGAATTCAAGCGCTCGACCTCGCCGGCCGAAAAATCACACAAAATCTCGGCAGAAATTTACGCTATTTGATGTGGCCACTAGTAGATTTTATCGAGGAAAATAGAGGTGTTAAAGGCATGGAAGAATTCAATAAACCATTACATCAAGGGGTGAAAGGCCTACAACAATTAACTTTACTGATGGTTACAGAAGGTATGGGCAATCCACATTTCCTCGCAGCAGGTGCAAGCGATTATTTGCGTTATTTCGCAAATGTTGTACTTGCTTATATGTGGGCTAAGATGGCTAGAGTATGCCTAGATAATCCCGATTCAAAGTTTCATCAAGCAAAGTTAGCCAGTGCGCGAGTATTTTTCAAGCGAATATTCCCTGAGACTATTTCTTTGGCAGCATCCATACAATCCGGTCATAAACATCTAATGAAGTATCCTTTGGAGATGATGTGATGGCAATTCCTCAACCTGGTATGCTTAAGTTAAGAGGTCGAAGAAAGCAGCCTTTACAAGGCTCTCGTCGGCGCGACAAAATCGTATTGAGAGCTCGTCGTGCAGCTGCCTATGCGAAGACGCCAACGACTTGGACCCCAGATGTCCCAACCGTCTTGACAATCGTATTTTTGTTTGAGGCAGTCGCCATACTTGCATCTCCTCGCCTTAGGGCTAGCCGTTTGGCTGTTGTTTTGTTTGGCTCATCTGTCCCAATCGGCCTCTGGCTCTTCGTTTATTGGAAGATTTATCTTTCTGTTTTTACAACCCCCAAAACACATTCTATACCTGTTACTGATGATCGTTGGGAAAAATTTGATTTCCTCGGATGGGGGGAGGAAAAAATGGTTGGGCATATACTTAGATCAGATCAATCAAGTAAAGATTTACTGCTTTATTTACATGGATATGATTCGTCACTTGGGCGTGGAGAATCACGTTGCCAACACATTCAATCCTTTGGAATTAATATCATTGGGATGGATCAAAGGGGATTTGGAACTCAACAAGGGAGAATGGATTGGACATTGTTGAAAGTAATTGCTGATGCCGAAGCCATTCTCGAAGCCGCCCCACAGCAACTTGGTTTTACGCCTGAAAAGTTGTGGATATATGGCCATTCAATGGGGGGTTTCATCACTATCCGGCTCGCCAGCCATCAATCTGGATGGTGGGAACACGCTCTCAAAGGAATCATTCTTGAATCTCCAGTTTCATCATTTCCAAAAATCATTGATGAAAAATTACCAGGAAAAATGGTCATGGCACGACCTTGGGTTCGACATGTTCTTCGTCGAGAATATGAACGAATTCATCCTGACCTCCCGGTTCGTTATGCAACATCCGAACTGCCTTATTGGGGAATTCCCAAGGTCCCAATTCTAGTTGTTCAAGCAGAAGATGACGAAACGCTCGGCTCGACCCACTTCGAATTATTGCTCGAGCATTTCGACAATGATGAAGTCGATTGTGAAATCCACACCATTGAGAATATGCCTCACACATCGCATGTTGATCGGCCAGAGAGAGCCAAGATAGTTGAAGATTGGTTGGAGGCGATGCGATGAACCTATTGAGGCGCTTCGAAAAATCGAGCAAGAGGGTTTGGAAATTGAAAGTAAAGCCAAGTGATGAACAACTCTTGGAACTTTATGCATTATACAAACAGGCGACAGATAACGATGCCAGAGGCATCAGTGGTATATCGGGCCTTGTTGCCATGGCCAAATTTCGCGCTTGGAGAAAATTACGAGGAGTTTCTGCCGATGAAGCGATGAAGCGATATTGTGACCTTGTGGATTCATTGATGAACTCCGAGTCACCTTCGTTGATGGGGGATTAGCCGTTGACGATTGATCAGAGTAAGTTGGAACAAGAGTATCGAGGTTTGTTGAAACCCCTTCGGTTCAGGTTTTTCACTCTGATTTCGATGCCTTCTGCTGCTTTCGTAGGTCTCAAAATTGATGAGGTAAACGAAGATTATTGCCAAATTTCAGTCAAGGGTGGATGGCGTTCTCAAAATCCGTTCAAAACGATGTACTGGGCTGCACAAGGTATGGCAGCCGAATTCGCAACCGGTGCCACACCTTTTGCACTCTCTAGAGCCTATTCTGGAAAAATACGTATGTTCGTTATTGGCACTGATGTCAAATTCGTTAAACAAGCTAAAGGGCGCATCAAATTTGTTTGTGAGGATGCTGGAAAAGCCAGAGCAGCGATTGAAGAATCTGAAATTAGTGGTAAATCGGTAAATTGTGTGATGCACGCAAAAGGAATCGATTCTGATGGCGATGTTGTTTCGGATTGGAAATTTGAATGGAACTTCCTTTCAATGAGAGGTGATTGAATGAGCTATCAAAATAAATTTACAGAAGAGGCGGGCATAGAATATCCAATTATTTGTGGTGCGATGTTTCCCTGTTCGAACCCCGAGTTAGTCGCTGCTGCCTCCGAAGGGGGGGGAATCGCAATTATCCAACCTGCTTCACTTACCTATGTGCATGATTGGGATTTTCGCGAGGGTGTTCGGTATATCCGAAGCCTAACCGATAAGCCGATTGGGTTCAATGCTCTAATAGAAAAGGGTTCAAAGAAATATTTTGATCGAATGTCTCAATGGATAGACATCGCCTTGGAAGAAGGTATCCGATTTTTTGTAACATCTCTTGGCAAACCAGATTGGGTTTGTGAACGAGTTCACGCTAAAGGGGGGGTCGTCTATCATGATGTTACGACTAGAATACATGCATTGAAAGGTATTGATTGTGGTATCGATGGTTTGATTTGTGTTAACGACAGAGCAGGAGGACATCTCGGTGATAAATCAGCAGCTGAACTCTATGAAGAATTATCCGATCTTGGAATGCCACTAATTTGTGCAGGTGGAGTTGGTAGTGAGAAGGAGTTAGCAGAAGTATTAGCCATTGGCTATGATGGTGTTCAAATGGGTACACGATTTATTGCAACTACAGAATGCACATCTCCTCAAGATTATAAAGATGCGATAGTTGAAGCAAAAGAGGATGATATTGTTTGGACCAACCGTTTGACAGGTGTCCCGATATCTGTTATTCGCTCAAAACATTTCAAACAGAACAATTCTTGGTTAATGAGGCGTTTACTAACTGGCCGTTTTCGACACACTGCTAGGCTATTCTTGAACATTTTATCTTTTTCTAAACTTCGGGCATTGTCTAGGAAAAAAGGTGGTTCTGCTGCCAAGAAGAAACAATACTTCTCTGCCGGTAAGAGCGTTGAGACGGTCGATAATATTGAATCTGCGACAGTTATAATGCGTCGTCTGGGAGAATCATTAGATTCGACTGTTTAATTGCTGAGCATCAGAGATAACGCCGAAACCATATCCCTCTTCTAGAGCACGTGAAATCAATCTAAAATCAGAATCTCTTGTCGCGACTAAGACGCAACCAATTTCTTGAAGGGGCAATTTTGCCAATCCTGCGGCGTCTTGCATAATTTCGATATCACCATTTTCTGGATAAATTTCCTTGCCTTTCAATTCTGTTCGGATTGGTACTGAATTAGAACGCGCCCTTTTATATTGGTCAACCATTTCAAAAATCTGCTCATGCTTCAACAAGAATTCTTCTAATTCTACATCATCTCGATTAGCTATTTCGATCAATTGGTTCCATGTGTTGAATGAATTTAAGATAATTTCCACCCTCTCTTTCAAGAATGCCGGAGTAATGATTTTTTCCCATTCTTGGTGGTTGATGTAGACTCCTTCAAATAAATCTAGAACGGAGTCTGGACTTTTCGTTCGATGTTTGAACTCTCTTCTTGCCGATGGGGGGATGGTAACAAAAACATCACCCTTACTTCTTCGAATTAACATCATATGAAACGACCTTTCGACCGTCCAATCTAGAGATCCGTATTGGTCACTTGAAATTTCTCTAAGCAAATCATCTTTCAAAGCATCGATTAACACATTCGTATCGATTAAAATGAGTGGTTTGAGGCCTAAATGGTGTAAAGTCCTCCGATCTTTTACTGGAATACTATTGCTGTGACTTACGAAAACAGCACGCTGTGTATCTCTTAAACGTCGAACACCTAAATCATCAAAAAATCCAGTTTCAATCGCTTCTTCGAATCTTCGAATTCCTCGTAGTGGTTTTTTCTCAGCGATTTGCCCACCGAGCAAAGTCAGTTCGAAGATATCTTTCTTATCATGCAATTCGAAATGGAATCTTCGCTCTAAATCAGATTGACGAGAAGCGCCACTTTTTTCTAAGGTCTTGAAAGCTGCACGAATTCTTCCACTGAACATTTCCTTTGGTAAATTATGTTCATCAGGGTATCGTTGGAGTAATTCTAACGATTCTTTTCGCCGTTTATTGAATTCTGCGTCGACTCCTTCAAATTCAGGGTCCGTCCGTTCTTCTTTTGATACAAACTCGATTAAGCGGCGAGTTGCTTTGTCTGTATATCCTGCTGAAACATCTGCGCAGGTATGCAGGTAAAGCTGGAATTTTTGTGTCACTGCAGCCATTAATTGGGGGTTATTTTCAATCATTTCAACGGCTTCATCCCATACTCCAGCGTGGGCGAATTCAATCAAGGATTTTCTCAATAAAATTGATGAGTTTTCATAATCTTCTACGATTTTTATTGAAGCTTCTTTGTAAGAACGAGCGGCGTTTGCACGATTCCCCCTCTCTCTCTCAACCGCAGCCCTTACAACATGATATTCAGCAGAATCTTTGTCGTTAATTCTGTACCACTTTTCTAGAGACACAATTCCTATGCTGTGCTCGACAACGAGGTCATCGAGTGAACGAATCGTTCTATTAGTCAATTCATTACGACCCGATAATTTTTCAAATATTTCTATTGAACTTTCTTTCTTGTCTACCTCGCCCATTTGTAATCCTAAGGCTGCTAAATTGAGATATAAAGCATCAATCAAAGCAGAAAACAATCTCGCCTCAAGATGGGAAACATCTGCGGTTCGAATCGATTTTTCTAATGATTCAATTAGAGATTCTTTGACTAATCCATCTCCATCTGAAGAGAGGGCTCTTCGTACTTGATTTAGGATAACAACGCCATCAGTATCGAGTTTTTGGTGAATCGAATCCATGTTTGATGGTACTCCGGCGAGAAGAGATATTAGAGAAAGTGATACTTCAGAGAGAGTATCATCTTCTGTTGATTCTCCCAAAGCCAATAATGCGTGAGATTTGAGATTTTTCAGATTCGAAGATATATTTAATGCATCTTCAGCAGATATCAGCTGACATACCATCAATGCTCTGAATGGATAGGCGAGTGCTAGTGAATCATCTGCAATCATTTTTTCTGCTAGAGAAGTTACGTCAGCGGCTCTAGTAAATACTGAAAGAATTTCATTGGTATATCTTACATCATTGATATTTGTTAGGACCGCTGCTGCTGCTAATTGAATTGAAATTGGCAAATTATCATTTTGCATTATTTCAGCAACTCTTTTTTCAGAGATGTTTGAAATCACGGAAATAATTTTTTCTTCTAAAATCGGAGATTTGGTGGCGGTAGATATTTTGAGAGCAATACTTAGGTGCGAATCATTCTCAATAGACAATTTTTGGCTTATGGCAAGTGCCTCTTTCATTCCCCCAGATTCTGACGAAAGTTCCGCGATACGCCAGTTGAGTGCGTGGGGAATTGATTCTTCCGACAAGATTTTTAACCCCGTGAGCAGCTCTTTTTTTGTTAAATTTGAATAGGAAGAATTGTAATTCTTCCAGACTTCAACCCTAATTGCCTTTGATAGATTATCATCACCAGTTTGTTGGATTGATGTCGACCATTCATCGAAATTTCCATTTCGATGTGACGAAAGTCTCGCATGTTTTTCAGCTAATGATTGTAATGAATCATTATTACCAACCCGGCCTAATGAATCGATTGAATCGAGATGTTTTGAACCCAATAGAATTAAACTTTCCAAGATTGCAGAAATCCCCTCAAGTTCACGCAAATATTCTTTCATTGTTTTAGGCCAAGATTGTGGCCGTGGTTTTCCAGCAAGATCCTTCTTTATTTTATCCAGTGCAAGCGCCTGGCCGGAATTCAATCTGAATGGGGGGGGGAGAGAAAGCCATTCTCTCAATTGTTTAGAGTCTTCTGGGTCGATATGAGCAGCGGCAATCCATTCACTCGAATCATAGACTTCAACTTCAATTTCATTTACGGGAAACCTCTCCATCTCAGCAAAGAGAGGAGCCTCACGTGCCAATCGGCTCCAGACTGGATGTAACCCTTGAGCGCACTCAATTCTTACCAAATCTAAATTCCCATCCCAAGAATCATTCCAATTTGTAGTCATTTTATGCTTCTGGGCAATTAAAACAGCAAGTTTGAATCCTGCTGAATGATCATCCCTTAAAACTCGATCAGGTGAGGGAAGATTATCCTCGAACCCCCGTCTTGAATCTCGCCCCCCACGGCGCCCCCCTCGACTCCGGTGACTTCGGTTTGCACCCCTCGGTCGACCAGATGGATCTTGTGAATCTTCTTTCACGATTGGAGCTTCTTTTGAGGCCGCCATAATTGCTAAAGGTTTCCAACTCTTATCGAGTAAACCCCATGTTGCCGATCTCTGAATTGCATTCTTTCGACGTACTTCATCATCACCTGCTTTATGCAGGTCTTCGAGACAATCGAGTAGATACTGCTCCAAATTAAGCCACTCCAACGACTCTTCGCCCGTTAATTTTGTTATGAATTATCCGCTTTGCCAAGCAAGGGGGTGAAAGCAAGACCTCAAGTTTGACTATCATGTAGCAAAAATCATGGAAGCGCTAGCTACAATCATCATTCTCCTCCATCCAATTTCAGCACTTGGATTGATTTGGGTTTTCTTCAATCAGAGGAAATGGAGGCAAAAAGGATCGCTCCTAAAATCAGATAACAGAAAAATCGCCTTGAAAAACCACGAAGAAGTTGGGGAAAAATTAACCTACGGAGTAATGGGAGTAATCCTTCTTGCCTTTGTTTCGAAAGCGATTTATTTTTCGATTATTAACGGCTCATTTTCGTCAACCAATATACTCCCTGGTCATTTCCATGGGTGGGTTGGTTTACTTGGTTTAGCAATGATTCTCTACCTTAGGAAATTAGGCAGGGCAGTGAAATCGAAAAGAGATAGTGGTCAATCATTTTCTCAAATCAAGGATTATCACGGAAGGATTAGCGATATAATGGCGTTATTGATAGTGATTCATGCCTTTCTTGGTTTTCTTTATCTTTTCAAATTTCTTTAACGATTTGACCACAATGATAGCCATGTTTCGAGGTTTTTCTCAATATCTTTTGAGTTAACCATCCTATCTACGACCACCCCATTCTCTAATGGTTTTATTCTACAACCACATGCATTTGCGTGACCACCCCCATCGGAGTCAAAACGTGTGGCAAGTTTTGTTAAATCAAAAATTCCGCCGTTTTTGTGTAGGAATGAATTTGTGTAGAATGAGGCAGAGACGGGATACTTGTCTTCTTCATCAAATCCCACCCCAACATCCCCGTGTATTACCAAACAAGCATCGCAATTTTCACCTGCAAGGGCTGTGATGTGATAGCCATTCGACCGAAATCCACTATCTTCAAATCGTACTATTGCAAGGCGATCTATAATTTTCATATTCGAAATAATTGACTCGCCGAGAATACTTTGACGAGCTTTTCTTTCTTTCACTATACTCTCGATAATTGGGTCGTTTAGTATCGAAACAACAGAAGAGCCCGCTTGAAGTGATTCAAGAATATGGAGTGCTATTCCAGCATCAGAACCGATAATTCTCCCGAGCCAAACCACGGGGTGATTGCCCATGAATTCTTCTTTTGTCACGCCCCCACCATCCAATTTATCGACCCATATCATCATCTGAGTCAAATCGGATAAATCGATTTTTTCAGAGAGTAAATCATAGGCAATTCTTGCTGCAGATGGTGTTGGCCTCCAAAGAATTACTGTTTCGGTATCCTCTGATGCATTCGGTTCGTTGGATTGATGATGGTCTATACTGAGTCCACAATCTTCGTGTCTAGGCAAATCGCAAATCGCAGTATGTCGGTCGATTAGATGATCCATCATGCCCGCTCGAAGGTTTCCAGGGTGGCCAAATACTACCTCGGCTTCTGGCCACCAACGACGCAGAATTGCGCCTGTGACAACTCCGTCGAGATCACTATCGGTAACGATTCTTCTGATATTTAGAGCGAGCGCGGCCTCTTCCATCTTTTCTTGACGGGCGGTCTCTACTCAATTGTATTTCCCACTCAGTTGCAACAATTGAATAGGCAAAGTCCTCTCCGTGTGTTGCATGGAGACATCATGTGGTTTCATTCTAATCAATTATGATAGTGTCCTATTATTGCAATATCCTCAAGGCCATTGGAGCTTTCCAAAAGGTCACATCGAGGATACTGATTCAGACTTTCATTCAACCGCGGTGAGGGAACTTTCTGAAGAAACGGGAATCAAATCGGTCAAAATATTAGATGGCTGGGAGATGAGGACAGAATATACATTTTTCAGAAAGGGTGTAAAAACTCCAAAACAAGTATATTGGTACCTTGCTGAAACTGATGAATTGACTGTTAAACTATCATATGAACATCGTAATTATCTGTGGCTTGACTTCGAATCTGCTCACTCTCAATTGACTTTTGAACAAGAAAAAGAGATGATAAATTCAGCACATGCCCATCTTCTTTCTGTTGGTCGACCCGTCTAAGCATTTCTTTTACCGAGAGGCATCCACAAAACTTCTTCTTCACCGGTTTTTACTGTAATCCATCTTCCGAGAACGAAGAGCCAATCAGATAACCTATTCAAGTATGATATTACTTCTGCTCTAATGGCATATTCACCTTCAATTGAGCGAAGTCCACAAGCGTCCCTTTCTGCTCGACGCGTGACACACCGAGCTACGTGCAGGGTAGCGACGGGAGGAGATCCTGTAGGAATTATGAAAGATTCGAGTGGCTCGAGATCTTCGATCCATTCGTTCATCTCCTCGACTAATCTTTCGCATTGCTGCTCAGATATTAATTCCATCATTTTCGGTAATTTTCCTGGTGTGCAAGAACATTCTCCCCCAATGTCAAATAATTCTTGTTGAATAATACCTAAGCGTTTGTCTGCCAATTCTGCTGCACGAATTAGATTTGTTTTTTGGCCACCATCTGGTGCTATTTTTTCGATTCGATTTAGTTCCATTCTGACGGCTCCAATCTGTGAATTTACTTCATCGATTGTGCCATAAAATGCAACACGGGGATGATCCTTTCCAACCCTTTCTCCATCGAGGAGAGAAGTTTCACCTCCGTCTCCGCCACCAGTGTGAATCCTTGTAATGCGAACCATATCCACTTGTCGGATTGGGTTGCACTCTATGAAATCGTCTCGACTACAATAAAATGTTCGAGACCGACACTCAAATAATTTCTAATGCATTTTCGATAGTAATTATCCAAGATTCATCAACACTTTGCCAACCACCCAATTTTTCTAACTCAATGGCGTGTTTTTTCTCCATATTATCATTATTTAGATGACGATAAATTAACGATAATGCGGAATGACTCATCGCGTTTATCCATTGATTTTCCATATCCCATGATTTCTCAAAATGAGCGATTGCACCCGAATCTCCTAACAAAATTCCCCTGTGGATTTGCCTCAACCCTGATTTCGACCAAGAGATGCCCTGAATTCCGACAACCAATCCTTTGAATGCTAAGTAAATCTCCAGTAACACTAGAATTGAAGCGAAAGCGAATGAGCCGATTTGTTCGATTTGTCCGGCTCCAACCCATTGAGATGAGAGCAAATCGATCGCACCAATGCAAAGAAGAAATCCCCCAAATGGTGCGATAATCACATCATCTCGTAGAATCGACATATGGATTGTACCGATGATGACGGCGAGTCCACCGATAATAGTGGCAACCATCGGAGCAACCAAATCTTCAGTAGGGCGAGGGGCACTAATGGAAATAATCATTATTACTCCTGTAGTAATTAATAAAAAGGCAAATTTTCCACTTTTTTCTGGAAAAGGTTGGGCACGAGAATAATGGAACACAGTGGCACCCAAAATGAGAAATAAAGAAATCCAAAAAATCATCAAAACACCTCTTATTCGATATCACCGCGCCAGCCGGGCTTCCAAAAATCTTCGTTGTCGAGCCATGCCAACCATTCTTTGCTATCGGCTCTTAATAGTCGAAATGCACGTCGATCTAGACCTTCTAGCAACAAATTGTCTACAATCCCTTCTTGATTCGCATCAATCCATTCTATTTGCATCTGTCGAACTAATCGTTGCCCCTCTGTAAAATTGTCATAATTTCGTTCGCAAACATCTCGTAATTCTTGAATCCAGAGCCTAGTGCCTTTGACATGAGGATCATCATGAATTGGTTTAGATTTTTTTCTGAACGGCCACCAACCCATCTTACTCAGTTTAGCCAGTGTGTTCACAGTTTTGATGCTTGCGAATTCATCAAAGACTAGCGGGTTCTGCCACGCACATGGCTCGTATCGTAGTTCATCTTCATGGAAGGCCCAAAGATGCTGCATTTCGCACCGCAATAAATGAGTATGCAAATCGCCTTTCTTCAGATGGTGTTTCATTGGTCGAACACCGAAATCAAACCGACCCCAATGAATATTTGAAAACCGTGTTAAAGCGAGCTGGTGATTCAACGGTAATCCTACTCGATGAAGGTGGAGAAATTATTGATAGCATGGGTTATGCTGAAGAGATGAAAAAGTGGCGATTAGCAAGCCAAGATGTACACCTCGTAATTGGGCCCCCTGGTGGGTTTGGTGAGCAGCAAACTGGAGCCAAATCACTTTCATTAGGGCCGATTACCCTCCCTCATGAATTGGCAGCAGTCGTGCTTTTAGAGCAACTTTATCGAGCCGTTACAATCATCAAAGGTTTACCTTATCATCGAGCTTAATCAGTATATTGATTGGTATCTGAAATTGAGCCGACATAATCGAGATCAGCCTGGATAACAGAAGCCCGGTGTATTTTCGAGTTGAGGACGGTTCGGTAAGCTGTCATCAAATCCTGCGATAAAAATTCTTTTTTGAATTTGAGGAGTGGATGAATAATGATACCCAAACCAGTCTCTGATACGTTTACGCGCACACGAGGGTAGTCGTTGATAAGTAGTGCAGAGTCAGCGAAAGTACTTCGGTGGTTACGATGTTAGGTAAAATCAGTAATGGATTCGGTATTGCAAATACCAAAAAAGGAATTACAGCAGTCTTGATGGTATTTTTGATGTTGTTTAGCACACAAATGTATTCATTACAAGATTTTGATTCATATGAAGAGGTAAATGATGTTGAGTGGGAACCTACCGAAAAGCGTACATCATATCAACAAATTAACACAGCATCTGGTCCCGTAACTGGAGATGGAGTAAGTAACCCTGCTGCTCAAAACAGCTTTAATGATCCAACCTTTACCGATCCGTTTTATAATGATCCGATGGCAGTTTATGGGAAGATAAGTGACCGTGACGCCCTTGCGTTGGATCCGAGTTATGGATTTTTCCTTGAAGAGACGGATACCAAAGATCACGATAACGATGGCATCTCAGATTTGTATGATTTAGACGATGATAACGATGGTATCGCTGATTTAATCGAGCGTTTCGATGGCTGCTATGGGACCGATCCTTACGATCACGATAATGATGGAATTCAAGATGAATTCGATTGGGATGATGATAACGACGGAATTCTAGAAGGGCCAATCGATTATTCACAAGGTGCGGATCCGCAAAATGTCAGTTCAGATCGTTATGTTCAATCGAATACCGTTCACCCTTGGACGGGTTTAGTAATTGGAAATGGTTACAGAATTGACCAGAATCCCTACGATCACGACAATGATGGAATCCCGGATGAAGATATTGATGGTTCAGGTCGAGGTTCTTATGATGAAGACGATGATAACGATGGACGAATTGATCAATTCACTTGGCCATGTGATTTTGATGGTGATGGAGATGCTGATTATTTTGATTTGGATGATGATGGTGACGGAGTAATAGATCTATGGGATGAACACCCTTGGGATTCAACTCGTTCCGGAAATATCACAAATGTTGCAGCAAATTGGTCAGCTGCAGTAGATTGGCATTCTGCCCAAGTGCATCACGTTTCGATAACTAGTTCTGGTTTTTCTCCAAGAAATATCAATATCAATGTGGGTGACACAATCGTCTGGACGAATGATGATACCACAGATCATACAGTTACTGAAAGCATCGGAGGATCATTCGATAGTGGTAATATTGCACCTAGTGGGACATTTTCAATGACCTTTGCTACGGCAGGAACTTTAGGCTATGATTGTACAATCCACTCAACAATGACTGGGTCAATTAATGTAAATTCAACAGCTAATTTACGGACTTACTCTCAATATGTTGGAGGCGTTGATTTCGTTGACAGAGAAATGGCTTGGCATCCCCGCGAGCAATCATTTAGCTATATTGTCGACGGTGATTTAGACGGTGACGGGATTCCAAATTTCATCGATCCAGACAATGATAATGACGGCTCACCAGATTCTTCGGATACCGATGATGATAACGACGGTTTGGCCGATATGTATGATGTCGATGATGATAATGATGGAATTCCTGATCGTTGCCATCAAGTCGATACCAATGGAGATGGTGTTGGTGATTTACCTGTGTCCGGCCCAATCGAGATCCCGGGAATCGATTGTGAACTAGATTATGATCGTGATGCAGATGATGACCGCTATCGAGTCATCGACCAAGATTACGATTTGGTATGGGATTGGCTCGACCCAGATATGGGAGGAACTCCATTTCCTGACAATCCAGTCGGGGCACCCGCCCTTGATCCAAACGACGAACCTTGGGATTTGGATAATGATGGAATAATCAACGAACTTGATATCTTCCCAAATGTTCACCAGGACACTGTAGATGGCTGGGATTGCCCAAGCCTTACCAATCCTAATCCACAGAATCCTCATGACAATTGTTACTTATTGAGAAAATCGTATACTGGTTTTAATGACTGGGATGGTGATGGAATCAATAATTGGGATGATGTCGATGATGATAATGATGGGATTCTAGATTGGCTCGATATGGATGATAATTGTGATTTCGATGATGACAATGACATGCATTTGTTGAATGGTTCGCTCTATCGAGACGACGGACCTAACCATCTCGACACAGACATCGATGGCGATGGATTACAGAATGATGAGGATTGGGATGATGATAATGATGGAATTTCTGATTATTACGACCCAGATGATGGAAATTGTGGAATTCAAGACTTCGACACTACTGATATTTTTGATTCGACTTATCCAACTGACGATGGTGATTTGCTCGATGGTTCGAATGATGGCCAGATATATGCACACGATATCGCCCATAACTTCTATTGGAATCAATCATGGATGTTTAATCCATTCACTTCTGAAGATGGATTTATTTTGAATTACAATGGATATGATTCGGCAGTCTCACCTGATGATAGCGGAAAGGTCCCAGAACTTTATTGGCATGTTATTCAACGTTGGAGTGCTTTCAATGGCGGCAATTTCTTTGATATAGATACTGATGGAGATTCTCTAATCAACGGAATCGATATCGATCAAGATGGAGATGGACTGCCTGATTGGTGGGATCAGGATGAAGGTAATGATGGGCAACTCGACGTTAATGACATCAAATTTGGTGGTACTTTTGATGATAATGAATGTGGCTCTTCCCTTTTCCTCGCATTTATGGCAGGATTAGCTGAGGAACACGTTTGCGGTTTGTTCTATGCATGGCTCTACGGAGCACCGATTATTAGCCCAAGTTCAACCAATCAAGGCCAATTGGTTTACACATATCCATACAGTTCTCGCCCAGATTCAGAATATGATGATGGTCCATATAATGGCAGTAATTCTCAGGGGCAATGGACATGTAACAAGAATTGCTTCTGGTTTACTTTCGACCCAGGGAGTAATCCTAGCCCAAGCTCTGCCGTAACATACAATCAAATAGCAAATAACCGAGATTTGTGGATTGCTTACGTTGGCTTAAACTACGGCTTTTTCCAGTGGAATTCTGATTCAAATGCAAATTGGTTCCCCGATGAAAAGGCTGATTTACTCAATAATGACGTCGATCCAGATGATGATTGCGGAGCACCCGTTTCAGGAAATATGAACCCACAATGCATGTTCAATGATACAGCAGACTTGGACGATGATTTCGACAATGTTTTCGATCATTGGGATGTCGACGATGATAATGACGGTATCTGGGATTATTTCGAAGTTGACACAAATGATGACCATGATGACGATGCTAATACCGAGCCGGCTGGCAATTTCTTCATCGGTTCAAATTGTGATGACAATGATGATGATGGGACAGATACCGACCCGGATAACGACGGATGGTACCAAGCTGTTTGGGATGTTGGAATACTAGGGCAAGGATTACTACATCCGAAGTATTACGATGTCGACAATGACAACGATGGTGTTCCGGATGGCGAGGATCCAGATGATGATAACAATGGAATTCTCGATGCAGACCAGGAACTACTTTGTTTCGTCGGAGAAGAACAATTTGTTTGGGATCACGATAATGATGGAATATTGAACTGGGCTGATGATGATTGGGATGGGGATGGGCGAGTCAACACTCTCGAATTGGCTACAGCGACCCCTCTAATTTCAGCATGGGATCACGATAATGATGGGTTGCGAGATGATATTGACTTGGATGATGATTCAGATGGAATGGAAGATGCTGACGAAGTTATGCTTTGGCCATCTCGATTCAATAATCAATCAACTAATCCATGGGATCATGATGATTTCGGAGGCGGCGAAGGTATTGCTAATCCAACAGATCCTCAAACCGGCCCAGATGCAATCGATGAAGATGACGATACCGATAATCGCACAGATACGGATTGGGATCAGTTTGAGGAAGAGGATGGAAATACTTCTGACTGGGATTCTGACAATGATGGCATCTTAGATGAAGATGATAAAATACCTACTAGAATTACACTAACCGTCCCAGAAGTAATGTGGCTGGATTATCGTTATGCTGTCAAGTTCAATGGTACTGTAAATTGGCTAGATCCTGAGCAGGGTGTCTTCATGCCAGCCCCAAATCTGCCCGTTCAAATCCATATTGATTGGGCTCGTAATGGTACAACTGCTCTTGAGACAATCGATGTTCTTACCGACGAGAACGGTAATTATGTGGTTGGTCAATTCCTCTTCCCAGAGGATTTGACAGTCGGTTCTAATTTGACTTATAATGTATATGCAGAAGTAACTGAAATGTTCATTCACGATGGTGCTGCAACAGAACCGGTTCCAACCGAAGTCCGAGCGAACACAACAATTGATTATGTTGCATGGACATATTTCCGTAGTGATGAACAGCCACTCTTCATCGATTACAAGGTACACTATACTGCAGATTGGGAGAGAGGTAAATTTGACAACAGACTCTCACATGCACCGATTTCGTTCACCGTCCACGGTGGCCCATTTGGTAATGCCACTCATCCTACTGTGTTCGATGGTTATGGCTACGGTTATCGATCTGATTCAGGAGGGTGGGTTTCACTCTCCTTTGTTCAATCGAGCGGAAGCCAAGGTATTTGGAAACAGGTTCAATGGAATTCAACAATTGATAATGGAGTAGGAAAAGTTCCTGGTGCTTATGAGGAAATTGTTTGGGATAACACTTCAAAATCACACAGCATGATTGGAATATATGAATATACAAACACCAGTTTACCGATTGGCGACTATCTTTTCATTGGTATGTCTCGACCCGATTTAGGTGCAGAATGGCCTTGGCCATATCTAGAGGGCGATGAAACAGATTCATTCGCGATCCGATCAATGCATAGAATGTATATCGAAGCAGATGTGATAACCCCATCCATCCGGCCAGTTTACTTTTGGGATTCAACTCAATTCACCGGCTCTTCTTTCGGAGCATGGCGAGCATTATTCCACTCCCCGTCCTTGGCTAATGCAGGCCTTGATTTCGGTACAGAAAGTCTTGGGAAACCATATGCTATGCTCTGGGATGGTACGCCTGAAGGATTGACGGGTGAGTCTGGTAGATTACGCCCATTCCTCTCTTCGAATGGCACTCATTGGTTCATCGCAATGCAAAATGGGGGGGATTTCAACGTTCCACCATGTGGACCGATTGACCCAAGAGATCCGGAAAGCGATGCGAGATGTGAAATTGTACCAGAAATGTTCACAGGAGAAACGTTCAGAATTATTGGAACGGTTTGGAACCGAACTATGACCGCATGGCCTCACGACCCTATGGCTCTACAGGTTGATGTAGATCACAACGGTGTTTTCGCAGGTTCCCAAGAGACTGGATTTGCGCGTGCTCCAGATATGGTGAACGGCGAAGCAGTATTCGATTACAACTGGACCTGGTATTCTCAATATGCAGCGGGCGTATTTGGAATCCGTGCAGATTTTACAAATTCGAATTTCTACTTTACTGGAAATCAATCGAATGTTCTCGCGCCGACAGGTGCATATGTGAACATCTCAGTCATTGGTACTACCGATTTCCAAATGAATCTGATACCACGTCTTTATCGAGGACAAAATACAACAATTGAGGCACGGCTCATCGACAATGCGTATCAGCCTGTTCGCGATGCTCCAGTGAATTTCACTTGGTCTGCAGACGGAACTAGCGATATAGCGATAACCGATCATAACGGTGTTCTTCAAGTCAATTTGACAATTGATGAAATGCATCAACTCGGTAATTTCACTCTAAGTTACACATATCCAGGCGACACATATCGCCAAGGCAGTGCTCACGAAATCAACCTCTGGGTTGTTTCTCGAACATTTGTGTCTCTCCAAAGTACGACAGAAAATCGTCTTTCGAGTGGAGATTATTGGGAATTCAGTGCTCAGGTAACAGACGATAATCGAACCGCCGCTATCAAGGATAAAGGCGAATTCCTCGATGGATGTGATGAAAATGGCGGAGAAATTTTAGTGATTCTTGAAGGCGTCGATTTCGAACAACGCATTCATAGGCAAATCGTTGAGACGCTTTGCCCTAATGCGGGTTCAATTAATTACAGAATGTTGTTAGATCCACAATTGCTCAGAGATGACCCTAATTCCTTCCTTCCTGACGGATTTGGACCAGTCAATGTCATCCTTCGTTTCGCAGAAAACCTTCCCCATGAAGGTTGTGAACCTCTCGATGAGGAAATGTTGAGAATTTCAGGTGCTTGGGATCCTTGCGACCAAATTCTCAACAGCGATCATTATCGAAAGATTTTCCGTCACGATGAGCGTGGATTCAGCCTGATTGGCCGCACCACGCTTTCTGTTGACGATCAGATTGTTTACACCTCTGAAATCGACCCAGTTACTGGCCAAGCTATCGATAAACCGATGGTTGTTACCGGTCAGTTAATCGATGAGCTTGGCTCGAATCTATCGAACCGAGCAATCCAGGTTCAATACGAAATGGTCGGCTCTGATTTAGGCGTAAAATCTTGCCAAGGTGATATAACTGACATCAATGGCATGTTCGATGTAATTTGCCCACTAAATGACGTTCAAGCAGGTCAAGCGAAGGTAACTGTGAATTTCCTTTCATATGAAACCGGAGATCAATATCGATATAAAAATTCGAGTTTAACGAAGTTCTTCCCTGTCTTTTCTAATTCTACAATGACCTTCCAAGAAGTAGGGCCATTCCGTACTGATGTCGACACATATCAATTCCAAAACGGAACTGTTTTCCCAGTTCTTTACCTAAAGGAATCGTTCCATATCGATGCAATGTTGACTCAAGTCAATGGTAATCCAGTCGGAGGAAAGTGTCTCAACATCTACCTCGACCCTGAAACTAATACCCGTCCTATCGCAACTGCCATCACTCGTGATGGCACTGGTGAAATTGAATGGTATTCCGGCGATCCGGATGATAATCCAAGCCGCCGTGGTGTTGAGCCAAACGGAAACCAGTTAGAGGGCTTCAGGACGATTAGAGTTGCATATGAGCCGACTAAGGAATTACCCGGAGGTTGCCGGGCTGAGACGACCCCAGTCGTCAATGGTTCGTTCCAAGATGTCGAAGTTCTAGTCAGAAGCAAGGTTGATATTTTGCTGAAGAACCATTGGTCAAATCCATTGGGTTACCAGATCGGTGATGAAGTCGCTGGGGCCGTGGCAATTTTGCGAGACCGTTTGGATGTTTCAGTTGAAGGTGAAACTGTTATCTTCACCTTTCAGTATTGGAATGGCACAGGATGGGAAACAAATAATGTTGAATACGCTGTGACAAATGAGCATGGTGAGGCGAATTTCAGCTTTATTTACACCGGAGAAGAAGTGCCTGGAGAGCTCGATATTACTGCTGTGAATGGCAAATGGCGAGTTCTGATTCATTTCCAAGAATCGTCGTTTTTCCAAGAAGAGTTCCTTAACAGCACACCGGTGATTTATCTCGGTGAGCCTCTTGTTGAACAAAACGCGAATTTCTTCACGTTCAAGGTCTTGACAGTTATTGGAATTGCTCTAGCATTCGCTGTCCTAATCGGTGCGATAATGTATCGAAATTACAATGAGCGCCGCCGAATCGAAATAATTCGTGGAATCCTCACAGATTCATTGATGTCATTGAAAGCATCGAATGATTATATTCAGACAATTTTCAATTGTTACAAGGATTTAGTTCGTTTCTTCCGCAGCCGTGGAGCTATGAAGAAAGTCTATGAAACAACTCGTGAATTTGAGGATGCAATAAATGCCATGCTTGGAGGAATAATGCCACCTGAAGATTTGGATACATTGTTTTCAATCTTTGAAGAAGCGCGATATTCAGACCACGAAATCGGGGCGGATCAAAGGGATCGAGCAATTGCAGCTCTACAGGCGCTTATCAATCATCTAAGCAATGCTCTCGGGGAGAGTATGTTGAACCGAACATCGTCTAATGAATCGACCCTTTATGGCTCGCGTGTGAAAGCCGGTGAGTTCATCGATTCTGAAGGTAACACAAGAATTGCTGGAATTGATGAAGAAAATGAGAACGACGGCTTCAGCTTATGAGGCCGGACGTAGGAATTGCACGCCCAATTATTTGGGCTACAACCCTCACATGTCCGCAGCATGTCGAAACACCCCTTAGGGGTGGTAGTAGCATTCATAACAGGTAGGCAGGTGGCCGCGATACCCAAGAAACGTCGAGGGAGTCATTATGATAAAGAATACGAGAAAGACCAACGCTGCCCTTATCGCCTTAATCGGTGATTTGAGAGCACAGAGCAGGTCTACCGGTTCTGCACTATGGCGAGACGTTGCTATGCGATTGGAAGCCAGTCGCAGCAACTGGGCTGAACCAAACCTCAGCCGTCTATCGCGCTATGCTGCGCAAGAGGACACAGTCCTCGTGCCAGGCAAGTTGCTCGGTAGCGGTGATGTGGTTGGAAAGCCTAACGTCGCCGCCTACAGTGTCAGTTCTGGAGCCCGCTCTAAAATTGAAGAAGCAGGCGGGCGTGTAATCACGATCCGTGAATTGATGAACGAAAACCCAGAAGGCTCGGGGGTGAGAATCCTTGGCTGAAGCTGGAACACTTGTTTACGATGCAACCGACAAGGTTCTCGGTAGATTGGCTAGCCATGTTGCAAAGGAATTACTTTCCGCGCGAAAGGCTGGAAGCCCACTGCGAGTTATCGTTGTGAACGCAGAACACGCAATCGTTTCGGGACCCAAATCGACGGTTTTCGCAGATTACGATTTCAAGTACAAGTTGAACCATCCTCGTAAGGGGCCGTTCTTCCCAAGAATGCCTGACCAAATCATGAAGCGCACTGTCCGTGGAATGCTGCCGTATCAGAAGAATAGCAGTGGTCGAAATGCAGTAAGGGACCTTCGTGTACTTATCGGTCAGCCAGCAAACCTCTCTGGAGAGGAATTGCCTGACGGCCACGCATGGGGAGACACAACTCATCTAAATCGCCCACTACCATTGAAGTTCGTTCGATTGGGCGAAATTTCATCCTCACTCGGTGTGGATGCAACACGTTGGGGAGGTCAATGAATATGGCAAAGAAGCAGAGGAAAACCGCTGTAAATACCAGTGGAAAGAGGAAGACTGCGATCGCTCGAGCAACCGTCCGAAAAGGACAAGGCCGTGTTCGTGTTAATAGCCAACCAATTTACATCATGGAGCCAAGCCTTGCTCGTCGTAAGGCGCTTGAGCCGGTTCAAATTGCTGAAGGTATGAACCGCTTAGCTGATGTTGACGTTATCGTCAATGTAGAAGGCGGTGGCCAGATGGGACAAGTCGATGCGATTCGTACAGCAATCGCCCGCGGATTAGTCCATTATAACGGCGGTGCTGAGGGTATTGATGAAGAACTTCGAGATGAATATCTACGGTTCGACCGTAGTTTACTAGTTAACGATCCACGCCGAAAGGAAGCGAAGCACCAAATGGGTCGCGGCGCTCGGAAGAAGTGGCAGAAGTCGTATAGGTGAGGTGAAGAGAAATGTTGATTCCAGTTAGATGTTGGAGCTGTGGCAAAGTCATTGCTCAGAAGTATAGTGAATACAAAGAATCTATCGCTCTTGGAGAGGATGCTCAAATCGTTTTGGATAAACTCGAAATCGAGCGATATTGCTGCCGAAGAATGTTCGTTGGCCACGTCGATCTAATCGACGAGGTTGCCCCGTTCAGTATCTCTCGCGAGACATAAATCGTCAGTTAGTGCTTTGACCTAATCCTAATTCGTTAGGATTACCCAAAGGGCCTGTAGGTTAGCTTGGCCTATACTTCGCGGCTGGGGGTCGCGAGACCCAGGTTCAAATCCTGGCTGGCCCACCAACAATGAAGACTAGTGATAACAATCATTCACTCATTAAGAAAGTAGAGTAAAGAGAGGGTTTTAGGCACTTAACCCGCCTCGAAGTACATGGTTGGAGAGCGCCCAGACGTAGGTGATGAGCGGGCGCTCATCGAATGGTTATCCGAGCAAATTTCTTATCATTCAGACCTCTATTACAACGAAGCCTCTCCGGAAATATCAGATGCTGAATTTGATGTATTATGGGATGAATTAAAGTCTTTAGATTCAGAAAATCCACAATTGAATCGTGTCGGGTCAGATCCACCGGCTGGAACCGAAAAAATCACCCATCTTTTTCCTATGAGTAGTCTTGACAAAGCCACAGAATCGGATGAGATATCTCACTTTGTTGGCCAAACTACCGCCCATGGTAGGCAATTTGTTTGTCAACCAAAACTTGATGGCTCAGCTCTCTCATTAGAATATCGTCGCGGACGACTGGTCAGGGCAGCGACGAGAGGCAGTGGTTTGCGTGGAGAGGACGTGACTGCCAACGCTCGTCGAATAGCTAACATTCCCGAATCACTTAGTTGGCAAGGAGATTGTCATATTCGAGGTGAAGTCGTGATGCCACTGGCAATTTTTAGACATAAATATTCTGGAATTGCTCCGAATCCCCGAAATCTAGCAGCTGGTTCTCTACGGCAAAAAAATATCGAATCAGGAAAAGGTGATGCTGCTGATTTGATATTCCTTGCCTACGATGTCCAATTCCCAAGCAATGAATATCGTCATCCTGATAGCCCAGAACCACCAAATTATATTTTCGACTCCGAAGCAAATGAATGGCTTACTACGATTGGAATTGAAATTGCTGGAAATACCGTAGTCAAAGGAAATGATGATGATTCGACATCAAACTTAATCATTGATGTGACCAAATATTGGGCTGAACATCGAGCAGATGCGGATTGGGAGATTGACGGGATAGTCATCAAATTAGACCAGCTCGAAAAACGCGGATTGCTCGGTAAAACCGCACATCATCCCCGTTGGGCATTGGCGTGGAAATTCCCGCCAGAAGAAGCATTTAGTGTGTTGATGGATGTCGATTGGCAAACCGGCAGAACAGGAACGGTAACCCCGGTTGCTCGTGTTGCACCAGTGGTGGTTTCAGGAGTGACTGTCGAGAATGTAACACTACATAATTCAGGTGAATTAGAGCGTTTGGGAATAAAAATTGGTGATAAGGTAAGAGTAGTTCGACGAGGTGATGTAATTCCTAAAATCATTGAAACCCTCGGCGCAGCAAAAATTATTGATATTAGCGGTCTCTCCCATGCAGATGGCTCCGAATTTATTGGAATTTTACCAAATATAGCCGAGATTTCTATCCCGAAAATCTGTCCCTCCTGCTCCTTCGAATTAGTCGAAGATGGGGCATTTATTCGTTGTAAAAATCTTGATTGTGCATCTAGGCTCGAGCGCTCGATAGTATATTGGTGTCGCTCACTTGAGATGGATGGGATCGGCGAAAAATTAGCAGCTCAATTAATCGCTGAAGGATTGGTCAACACACTTGCAGATCTCTATCGACTAAATATCCCAGATTTACTCCAATTAGAGCGGATGGCTGAGCGATCTGCAACGAAGGTAATCGATGAACTAGGTGCGACTAGATCGCTAACTCTCAGCCGATTCCTATCGGCATTAGGATTACCCGGAATTGGCCCAGAAATCGCCGTTAGTATCGCAGAAAAAGTCGGAACAATCACAACTCTTCTTGAGTTGGTTGAAGCCCGCGATGATAAAGTCGGTGAAGATGAGACTGGTAAACCATTCAAACATAATTTTGCGATATCACAATTAATCGTAATTGAAGGAGTAGGTACGACTGTTGCAACTCAATTATTGAATGGAATCGCAATTAGATTAGCAACAGTCGTCGATTTGACAAATCAACTAGAAATTTCAGACCAATCGGCCCCCACCTCTGAGGGAAAATTTTTCGGCCAAACATTCTGCATAACAGGAACATTGAGTCGCCCAAGGAAGGAAATAGCATTGTTAATTAAGGCAGAAGGTGGCAAAGTTGTTTCTTCTGTTTCGGGTCTATTGAGCGTTTTAATCGCTGGCGAATCTGCAGGTTCAAAACTTGAAAAGGCAACCCGATTAGGTGTTCGAATATTGAACGAAGTTGAATTCAATTTGTTAGTCAGTGATGTAAATTCGCAACCGGAAACAACAAAAAAAGACGAAGAAAAGCGCGCAACGCTATTCGACTATTGATTATCCATACATTGTTGTAGGTGCCGAAGATGCATCTTCTGCAACTGGATTCAGAGTCGCAGCCATCATGTCCCGAATCTGTTGTTCAAGTCTCTGAGCCTCTTCTAACAAGGGTTCAGGATCGAGATGAACAGCAGGCAATAAACCATCTAGACATTCAATAATTCTCGCAGCAGCTCTTGCATCTGGAATCGCACCATTTCCGATTTTACCAGAAGATTCAGCTAAAATCGCCATTCCTATCGAATTGCGTCGTCGACATTCACCCATCATAACTCCAGTCATTCCACCAACCACTCCTTGTTGCAATAAAGGAACTTTAAGATCTGTTAAAATCTTGTGCGCAGCGGTGGTCGAACCGATACCGAGCAGAGTTTCAGTTGAATCATCATCATCGAAAATTGTGTGCTTATGTTCAATTCCTAGGGCATAGGCATCTACCATAATCATTGGACCAGTATTATTTGTTTTACACCAATTCAACAGGGCTTCGGTAAGTGGTAAACATAATTTAGAAGAAATTTGAATTTCCGATGCAATCAAAATTACTTTATTGCATTCCTTCATACTACAAATCGGCTCACCTGAGTAAAATCGCAATGGTGGTAGGGGCAATCCTTCCTGAACCAAACAGACCGGCGGAAGAGAGGGATGGCGTACTCCGCCGACCAATTTCAATTCTAATTTTTCAACTAAATAATGCGCTACGATACTGCTAACGAAGCCAAGTGAAGGAAAACAACATACGATTAGCGCACCAGAAACATCGATTTCGGGGTCGACTTCAACCGCGGGTGCCTCAGACATTGTAGGACAGTGAGTGGTGAAAGGTGTTAATCGTTATGACTGTAAGAGGACCTTATATCGTAGCGAGCATGAGGTATTGAAGATGGTTGAGGAATTTATCGCACATCAATTATCACCTTCTTCTTGGAGTAGATACGAGGAATGTCCGAGGAAATATTGGCTTTCACGTCAACGTCTACCTCGTAAGGCAAGCATGCCAGCCGCTATGGGAAATGCAGTGCATAATTCGGTCGAGGATATTTGTAATATCGATGTGGGCGACCGAGACGAAAGCGAAGTCGGATGGCTTCCTTCTACTGCGAAGGCGATTCTCGACCGCCATTGGGCGATAGAGAAGAAAAATTTTCTTGAAACTCCTCGTCATCCGAGATGGAAAGCGGAGATGATTACCAAAGCACATGATGGACTAATCGGTGCTTTGAACATATTATTTTCTAAATCACCAGTCGGTGAGATCGGCCTCTCGGAGGTGACGATTGGTCAATGGAAGCAAATTCAATCCATAATTTTAGCAAACGAAGGAACTTTGGTTTCAGAATGTGGTCGATTGATGGGTAGGCTAGATTTATTGATCGCTGATATCGATAAGGAAGGAATTTCTCGAGGGTGGATTGTTGCGGATTTGAAAACCGGCAGACCGCCGAAAGTGAACTTGAATGAGAAGGTCAGCCGTCAATTACGATTTTATCGAGATTTATTGAAAGAAATAAATCCAGATCATCCTGAAGTTTCGGCCGAAGGATGGTATTCTGCAAATCAGACGATTCATCGTGCTGATGGTGATTCTGTGTTGCCAGCCGCACTTATCGCCTGGGAGGGAATGCGACCGACAGATGAGCCAATGGAAGCGACTCCTAGTGAGCAAGCCTGCGGGTTTTGCGAGTACAAGGCTTGGTGCCCAATTTGGTGGAATGCAAGGCGTGATGGAATTTTGCCTCCAGGACCGATGTTTAGGGACGAAGTGGTTCGGGTGATAAGATTCGACTCAGATGCAGGTGCTGCATTATTTGAGAGAATGCCACCAATCGGTCACGATGGTGAAGTAGCCCGTTCTGAACATAAATTCGGGGCGATTATTCGTGATCAAGCCAAAATTCAGATGAATGAATTACTGAATTCTGGATATAAAGGTCCGATTTTTCTTGGCAGTTCTAGAGTCGATGGAAAAATAGTCCATCTCGGCGACTGGAGTGAGGTATTGCCATGGTCGCCCTTGCTCTTTTCTCAACGCGAGAATCAGTCGAGAATGTCTTCGCGTAATTGATTTGAAATCGTTTGTGGAATTGGACTTGAAGGTGAAAATAACCAATTTAAATATCGTTGATCAATGACCTTTAATTCCTGTAAGGTTCTACCTTTATATTTGCCAAAGGCAATAACGATACCATTTTCACTTTCACGTAAATTACCCCCAGTTCCAGGAATTGGTTCGAGATCGACAAGTCCAGGCCCAAGGGTATCATCTATCTTTTGACCCGATAAAGAATCTTGTAAATCATCTAGAGACCCTCTGAACCAACGAGGGTTTGCCTTCATCATTTCCCACAGAAGAAGTAGAGTCGCACCAGCATCGGCACTTGCTCGGTGAGCATTATCCAAGCCGATTCCAAATCTTGTACAAAGATGACCGAGAGTGTGTCGGCCAGGAATTCGCAAACGCTTTGCGAGGACTAATGTGTCGATAATAGCTCGTGGTTTTGGTGTTTCAACACCTGCGCGAACACATTCCATTTCGAGAAAAGTCCAATCGAAACGAATGACGTTATGTCCAACGATTACAGCATCATCCATTAATTTTGCAATATCAAAAATATGTCGAGCAAATTCTCCTGATTCGCGCACATCAGAATTTGTAATTCCATGAACTCGAGTTGCTTGCTCGGGAATACGTTTACCTGGATATACCAATGATTGCAAATGGATATGGCTTCCATCACAATCGCTTCCAATCAATGCATATTCAACAATCCGCTCACTTCGTGGATTGAAACCAGTAGTTTCCAAATCAAATCCAAGAACCCGATAGCCGGTGAGCATTCCGCTAGACACGAAGGTATCGCCGTGGGCATTGTCCATGAACTTCTTGCCCGTTCCCTTACAATATTGAAAAAACCCTCTTCATATTCTGTAATAACCCAACATCGCTATGAGGGCAACATCACGCAGAACTGGATTGATGGGCACCTCGCAGACGATGACACTCGGCATCGGTGCAATGTTGATACTCGTCTCAGTGGCTGGATGTACCGGTTTATCGGCCACAATTCCTCGGGCAGATATTTCAGCCGACCTAAACGAAGTAAATGTAGGTGGTACTGTAAACTTCGATGCTCGAGATTCCTCTTCTCCAGACCCCACCATCATCAAGGATTTCCTCTGGGATTTCGATGATGGCGGCACTCGCACCACAAAAACGGGCATAGTTAGTCACATTTTCCTAACAGCTGGAAATCACGATGTAGAAGTTGTCGTAGTCAATGATAGAGGTGAACAAGACCATGCTACCATTACGATTTTTGTGAATTCCCCTCCTACAATTCTCATTGAATCGCCATCTTATGTCAGAACCGGTGAATCTGCAACGCTCGACGCCGCGGATTCGTTCGATCCTGAAGGTGGCCCACTTGAATTCATTTGGGATTTCAACATAGGAGCGGATTCAAACGGCGACGGAGATTTCCAGAACGACGCAGATGCAACCACTCCGATAACCTCTCTTGATATCTTTGAATCAGGCAACCGCACGGGCAAGTTAACCGTTGTCGACGACAAAGGAGGGGTTTCGACAGAGATTTGGACGGTGAAGGTAATCACTCGTAATTTCCATATCGTTTGGGAAGAACAACATGTCACAATCGAGCGTTCAGGATATCTCAATCAAGGAGATTCCATCCAATTTGAACACGAACCAGGGGCTGGCGCAAGGATGATTCAAGTCAATGCAACCCTTACTCTCGCCCGAGATATTCTACCGATAATGTGGCCCGAAGATAATTTCACACTATCTCTGAGCGTTCCGATGACTGGATGGAATACATTTTCTTCTACAACTCACGATAATATCACTGAAAATGCAACTTCGTCAATTGAAAGAAGTGAGATGAATGACCGCCCCGAAAGCGGATATTCCACTCAGGCTGACTCAGATGAGTGGTTGACTGGTGATTTGTTGAATCAAGCTGGACAGCGCTTTGGTCAAGGAACTTGGATTTGGACAGTCACAGCCGACCAATGTGACCCTGACTTTCCAGTAGATGGCGTCGATCCAGATGGTGGTAATGATTGGAAATTGGTTATTGAATACATCATTCTTGTTCCACGAGTAAGTGAGATTGGAATTTGAGTAACATCGGCTTTGGTGCGAAGGGCTTTCAAGTCGTTCTCGGTGGCAGCATCATGGTCAAGTCGATGGAGATAACCAAGGTCTCTATTCGCGATCGGTTGATTGCGGATGTCAAGGTATTGATGGGCGACCCAACCGACTATGATTTTTCTCCTAGGGCAGAGATCGATGGAAATGTCCTAAGCATCAAGAACAACGGAGTTGAAGATAATGCAACATCTTTCGAACTCGATGAGGAGATGATGCAAATTGCAGAGCGCGACAGGATGGTCGAACTACGAATTAAATTCAGTGTTGAAGGGATGCATGGCACCCTCATACATGGGACTGCAAATCCTCGTGACGGTCCTAAATCAAAGAAATTAGCACAACCAAGTTGGAAAACTGTTTTGCCTTTGAGCCTGTGAAGAAGTAATTCTTCAAACCGGCGAAATTAAACAGGAGTCGCCGGTCGACCGGCTCACTGGACCCATAGTGTAGCCTGGATATCACTGGGGCTTGCGGAGCCTCAAACCCGTGTTCAAATCGCGGTGGGTCCGCCATCTAGGTGGTCTTAGTGAAAGCAAGACTAGATGGTGAATCTGGGCACAATCTATGATTGTGCTGAGAGCTGCCATTAGATGATTGAAAGTAGATGCTAGTCTTTCGACCGATTCATTTAGGACCTACTTGTCGCGATATTACTGAATCTGTAGTGTAGCCTGGATATCACTCTAGCCTCCGGAGCTGGAAACCCGTGTTCGAATCGCGGCAGATTCGCCATTTACTCGTCAGAAACCCTTGGGTGCGTCAACATAGTGTTCAAGCGGAATCACATAGACGCAATATCATGACGTTCGTATCAAGCCGACGTATCGACTTCCCGATGGTCGATTTGGCAAAGATTGTCTACTATCCAAAATTTTGGGATCTAGCGCACCGATTCTACGAAGAATCCTGGGAGTTCTCCTGTGGCATGCATTACAATGAGATTCTGAGTGAACACCAAATCGCATTTCCTCTTGTCCACAGCGAAGCCCAGTTCCTACACCCTCTAGCCTATGGCGACACAGTTCATTGCTCTATCAAAGTTGCAAAAATAGGAACCACATCCGTCACTTGGCACTACGAATTCCGTAATCAAGATGGTATTCTATGCTGGACAGCAGATCAAGTTACGGTGTGTACTGATATGAGGCAGGTGAACAAGAAAATACCCGTCCCGGGATGGATGCGTGAAGGATTGGAAAAGATGCAATCTAACTAGGGTTTTGGCCATTTTTTTGCTAAAACTTTTGCGAGTTCGTCATCCATTCTTGCATCCCACCAATTTGCATCACGCCATATTGCGTATCGGCCCCGAATGCCCCGTAAATCTGCATTTTCGAGCTTAGTATTTTGAAAATTAGACATGTTCATTCTCGCCTTCAGGAATCTCGCTCCTCGCATATCAGCCCCATCAAATGCGCATTTCATCAAATTCGCTCGTAAAAATGAGGCATTTCTCAGATCTGCGCCAGAGAGATTTGCACCTTCTAAATCAGCTTCATCGAAAACAGCTCTGCGCAAATCAGCTCCTGAGAGATTCACATCACGCAAATCTTCGCCGATATGAGACGTAAACGACCAATCTTTGTGCTCAGGCTTCTCTGGCGTGTCTTCTTCACTCAAGAAGAGACCCTTTCCATATGATTTCGGCCGGCGTCAGTAAGTACAACATAGCGGTTTTTCTTTGGCATCCCTGTTGGGTATTGGAGTAATGGTTCTTGCTTATTTCCTCTGATTCCACCCTCTAACATACGATTGATATAGAGTGAAAAATTCCATTTTTCTACTTCCCCCTCAGTCCATTTTCCTGCTAAAGATATCAAATTTTTCAATTCACGAGGAGGTGTATTAGTCTCTTTTTCGACAAATCGTAGATAGTGAATTGCCGCCAAAATAACATCTCCTGTTTTTTCGATATTACACGAATCCAAAAGTCGACGAAACGCAGAGCCACGCTCTGGGATTCCGCTTTGAATAGCTCGCTGTGCAGCAGCTTCGACAGCCTCTTCTCTAGCTTTTCGAATAACAGATAAATTTGCAGTCCACGAACCCTCTTCTTTGATTTTTAGCCAAGCATCATCCATTTCTTTCGCTGACCCGGAAAGATCTATTTCTTGACTCCCCACTCTAATGTAGATTCTTCCTACGTCCGATCGACCGCCCTCGCTCATGAATTAATACTGAATAGTCGGCTTTTGTAAATTTATCGTCTCGTTCTTTAACAAATTGGGCAGGTTACTTTCAACCGTCGCATTCAAGAAATCTATACACAGAGGCGGTTGATATGGGAGCAGACCACAACGGGGCCTATCCATTGGTTCTGCATGCTGAAGCAGACCCGAATCGCCTCGGTGGAACCGCTATTTGTGGATTTTCCACCGTAGGTTCAGTTGGTGTGATCACAACATCACATCTTATCAGTTCGTTGAATTTAGATGTGATGGGGACTGTTTTACATCCTCAATTTCCTGCCATTGCCTTAATCCACGATTCGATTCCAAAGCATCCTGTTCGTGTCTACCAAGGCGAAGAAATAGGAGTTTTTACTTCGGAAATACAATTTCCGTCTGAAAATGATATATATTTCGGCGAAACCGTCCTAGAATGGTTCACCAAGGGAGGTTTCGATCGACTAATTGTCATTGATGGTGTTGTTAGTAATGAACTTGGAATTAAAGAAGATAGTGAATTATGGGGAGTTTCTTCTTCACAAATAGGCAGAAATCACCTTGATGATGCCGGAATTCAACGAATTCAACACGGCATCGTTTCAGGAATTTCGGGATATCTCATCGCTGAAGGTGAGCGAAGAGGTCTCGATGTGACTGCTCTGCTTGCCGAATGCAATCCGATGTATCCTGACGCTCGTGCTGCGTTAATCGCTATCGAGGGGATATCTGAACTTCTAGATAAGGAAATTCCTGTTCAAGGATTACTCGACGATGCAAGAAATATTGAAGCGCGCGTCAGAGAAGCTTTCGAGCGCGCGCAATCAACAGCCCTTCCAGCACCACGCGATGATGATGATGATGATGAAGTCCACATGGTCTACTGATTAGTAGAATGGATTTGTTCCAGCCGCGTGATCGGTTGTATCGACGACTTCAGTAATACCAGGTACATTCTCGATTATCATTACTTCAACTCCTTGTTTCAGAGTCACATCGGCCATACCACAGCCTTGGCATCCACCACCGAAGGCGATCAATGCCTTACCCTCATTGATGCCGATAAAATCAACATGTCCGCCGTGTGAAGCCACAGCGGGATTCACTTTCTCTTCAATAATTTCAGCTACGGATTGGGATAATTCGTCAATCCAGAGGGGATTGGGATTCTCGAAAGAGAAACCACCCCCCATCAGTGTCTCCTTGAAATCTAGAGTTGTTCCATCTATGTATTGAACGCTTCTTTGCGCGATTATCACATCAAAACCACTTGAATTTGTCAGTATATCGTCATCCTTCAAATCTTTATTTTCAATCAATTGCAAATCATATTGGAAGCCTTTCGGACCTCGGCCAATAATTTCAATTCGAACAGCAAGGTCTTTTCCACCATCTGCTTGAGAAATGAATTGTTCGAGCATCTCACGAGCCTTGTCGGTGATAGTCAACATAATTCTCATCCTCCCCTGAAGTCTGCCGTTTTTCAACCTGTCTTTTATCGAGTAACACTAATTGCCTTGATTCGGTTGGCAAGGTTGTGCAGCCAACCGTGCTCGATGTATTTGACCGGCAATTGAAAGATTTGCGTATTTCGGTTACGGATAGATGTAATTTTCGCTGCCGTTATTGCATGCCTAGAGAAAGGTTTGGTGAAAGCCATACTTTTCTTCCACGCCGTGCCCTATTATCCTTTGAAGAAATCGAAAAAGTGGTTCGCTCTTGTCTTCCCCTTGGTTTGGAAAAAGTCCGAATTACTGGTGGCGAACCACTATTACGGCCAGGTTTAGCCGATTTGGTCCGACGAATATCTTCCCTCGGCCTTGAGGTTGCTTTGACAACGAACGGGTCTCTTTTGCGAGATCAGGCTGTAAATTTACGCGAAGCCGGTTTGTCTCGTGTGACTGTAAGTTTGGATGCCTTAGACCCCAATATTCATTCTGTAATGACAGATAGTGCGATTCCGGTTGAGGATGTATTGGATGGAATAGATGCCGCACGGGAGGCAGGTTTGTCTCCTGTGAAAGTCAATTGTGTTGTCCAGCGTGGTGTTAACGAATCTGAAATCGAAAAACTCATCACACATTTTCGTGGAACAGGTGTTGTTGTTCGTTTTATCGAATATATGGATGTTGGACGAACAAATGGTTGGCAATTAGGGCAGATTGTCCCCTCAGAAAAGATTCTTTCTCATCTCAAAACAATATTTGATTTAGTTCCACTTGAATCAGAGAATCCAAGCGAAGTCGCAGTTCGTTGGGTTCATTCTGATGGTTCGGGAGAAATTGGATTTATTTCATCTGTATCCGAACCCTTCTGTGAAAATTGTTCTCGCATCCGTTTGTCTGCAGACGGGCTATTGGTAACTTGCCTGTTCGCTACTGGTGGGCATGATATTCGCGCTCTGATTCAGAGTGAGACTAGTGAGGATGAATTGAATGAAGCCATTGCTGCGATTTGGCAGCGTCGTGACGACCGCTATAGCGAAAATCGCTCCAGTGAAACCAGGTCATTACCTCGAATCGAAATGTCATATATCGGGGGATGAGTCGAAAATTCGCTTCGGAATTTTTCGAATAAGTCAACTTTCTGACTGAATTGAATTTGCAACTTCAACAATAATATGCCACGGTGCATCGGTTCGAAATGCAGGTTTTGCATAATGAGCTCTAGCTGCACAGTGCCCCCTTTCTTCAAGTAATTCTACCATAATATTTGGACTGGGAGGTGAGCCGATTTTCAACCAACTTGCCAAATCATCGGTGAGGATAAAATGCGGGGAATGAATCGCAGTGGCTTCGCTTGAAATGTAACGCACATTCCTTGAAATTTTTCGCTGCTCTAGTTCAATTTCTTTTTCACTCCACCCCAGGGGGTCATCTATTCGAAATATTGGAGAAGATAGTGAAAATGTTGCTTGTTCAGTAATATTCTCCATTACTTCTCTCACTCCGGTTGGACCAATCCACATCGGTCCAGAAATCCGCTTGTCTCCACTATCCACAGGTTGACTCAATGGGACGAAACAATGCATTGGTAAGATGTCAAGATTCGATTTTGGATGTAGATTATTTTTGATTGAAACCAATACTTCTGATTCAACAGGTTTTGCGATTCTCCAACCGATATTTTCTTCGAATCGATTTGCACCTTCTATTGATTTCGTAACCTTAACAGAAACTCTAAGGTGATGCGAATCCCAAACTGATAGAATCGGCTCAATAAAGCGGTCGTGGCTGGCTGCGATTCGAGCGATATTGGCAAGCATCACCCGCATTCCAGAATCATGGCACAACCCATCTGTCAAAACACGAGCGCCATAGCGGCGGAGTAGTGCAGATTTTGATGAGCCAGTCAATGCCGCCGAATCTGTTGCACTAACTTCGATAACCGCTCTGCGAGCTAATGATTGGATCGCGGTATCGAGAAATGGCATCGGTGTGCCGAATGGGTCGATATCGACCCAATGTCGACCATGATCGAGTACCGCTGTGCGCAAATCACCTACTCTCTTCCTCAAAATTCCAAATTTGTTTGGAGGAAATTCCTCATGTGTCGCCATTGCCCAATTGAGTGATTTTTCATCCATATCGCAAATTGTAACATCGAGCCGAGCTGCAATTTTTTCCGGCAATTCGTTCAACCAGCGTCGTGCCCGTAATCCGCTAGCAGACAATCCATCAATTGCGTAAATTTCCTTCTCACCAAGATATCCTGACTCGATGATTGTTTGCATCAAAATCACACTGCGGGTTCGTGAACCCGCCATCGCCGGATTGTAGAAGACAACAGTCGAATCCTTTGTTGCTGGACCAACTCCTTTCTGAGAAGCTCCATCCGAAATTCGGAATAATGTCCGTCCCTCTCGATGAAGCTCACCTGGCCAACCAGCGAGTTTCTCCATAGGCTTCCGACAAGCCCATCACACAAGGTATTGACTACCTAAGCCCGACTCAATAATGTTCGAAAGTCACTTCTGAATTAAAGTGAGTCACACGGTTTCCATCATCGTTAACGACACCGATTATCTGACTACCAGGCAGCCGCTCAGATATCCATGATTGGACAGATTGAGCGGCACTTTGGGAGACTACGAGAACCATTCCTAGGCCCATATTGAAGGTACGATGCATCTCACGAATTTCGACAGAACCTTGTTCAGCCAACCAAGTGAATTCAGGTGGGATAGGAAGTGGGCTTTCGATATGCCAACCCAAACTTTTGTGTAGGCGAAGAAGGTTTGAAAGTCCCCCTCCGGTGATGTGCGCCATCGCTTTTATTTCACTGATTTCACAAGGTCCATTACCATCTCTACACTGTTTGATTAAATCGATTAATGGGTCGACATAAATTCTTGTAGGATTCAGCAAAACTTCACCTAAACTTACTCGAGAGGTGCTGTTATTTCCTTCAAACCTCTCGATTTCACGAGGTGCATGTGTAGAATCGAATGGGGCAGCTTCGGTTAGAGAAGAGCCTGTTCTTTCGAGAATTGCTCTTACCAATGTGTAACCGTTAGAATGGATCCCACTGCTCGGTAAACCGATCAGAAGGTCTCCAGCTTCGAGGTTTTCACCAGTGATTGCTTCACCTTTAGGGAACCAGCCTAAGGCAGTTCCAGACATGTCAAGTTCTGTTACGATTCCAGGCAGTGTCGCGGTTTCACCGCCAGCGAGAGTGATACGAGCGCGTCTGCAAGCTTCAGCGAGAGATGCGCCGAGAATTGCATGAGTTTCAGGGTCGGTTTTGACCACGGCGACATAATCCACGAAGGCGAGTGGTTCTGCGCCGACACAAAGTAAGTCGTTAACGTTCATCGCGACACAATCGATACCAACACCCTCGTACCGTCCGAGTTGATTAGCGAGCATCAATTTCGATCCGACGCCATCGGCGGCAAGGGCGAGGCAGGAATCTCCAAATTCGATAATTCCTCCAAATCCTCCAGGTAATGGGACAGGGGCACCATATTCACCGGGTTTACGGGTAGATGGGCTCAATGCTCCGATTAAACTTGCAACCGCCGCCCCTTCTGCATCGATGTCCACGCCCGATGAGGCATAGTCGAGCGGCGTGTCTTTCATGACCTTGTGAAGTGGCACTAGCGCATGAACAATTCTGTTTGATATTTTCTTTGATGGGTCGAAAAACTCTTTTTCTATCATAAAATAGACATTTCCTTAATCAATCACCCTAAGAAAGCATCTTTTTGATAATTGCGTAATAATGTCTATAATAGAAATGCTTCCTCGCTTAGGAGACTGAAGGGTGGATACTCGATGGAAAACAAGAAAATAATTGCAATGATAATGACCCTAAGTATGCTTGCGGCTGCGTTCGCTGGTTGCTTAGGCGGGGAAGACGAACCAGAACCTGAATGGGCGCTATCTGTGGCTGACGATGTCAGTGCAGATTTCGTAACTTCAGACTGGGATCCGATTATCCCCAACTTGAACGACGGAGAGATGTGTGACGCAATCCTTTCTGCTATGACCAAGACCGATGAAAGAGAACTTGTGGTTGATTTCACACGTGGTTACTACACAAGTAGCCAGGGTGTAATCGGTGCCTCAGGTTCTGCTATGATATCTGATGCTCTTGATCTAAATGCTGCTGGTACAAGAGTAGCAGTCCAATCTGGAACAACTTCAGATCTCTGGACAGCAGATAATTTGCCAGACGCAACAATTGTTGCATACGCTGACTTCCCGTCAGTAACGGCATCAATCAGTAACGGTGATGCAGATTATGCTATAGGAGACTCTCCTGTAATGGCACTATCTGGTGATCTAATGGTTACTTTCTCTGACGAGACTTTTGGTCTTGCAGTTGCAGGCACAGACGACTCAGATGAGATGAGAAATACAGAACTTCTCGATGCTCTCAATGTCGCTATCACCGCGCTTGTCGATTCCGGCGAGTACGATGCAATCTTTGGTGCTTGGTTCGAAGGCGCTGTTGTCCTAACCGATGACCGCACCGCAGACACAGCTACGTCATACCCTACCCCTACCGAGGGAAGTTCATTGACTGCTGTCCTTGAATCTGGAAGCCTAAAGTTCTGCTCTGACACATCATATCCTCCGTTTGAGAATCTTGATGCTGATGGTAATGCAGAAGGTTTCGATGTCGATATCGGCAACGCAATCGCTGATGAGATCGCATTCCACTATGCAGGCGTTGCAAGCAACGATGCATATGGGTGCATGGATTCGGAAGCAACCAACTATGATTCAGCAGCAAACCTAGATGATGATAGTTGCACATACCCTGCAGAGGCTACAAAACTTGGATTGTTAATTCCTAGAACTGGCCCAGTTGCTGGATTGATTGGACCTGCAGTTCAAGCGGCCGCCATGGCTGTGGCAGATCTGAACGCAATGGGCGGAAACTTCGAGATAATTGAAGCAGATTCCGGTTGCAACGGTGAAACAGCAACTACCGGAGCACAAACATTGGCAGATGCAGGTGTTGTAGGAGTTATCGGAGCAGTTTGTTCCGCAGCTTCACACGCAGCGAACGCAATTCTTTCGGCGGCGGGAATCCCAATGATTTCCCCAACTAGCCGAGATCCTGCTCTAAGCATGGCGCCGGACTTCTACAGAGTAGTTCCTCCAGCGACAATTCAGGGTCCAGCAATGGTTACTTTGATGATGTCAGAAGGATTTGCAAATCCAGCTCTAGTTTACATGACCAATGATTACGGTGCCGGAATGGGCGCTGTTATTGGCGGATATTGGGCTGGTGCTGGTGGTTCAGTTTGTACTGAAATCGGATACGATGAAATGCAAACGGACTTCTCTGCAGAAATTCAGGCTATTGCAGATGCTGGTTGTGACTCGATGGTTCTCGTCAGCTATACTGATGATGGATTAGCTCTTCTAGAACAAATGGCATTCGCTGGTTTAGGTATTCCAGTTATCGGTATGGAAGCTCTAGCATCTGAAGAAGTAATTGGATTATCTGCCGCACCATATATCCTAAACGGATTAATCGCGGTTAAGTCTCGTGCAGCATCCTCTTTCGGAGATTTCAATGAGCGCTGTGCTGCAGATGCAGAATGTGCTGGTGGAGTTTACACAGCAGAAACATATGATTCAGTGATGATTATGGGTACGGCTGCTATGATGGAAGATGGAGCAAATATGGCAGAACACATGGGAATGATCGGCACATACGAAGGTGCAAGCGGCTCCCACACATTCGATGCGAATGGAGATGTCGCTGGTTCAGGATTTGAGTTCTGTACCTTTGATGCTCTATCCTCAGTCGATGTTTACTTCGGTTGCTATGACTACTGGACATTGACTGGAGGAATGCAGGAAACCCCCTTCACAGGAATGACTGTTAAGATTGGTTTCTTGAATCCAATGACCGGGCCAATTGCAGTTTATGCACCTGGATTCGGTGTTGCAGCTAATATTGCACTCGAGATGATGAATATCGGTGGATGGGGTGCAGGACTTCAGTTTGAATTAGTAATGGTTGATTCTGGTTGCGACGGTGACGTTGCGGCAGCAGGAGCACAGGCATTGATTGATGCTGGAGTTGTCGGAGTTGTCGGAGCAGCATGTTCTGGTGCAACAATAGCGGCTAATGCTATTCTTTCGGCGGCAGGTATCCCAATGATTTCCTATGCTAGTACCAGCCCAGACTTGAGCGATGCATCCGCATTCCCGCTCTTCTTCCGTGTTGTACCAAGCGATGCGATTCAGGGCCCAGCTCTCGCAGACGTTGTTGCTGCTGATGGCGGCTCCACTGTTGCTCTATTGCATATGTCCAACGATTACGGATCTGGCTTAGCTGATTCATTCGAAGCAGCATGGACAGCAGATGGAACAGCGCTTTGTGCAAAGATTGGCTATGATCCTTTAATTACTGATTTCACTTCACAAGTTCAGTCTGTTATCAGTGCTAACTGTGACAGTGTAATGCTAGTTTCTTACGCAGCTGATGGTGCAGCAATTGTCGAAGAACTTTCGATACAAGGATTCACCGGATTAATTTTCGGTGGAGATGGTGTCGCTGAAGAAGGATTAGCAGCAGATATGGCAGATACCTCTGTTGTCGATGGAATTGTAGCAACCAAGCCAGCATCAGCAGTGCCTAGTGAGCGCTCGATGGCTTTCGCAGCAATTTGCGCTGAAATACCTGATTGTGCAGGTGGAATTTACACAGCAGAAGCTTTCGATGCAATGCTAATTATGGGATATTCAGTATTTGCCCAATTAGGGAGCCCTGCGGGAACTCCACTAGGTGCGGTCATCCCAGCAGTAGGTAACAACTTCGTTGGTGCAAGTGGTCTTCACACATTTGACGCAGTTGGAGATGTTGCAGGAAACGGATATTGTGTTGGAACCTTCAGTGTTGCAGCAGATGGAGCAGTTTCCTTCGATTGCATACGATACTGGAGCCGCGATGGCGGCCTTGTAACTGCTTGATTAGTAGATTAGGAAACTAACCTGATCGAGTAATGGGACGTAAAGCGCCACGGTGGGATTCTCCCGCCGTGGCGCCCCCCCTCAAATTACTTGAAAAATTGAGATAATCGATGTCTTCCAAAGGGCTCTATGAGGAAAATTTTGAAGCAAAGAAAGATTATCTCAAAATCATAATCAAATTCTAATCTGAAATGGATAAACAAGTTCCCCAACAATCATTACTGGATATTGCTGCGTTTGAACTAGGAGTGCCTTAACATGTCTTTGAATGCGCTCAATCAAGTCTCGGCTCAATGGAATTCATTGAGTCGTGGTCGGCGTAGATTCATCATCGCCATGGCGATTATGCTGGATTCTTCACTTGGATTATTGTACGGATTCGGTATTTTGAATGGACTTGATTCTGTTATCGGTGGAAGGATGCCGAACGATATGGTTTGGTTGCTTCAAGCCGTCGAATCCATCAGCGGTGGATTCTTTTTCATCAAGATTCTTTTCGATGATGTTAAACGGAGTACACCTAGAACAATTGGTATTATTCTTTCACCAATATTTTTACTATTTATTGTTGGAATGACAATTGAATTTTTGCTTATAGGATTGGATATTGGAGCGACGATAACCCTCGATTTAATATCGATTGGAGTTGGCACTTTGACATGGTCTTCAACATATTTGGCGATTGCTGTCGGACTGACCTTAACCTACAAGGTTCAGCGTTATGGGAATTTTGCTCAAAGTGAATTTTTTATGATTGGAATGTACCTTGCTATGGTGATGGTTTGGAGTGATTATTTCTTCCCCCTTTACGATGCACCTAGAGATGGAACATTGGTTTGGTCTGTTTTGCTTTGGACTATCGTTCTCGCATTTTTCTTGACAGGAGTGGCTGGGATAATTGTCGATCGCCTAGTCTACAAAGGATTCCGTGATTCTAAGGCAAAACCAGAAATTATGCTGATTAGTTCCTTGGGTGTTGCACTCGTTCTTCGTGCAATAATTTACCTGCGTTTTGGTTCGTCTAGAAAAATATTTGAGCCCGATGCAGACTGGCGCACACCATCATTTCGTTGGGATATACCAACTCAAAAATTCCGTTTCATCTTCGGTAACCGTAGCCTCGATGAAGGCCAAATCTACAATTCAGGAAATTGTCAAGCCGTTGTAGATTCAACAACCGGTGAAACTGTGATGGAGCATATCCCTGTCACTGGAAGTAAACCAATGTTCGAGATGTATGATGTTGCTAATGACTGTGTGACTCACGCTACGACTGGTTATGCATATTACAAAGCGGCCATGCCGATACTGGTTTTTGCCTCAGTTATCACTTTGATTATTTTACTTCGAAAAACACGACTTGGCCGTCGGATGCGAGCAGTTTCAGATAACTCCGAGTTGGCTGCAAGCAGTGGTATCAATGTCGAGAGAATCCAATTAACGAGCGCATTCCTTTCAGCGGGTGTTTCCGGCATGGGTGGTGCAATTTTCGCGATGACTTTACGATTTACTCCTGAAACAGCTTTCACAATTTTACTTCCTTCATTCGCTATAATTATTCTCGGAACACTTGGCTCAATTCCTGGAGCGGTAATCGGCTCCTTGATCGTCGGTTTTGTTAGAGCATTATCTTCACCGATATTAATTGGTGTAGGCATGCCTCTAGACCGTTCAAATTATACTGCATTAGATGGTGTAATGCCCTATGTTTTCCTAATAGCAATTCTAATGATTATGCCAGAGGGAATTGGTTCTGCCTATGAGAAATGGAAGGTTGACCGAATGAGACGGCAAGCAAAATCAACCAAAAAATCAAACCCGAAAATTTCGGCTCTACTGGCATTTTCCCCACTAGGAATTTTCGGTGCACATCAATTCCATCAGAAAAAATCAGCTCGAGGAGAATCGATGTTAATTCTCTCGGTAGCAGCTCTGTTCTTTTCCCGTATTATCAATTTCATTAAGGAGCATTCATTTGCACGGAATTCTTGTTCAAATGACTGTGAAACAAATGCAGGCGTCGACACAAACCTTGAGTTTTTGACCGGTAGAGGGGATGGTACGATTATTCTCGATGATGCCCCATTTGATCTGACTGATATCCCTGATCCTCCTTCAGATTTAGCCCCTTACTTGCATGAAGAATGGGCGGCAAATGCTCTTTCTGATTTGAATACAGGCTGGTTAAATTTGATGCAGAGTGAGTTAGGAGTGCTTGAATCGTTGATTACTTTCGGCGATATTATTTGGCCAGCGGTGCCAATATTACTCTGGTTACTAGCTATCGTAGAGGGAGTTTTTCTCATTCAGGGCAAGGAAGAAGACCCATTGAAGCCTATTTTCGTTCAATTAAATATCTTCAGCATGAAGATTAACGAAGCGGTTAAATCAAATTCTTCCAACCTCCCTCAATTGCTGAGCAAAATAAACTCACCAATTAGAGAAATTCAATCAGGCGTTTTTGATAAGATATCCACTCGAACAAGTGACTTAGATACCAAACAAAAAATGATTCCATTGGTATTATTTTCATTGATAATATTGTCCAAACTCCCTTACTTTTTCAGTCGAGGAGTATTCATTATCGGGATGTTTTGGGTAGCGGTTTTCGCATATCTGAAGTATAAAGAAGGTGGAAGTCTTTTAGAGATATATCAGAAAAAGGCACCTTTTGGCCGAGAAAGTCCCTTTGGCTCTTGGATGATGTTTTTCTCGGTACTGATTATTTTACTTCTTTTCTTAGAATGGCTTCCGGTCGCTGAACAAGACAATATGAGATTTATAAAAACATTACAAGTGTCAAATGTTCTCGTCACTTTAGCAATTTTCGCACTGATGGCATTCTCTCTTAATTTCCATACTGGAATCACCGGCATGGTAAATTTTGGTGTAATTTTCTTCGTAGGTATCGGCGCTATTACCGTCGGTATTCTAACCGCACCTAGCGATTCTCACGGATATGGTTGGCCGGTATTGCCTGCGACTTTAGTTGGTATTGCTCTTGCTGGCGGATTTGGTTGGTTGCTCGCTTATCCAACGGCGAGGTTGCGTATCGATTATTTCGCAATAGTTACGATTTCAATCGGTGAAATTCTTCGAGTATTATTGATGGGTGAGCCCTTACTCAGGGCGGGTTCATGGGGGTCATCGATCGGGATTTCAAGGTATGCTTTGCCAATGGAGGGTTGGTGGTTCTGTGGTCGGAATACCCCAATGAAAGATCCACTGGTCGGACCGGATGCAATCCTTGGAACTGCAGATGATATTATCAATCCATTCAGCCCTGATGAATGTAGGGATTCCGTTGAAATCGAAAGTATCGCCGACACTTTCGGTAATCTTCTCGAATTAGGTGAGCCAGCACCTTACATGATGTTGTTAGCTATTATTGGAATTATTTCAATGCTTTTCGTTTGGTGGTTACTAGAGGTTCTATTGCGCTCACCATGGGGGAGAATTCTCCGCTCGATTCGTGAAGACGAGGCTGTTTCTCAGCATCATGGTCATGATGTTCTAACTCATAAGGCCGCAAGCCTCGCTCTCGGTGGAGCAATCGCTGGCTTTGCCGGGGCCCTATGGGCATGGAAATTGACTGGTTTCCAACCTTCTTTCATGTCACCGGCCCGTTCGACATTTTTGGTTTGGGGGGCATTCATTATTGGTGGTGCTGCCAATAACCGAGGAATGGTCATCGGTGCATTCATCATCGTTTTGATGCAATTCGTATTCAACGTCTTAGTTGCTGGCCAAGGCTCATCGACCCTTCCTCTGCATACGACAGCGGGTCAAATTGATAGTTTGGTATCGTGGGTGGTTTTGGAGTCTTGGCAGGTAGTGAATATTGGACTTGGTTTGTTGATAATCGGATACATATTAGGATCTAAGAAACTTATAGATTATGGGGCGATAATCGCTTTCACTTTCACTTTTGCTGGAATTTTTCTCGGACCAGTATCAGTTTCAGAATCATTCCTTTATGGTGAAATTTCAGCCGACATGGCTTTTGTGAAAGTCTTACTAGTTGGTTGTTTGATTATATTATCTCTCAAGTTCAATGCTAAGGGAATTCTGCCTGAAGTGCCTCACCGACCTCCTCGTGTTGAATCAAATCCGGGAGGTGAGAACTAATGTCCAAGACAGTACTTCGTGTCGATAATTTACGCAAAGAATTTGGTGGGATCATCGCAGTTAAAGATGTTTCATTCGAAGTAAAGGAAGGTGAATTCATTGGTTTGATTGGTCCAAATGGATGCGGTAAATCTACCACATTCAACTGTATCAGCGGCTTGCTTAATCAGACCAATGGCTCAGTAGAAATCTTTGGAGTTGATGCATCAAACATGCGCCCGGATGAAATTCAAAAACTCGGTTTCACCAGAACATTCCAGCACACTCGTCTTTGGCGAGAAATGACAGTTATCGAAAATTTACTTGTTCCTCCTAGAGCTCCATTCGCACCAAATCGGTTTCTTTCACTATTATTCCCAGGTAGCAGGCCTGCTGAAAGTGAGCGACTCGAAAAGGCATATGCAACTTTAGATCAGCTCGAAGTGCCACACATGGCTCATAATTTAGCAAATGAATTATCTGGTGGTCAGTCGAAACTTGTCGATATAGGTCGCTCGATGATGGGGGATCCAAAATTGCTATTGCTCGATGAACCAGTAGCTGGTGTAGCCGGCCCTCTAGCGATGAAAATTTTCAATAATTTACGTAAAATCGTTTCAGAGACTGGGGTTTCAATTCTTATCATCGAGCATAATATGGATTTCATTCTCAGGCAAGGCGTAGACCGAATCATCGTCATGAATGAGGGTGAAATTTTGATGATGGGAACTCCCGAAGAAGTAAAATCAAACCGTGCGGTTATCGAAGCCTATCTGGGTGCACCTGGGGACAAGGAGGAAAGTGAATGAGCAAACGAATACTCGATGTCAAAGGGCTGAATGGTGGTTATGGTTCGGTACAAATTTTGTATGATATTGACCTCTATATCGAAGAAGGTGAATTCGTTACTATCATCGGACCCAATGGATGTGGTAAATCAACTCTAATCAAAACGATATTCGGAATCGCAACTCATTATTCAGGAATAGTCAAGCATCACGGCGAAGACGTATCAGGCTGGAGAACTGACCAATTAGTCAATCGTGGGATTGCCTATGTCCCTCAAGTGGACAATGTATTCCCTACGCTCACAGTTCATGAAAATCTCCAGATGGGTGGCAATAATTTACCAACTGCACTTCTCAATGAAAGAATTGAGCGCGCATTGGAGATGTTTCCAGATTTATCTGATCGAGTTCATGATTTGGCAGCATCCCTATCTGGTGGTGAGAGGCAGATGTTGGCGATTTCTCGAGCATTGATTTCCAATCCGAAATTTTTGTTGCTCGATGAACCGACTGCAGCGCTTTCACCCCTCTATCAACAACAAATAATAGAGCGGATAGATTCTTTGAGAAAAGATGGAATTACGGTATTGATAGTTGAGCAGAATGCCCGCCTTTCATTGGCAAGATCAGATCGTGGATACATATTAGCTGGCGGAAAAGTTGTCCATACCAGCGATGCTCAACACATTCTCAACGATCCAGAAATAGGCGAATATTTCCTAGGCTCTAAAGATTGATTATTTCAGTAATTTTTCGGCTGCTCTCCCGATTTGATGCAATGATTCGAGTAGTCGATGACCATCATTGACAGTAATTAATTCAATATTTTCATTTTCTTGAGCATAATTTTTTGAAAAAGAAAATGGAACAATGTCATCATTTGTACCGTGGATGATTACTGCTGATTGAGAAAATTTCGGCCAAGAATTATTTTCAGCACTTTCCATAAAATCCCATCCAAATTCAACATTATGTCCGAATCCATGATGAAAATATGATCGAGTACCACAAGATTGCCATTCAGCGACCGCTTCTTTCCCAATATTGTCGTGGAAGTTTTTGTATAGTCCAAATGCTGGTGCTAGGAGTACTAATTTTAGATCAGTATCTTTCAATTGAGATGCAGCATTAGCGATAGCGAGAGCTCCATATGATGACCCCATAATAAAGTCGAAATCAGGGTTTGCCGAAATTGTCTCAAGAATAATATTTGTTTGATCTGAAATTGTCCATCCATTTGCTGACATCTCTGGAGAAACTACTTCCCAACCATATTGTTCAACCAAAAAAGTCGGTTTCGAACCATTTGCTCTTCCTTCTAGGCCATGGGCCCACAGGACTTTCAAAACTTTCACCTCAAATTACAAAAAGATAGACGCACGAAGTCGTTTTCAGTTTTGACCCGCTCCATCGGATCATCACTTTGAGAATTCAAAACACGAAGGTGAATCTCGGCGACAACTTCGATTGTCGCCGTAATTAGATGACCGCCATGAACGATATGGTTGTCATCGGAGAAAATCGAATGAATGTGTGTAAAGGGGCCATCTGAGGAAGGTGCTAGATTACCTTGAGTTGAGATTAATTCCATCGGTCCTGTATGAATGGCGGTTTGGTAAATACCAGTTGAATCAAGAAATCCAAACTCAATATCACGTACTCTTCCGATTCCGCTGGTAATAGCTGCAGTAGTAATTCCATGTTCAGCGAGTGATTGAATTGCAGCATGAATTTCTTCGCCCTGATCTAATCGCAAGAATACATCATCACCAACACGCTGCAAATCCATGAATGGCGATAGGCACCTTAGATTTTAATTCCCCTGAAGGTAGATTTCCTTTGGACTTGGCTTGAATCATTATATTCTTGCAGTGGAAGCCCTCAGCACCACATTCGCTTACCTGCCCGTATCAAAACTCTCCAGTGGAAATATACGGGTAGGTTTTTCCAAACCATTTGGTTATAGACTGTGGACGCCCGTCTCAAATGCCCGGTGAGGATTAGACATGGCAATGGCAGCACACGATTCCTCTGCAAGATGGAAAACCTTCTTTTCTGAAGCAAAGGATTCTGATATCCTTCTCCTTCTTTCCCGACAGTCAAATACACCTGTTTTGGAAGTATCATTTCACGAGTTACAAGGCTTTGATCCTGAATTTGCTGAAGACATTTTGCAATTTCCTCGTCAAATCCTCGCATCTGGAACCGAAATGTTGCGAGAGATTTGCCGTGAGCGTGGTGAAGATATTGATGTGATGTTGCGAGTTGGTGAATTACCGCGCGATTCTCGCCGCAGTTTGAGAGATATTGGAGCTGCGGACATCGAAAAACTCCGAAGTTCAGAAGTTATCGTTACCAAAATCTCTGATTTGAAGCCGAGGATGCACATTGCAGTTTTCCAGTGCGAGGCGTGTGGATATAATGTTGAAATCGCACAACATAATGAACGCGAATTGGTCGAACCTCTGAAGTGTGCCCCTACTGATCAAGGTGGTTGTGGCGAGACGGTTAAAAATGGCGCAACTCGTTTTGAATTGATTTACAATATTTCAAAGCTGGTTAACAATCAGTGGATTGAGATTCAGGAATTGCCAGAGCAGGTTTCAAGTGGTTCGCAACCAGGTCGCGCCTCTGCTTTGTTAGAGGGCAATTTAGTAAACAAACATCTTCCAGGTCAGAGGGTTATTGTTAACGTAATTCCCGTTGTTCACTCTGAATATCGCCGAAACAAAAAGACTCCAATGTTTGATATCATGTATCATTTGGTTAGTTCTGAACACGAATCTGTACCATTTACCGAAATAAAAATCACCAAAGAAGAGGAGGAACAAATCCGTGAAATTTCTCAACGTGATGATCTGTTTAGATTGATGCAAAATTCCATTGCCCCATCGATTTTCCCAACCGGTGTTTTGCCCTTCGTCAAGCGCTCACTCGCTTTGCAATTATTTGGAGGGGTAGCTCGGATAAATCCAGACAAAACCCGAACTCGTGGTGATATTCATATTCTTTTGATGGGAGACCCTGGTGTTGCAAAATCTCAACTTCTATCATATATGTCAAAATTATCTCCTCGGGGGAAATTAGCTTCGGGTGGCGGAGTTTCTAGCGCCGGTCTTACCGCTGCCGCCATCAAAGATTCATTTTCCGATGGACGTTTTGCTCTCGAAGCAGGAATACTACCGTTATCTGATAGAGGTCTAGCTGCAATCGATGAATTCGATAAAATCAACAAAGAGGATCGATCATCGATTCTTCCTGCGATGGAGCAGCAACAAATCCACATCGCAAAGGGTGGAATTACTGCAACATTACCCACCCGTTGTTCTATTCTTGCTGCTGCCAATCCGACCGCAGGTCGATTTTCTCAACGAGGTGTAAACGCAAGCGTTCTTCACTCATTTAGCGAAACGGGATTACCACCACCCTTAGCATCTCGATTCGATATTATTTGGATGATGCGAGATGAAGTCAAGCAAGAGGACGATGAAAGAATTGCTCGGCATATTTTGGCGACTCGAACCCTTGGTGTCAGCGAATTGATGATTGAAGAAAATTTGGAGATGAATCCAGCCGATTCTAAATCTGAACAGATTACCGATACCGGAGTCGATGGTAAGGAGCACTTAACATCTAATTTCTTACGCAAATATATCGCATATGCAAAATTGAATTGCCACCCAAATTTAGATGATGATGCAACCGCTGCAATTTTGAATTATTATACCGAGGAACGCCAGTCTTATGGCCGTGGTGATCAAGATCCAGGAACAGATGTAATCCCGATTACCGCACGTGCGCTGGAGGCCTTAATTCGATTAACTGAGGCTCATGCAAAGATGTACTTACGCAATATTGCCACCAACGAAGATGCCCAAGTTGCTATCGCGGTTTACAAACATTGGAGGGAAGAAGCGGGAATCGAAGATGAGTCTGAATATTCAGGTACAACGACTAAAAGTCGAAATTTGACTAACGTTGTTCGGCAAATCATTAGAGATATTTGTGCCGAGAAAAACAACATTGCAACGATCACTGAAATCTACAATCGTGCTGCAGCCAAAAAGATTCCAGAGTTCACAGTCGATGAAGTAATTTCCAAGATGAGAACAGCAGGACAACTATTCAGTAATCGAAACGATGAGTATTCTTTCGTCTAGGCTCAGCCGTTGAACATATGAGCGAGAGCCTCGCCACCTCGATTAGAATGGAACCGGTCGGTGATGTGTTTGCTTCGGATTCTTTGAATCCGCAAGGCCTTGGTTTCATGTGTGGGTTGGAAATCCATCAACAGTTGGCGACTGGAAAATTACATTCTAGAATGCCGAGTCAACTTTACGACCAAGGACTTGAAGAAATTCCACGAGAATGGACACAATCCCATCGAAAACTCCGCGCCTCGCAAGGTGAAGGTGGGCGAGTCGATATTGCTGCACGCTTTGAGGCGCGACGAAACCGATCATTTGTTTACGTCCAGCCGCCAAATGCAGGATTGATAGAAATCGATGAGGCCCCGCCTCTCGAGCACGATAAAGATGCGGTTAATGCGGTTTTGACGATGTCAGCGATGATGGATGCAAAACCGGTCTCATCACTTCAAGTAATGAGAAAAACTGTAGTTGATGGTTCGAATACTAGTGGATTTCAACGAACAACCTTAGTCGCAACAAATGGCGTAATTTCTACTAATTCAGGAATCGTTGGAATCGACGTGATTTGCCTTGAAGAAGATTCAGCAAGAAAACTCGATACAAAATCAACAAATTCAGGAGAAATTGTCTATTATATTCTCGACAGACTGGGAATGCCTCTGGTCGAAATTGCAACCGCACCAGATGTACAAACCCCTGATCATGCAAAGGAGGTCGCGATAGTACTTGGAACAATGTTGCGAGATACCAGGATGGTTCGCCGTGGCCTCGGCTCAATACGCCAAGATCTCAATGTTAGTATCGCCTGTGGCGATCGCGTTGAAATCAAAGGATGCCAAGATTTGGATTGGATTCCGAAAATAATTCGATTAGAGATGGCTCGTCAGCTCCATTTCTATCGCCTAGCGAACACACTTCGTTTAGAAGCAGGATTGCCTGTTTTACCTCCAGATCGTCGCCAAGATTCCACGCCTGTTGAGAATCGAGTTTCAGCCTCTGCGAAGTCAAGATTACCTATCACCATTCAAAATATGACCTCTGAATTTGAAACATGTGATTCTGCAATGGTGAAAAAAGCTCTTGAATCTGGTGCTGTCGTTAAAGGAATCTCCTTGCCCGGATTCGCCAACAAACTCGGAACAAAAGAAGTTGACAAAAACGGTGCACAAATGCCCCGACTTGGTCGGGAGTTCGCCAGCGCGGCAAAGCTTGCTGGCGTCGCTGGTATTTTCCACTCTGATGAATTGCCAGCATACGGTATCAGCAGCATAGAGGTGGAGCGAGTAAGGGAGGCATTGAATTTGTCAGAAAAGGATGCGTTCATTTTGTGTCTGGCTCCTGATTGGCAAGCAGATTTAGCTCTCGAATCCGTGGTTAATCGTGCGAGAATGGCTTATCATCGAATACCGCAAGAAGTCAGAAATGTCGTTATTCGAAAAGGTTCACCTGAAGATGGAACTACAACTGCGATGCGTCCACTTCCTGGTGGTGCCCGGATGTATCCAGAAACCGATGTCCCAGTTTTGAGAATTGAGGGGGATTATTGGAACACGATCTCAGAAAATCTTCCAATGAATCGAAGCGAGCGATTTACTCGCCTTGAAAAATTCAAAATTTCATCTAACCAAATTGAAGCATTATTAGGGTCAGAACTCGATGATATTTTTGTAATTGGAGTTGAAGGAGGGTTGCATGATTGTCCTTCACTTCCTGCGAAAGCATGGGCTAGCATAATTCTTGATAATACCCGGTCAGATATTGCAAAGGCAGTAAATATTGTTGAAAAAGCAGTCGATTGGTCAATATTAACACTAACAGTTCATGCTCGAGAAGAAGGAATAATTACTCGAGATGGCCTAATTCCTATGGCTGCTTTATTGATTACAGAAGGACCAACTCTCGGCGAAGCTGAATTTGAAACACGTTTGAGTTGGTTTGCCAACCGTGCAGAGAAAGAAGGTTTCACGCCAGCCGATACTAGCGCGGTCGAAGATGCTGTAGACGCAATCCTTGCAGAAAGAGCAGATTTCGTAGCTGAACGTGGCATGGAAGCTGTAGGTCCTTTGATGGGTATGGTCATGGGCAAACTCGGTGGGGCAGCAGATGGGAAAATTGTCAGTCAAGTTTTGCGAGAAAAGATTCAAAAATTAACTTGAAATTTTGTTCGAGAAACAGATTATAAACCAATTTAAATCACACACGAACTCCATGCAAGACCTAACCTTAGTTTTTGGAATGGTAGTGATAATTTCGATTGTAATTATGAAGACAACCGACGAAGACAATCGATTGAAATTTATTTCTGGCGCTTGGATTCTCGCGTTGGTCCTTACTGCACCGATGTTATCCGAATTATGGGCATCTCAAGCGATAAGTTATGTTGACGATGATGGTAATTCCCATGATGGATTACCACAAAAATGGGACGGAACTCAAGTGATTTGTTTTGACTTTTCTTCTGACTCAAACCATCCGGTTTTCATGTCCGGGACGACAATGATTTCAGCGAGCGGTGAATCGATTTCAGTCAATGATGCATTCAATGGCTCGGTAGCGAGTTGGGACGGTTCTTTCGTTGGCGATGAGGCGATGACCGGTGTTTGTATTGGGGGGCTTTCAGAGTACACTAATGGATTCGATTTGACTCTAGATGCAGTCGCTCTTTTGCCTAATCAAGATCTCGAAATCGTCTACGATATCGGTGATTACGGGCCGTTTGTGACTTCGATTGGCGGGGTTGCTCAAGCCGATGATTGGAGCAGTTGGTGGGGATTGTACATCAACGGAGCAGAAGCATCGGTCGGTATTGGCGATTTACAAATCGATGCTGATGATGTTATCACATGGCGCATCGAATCTTAGGTATCCTTGGACAAGCATCAAGTGTTGCATGATAACCAGAGTGGCAGGGACCTAACATGTTCGATGCACACAACATAGCTCTTTCAGCCACAGAAACACTTTTGTTCAATGTAGCGATTTTAGGAATAATTGTATTCGCTTTGCTGAAAGCAGAGCGTAAACTCGATGAAAGCAGTTCATGGATAATGCTCGGAATCTTGGCAATTTTTGCGATTGGTGGCAGAATTTTATTTGATCCGCTACCTAATATTCAACCGGTTACAGTCATCGTATTACTAACCGGAATTTACTTTGGTGCACCTCGTGCATTTGCTCTTGCAGGTATTGTAGCTCTTCTCTCAAACCTCTTAGTTGTGGGGCACGGACCTTGGACACTTTTCCAAGTAATTGGATGGGGTGGAGTCGGGATTACGGGAGCTCTTCTGAGCGACTGGTTACAAACCGATCAGAAATTGAATGTTAATCGAATTGCTCTAGTTGCATTCATTTCTGGTTTCGCCTTCAATTGGATAGTTTCCTTGAGTATTCTAATTCAGACGGATATTTCCGTAATGCTTCCTTACATTTTCAATGGATTGTTGTACGATTTCTATCACGCAACAGGTAATTTGGCTTTCGCTGCTTGGATGGCTGTGCCACTGGGTGACCTAATGCACCGACATCGAATTACTCCGAATGAGAACGCGGTGAGTAGAGTTGTCACGAACTGATGAAATAACTATGATTCTCGTCACTCGTAGTGACCTTAATCTATCGAAAGGTAAGTTGGCTGCACAATGCAGTCATGCGGCCACTGAATGCGTTTTGAAGGCTAAGCGGGTCGCTCCGAAAATCCTCGAAAGGTATCGGACGGAAGGTGCTAGAAAGATCGTAGTATCTGCAAAACACCTTGAAGGATTAAAGAGAATTTTTGGTGAAGCTTCAGAATCTGGATTGATTACTTACATGGTCAAGGATGCAGGGCATACTGAGATCCCTGCAGGAACTGTAACAGTTGTTGGAATAGGGCCAGGGCCGCGTTCAACAATCGATTCGATTACGAGCAGCCTTCCACTAGTGAAGTAAAAACCCGCACCCGATGTATGATTGCCCGTTTACTCGCTTAGAGTAATACTGAGGCCGATGCTTGAAATTAAAAAATCCCCGAGTAAGCGAATGCTCCTCGGGGTTGTTTAGAGTCGGCGAGACTGGAGGGCGAACCCCCCAGTCTGCCTTACGT